>ENA-OZGV01000131-OZGV01000131.1-human-gut-metagenome-genome-assembly--contig:-NODE-131-length-47981-cov-6.772024_pt1 | contig 47981 bp, 37 predicted proteins | sample MGYA00245120_ERZ653665 | MGnify/ENA primary metagenome ERZ653665 (study PRJEB26926, sample SAMN06165250) | human gut metagenome | biome: ENVO:00009003; feature: ENVO:2100002; material: ENVO:00002003... | reverse complement strand
GCTCGGAGATGTGTATAAGAGACAGATTACATACATTTCATATTAAAGAAACACGTTCAAATACAATTCACGCATTTGTTTACTTTCGGCATTCTTTACTGATTATGTTTCGGTGAAATATATGCTTTTTCTTTGTGGGTTTTTACGTATAAAAGTACAAAAACGAACTTTCATTTTCGAACTATGTATGCTTTCCTTCTTGCTCGACCTTCGGTTTTGATTGATCGCTATTTTTGTTTGTTAAAAAGTATCGAGAAACTTTTACATTTTGAGGTTTTCCTTTTAGAGAGTTAGTTGGTTTATACTGCCAAACGGCTTTGATGATGGGCTGTGCAGCTGAAGTTTTTTTTCTTAATTTGTCTAGTTGCTGTCAGCCTTTCTATAAGACTTTGTGTATGAATAAGCCTACTTTTATTGAATGATGATTAAGCTATTAGTTAAGCAAGATAGGAAGACTCGTCATGAAGAGATGGATTCTAACAATACTTATGGGCTTTTGCTTTGCTTTGGTGATTGCTCCCGGATTAGCGTTCGCTTCTCCAGGCGATTGGACTTATGATGCCAGCGATGAAACTTTAACTTATGTTGACGATAGCAGCATTGTGCTTAATAACGTAACTGTAGATTCTGATAATTCCAATTGTCTTTCGATTGGTCGTAATTTATCCAAAGAATTCACTTCTCTTGATTTGAGTGGTAGCGTAACGGATAAGGAAGGAAATGCATTCATTATTGCAGGGATTGGGGATAATGCTTTTACCTACTGCCATTCCCTTAAATCTGTTGTTATTCCAGGCTCCGTTAAATGCATCGGATATGCTGCTTTCTGTGGGTGTATAAATCTTTCCAAGATTGAGATTCACGATGGTGTCAAAAGTATCGGGAATAATGCTTTTACTGATTGTCGTTCTCTTGAATCTATTACTATTCCAGGTTCTGTTGAATACATCGGATATGCTGCTTTTTGTTACGATCATTCCCTAAAAACAGTGACGGTGTTTGCAATGGATCCACCTAAGCTTGACCAAGATGCGTTCTTTGAGTGTCCTACTATAATTGAAGTTCCTCATAGCAAAGAACTTATCGAAGCTTACAAAAACTCTTGGTCGCAATACGGTGACAAAGTTGTGGGTATTGCTGATCATTACTTAGCTAAAACAGAGGCAAAGGATCCAACCTGTACTGAAGATGGTAATAAAGAATACTGGATCTGCAAATGGTGTGACGAATGCTTTAGTGATGCTGAAGGTCAGGAATATATCGACCCCGCCGAGACCGTAATTTCCGCAACTGGTCATGATTGGGGAAATGACGGCTACTGTACCGTGTGTGGTTCTATTAATCCTGATTTCACACCCTCAATTATCTCTGGCATCAAAACCACTTGGCATAAAGGTAGCGGTGCGGTTTTAACCTTTATCTCAAATGCTGCTTTTGATGATTTCCAAAAGGTTCAGGTGGATAACATAGATGTCAACCCTTCAAATTACACGGTAAAAAGGGGGAGCACCATTGTTACCCTGAATGCCTCCTATCTGGATTCTCTTTCTGTTGGAGAGCACACGTTAAGCATTGTGTCTGATACTGGAATCGCTACGACTGAGTTTGTTGTTTCTGCTGCCGAAGAACAGGGTATCGAAGGACGAGCGGCGAGCAATACTGTCCTGGATGACGATAGTAAGCAATTGCTTCCCAAGACTAGTGATGGATTAATGTTGCCAATAGGGTTATTTTTTGTCCTTGTTCTAGTCTCGGTTGTTGTAGGGATAATCGCTTATAGAAAGCTGCATTTATAGCTGAAACTTCATGCCCGTGTCGATGACGTTCTTAGATCTGTTAGACATGGCTAATGGGTGCCCACTTGCTTGATGTCGTACGGTGTTGCCTGGTAAACATAATAGTTCAGCCAGTTGGTGTAGAGCAGCTGCGCTGCGGCACGCCAATTGGAAATAGGACGCTGATTAGGGTCATCATTGGGGAAGTAGTGCTTCGGAATTGCAGGGTTTAAACCTTTTTTAACATCGCGTTTGTATTCATTGGCTAAGGTGTCGGTGTCGTATTCAGGGTGACCGAAGACAAAAAAGTGACGACTGTTTGTGCTTTTAGCAATGAATACACCTGCTTCGTCGGATACTGCTATCAATTCCAAATCTTGTTTTGATGCAATATCTTCCGCATATACGCCGGTGTAGCGTGAATGAGGTGCATGTACCACATCATCAAACCCACGCACCAAAGGGGAACTTGGCTTTAAAATATGATGCTCAAATACACCGGTGAGTTTTTCTGGAAGCATGTGTTTCTGAACGCCGTAATGGTAATAAATACCCGCCTGAGCACCCCAGCATAAATACAAGGTAGAAAATACATTGGTTTTGGCCCATTCGAAGATATTACACAGTTCGGGCCAGTAATCCACTTGCTCGAATTCCATCTTTTCTACGGGTGCGCCTGTAATAATCATGCCATCGTAGTGTTTTTCTTGGATGTCATCTAATCCAACATAAAAAGACTTTAGATGTTCTACCGGTACGTGAGAGGAATGATGGGTAACAGTTTGTAAGAGGTCTATTTCTACCTGAAGAGGGGTATTGGATAATTTTCTCAAAATTTGCGTTTCTGTTTCAATTTTGAGGGGCATCAAGTTCAGGATAAGCACCTTCAATGGGCGGATATCCTGGTGGATTGCCCGGTGCTCGGTCATAACGAAAATATTTTCGCTTTCTAGTACCCCTGTTGCAGGAAGGGTATCGGGAATTCTAATAGGCATACGTGCATCTTCCTTTTTGGAATTAGTAAGAAATTACTGGTAATGATTAGAAAATACTGCTGCTACAAAACAGGTTTGTCAATTGAATTTCAGGTGTTTATAGCTGGTTATCGAAAACTTCTCTTACACGAATTCGTGAATGTTATTTGGCGTGACGCAAAGCGGTTCTATAATCGCAAGGACGAAATGAATTTATGATATTACTAAAGCATCTCAGTTGTGAAATTGCACTGCGTAAATGACGTCAGTTAAACAAGGGCTTTTCGTATGGGTAGCTACAGCTAGTAATACATAGCAGGTAAACAGCCTTTTATACGAGGCGGGTAAATAATAAAGGAGATTAGTATGACTCAGTCAATCAGCACCATTTGTGTTCAGGGCGGTTACCATCCTGGGGATGGGGAGCCAAGGCAGGTGCCAATTTATCAAAGCACTACCTGGAAATATGATACCAGTGAACATATGGGTAAGCTGTTTGACTTGGAAGAATCAGGTTACTTTTATACTCGTCTCCAAAACCCAACGAATGATTACGTTGCAAATAAAATTTGCGAACTCGAAGGTGGTACTGCCGCAATGCTTACCTCTTCAGGGCAAGCAGCAAATTTCTTTGCTGTGTTTAATATTGCCGGCAATGGGGACCATGTTGTATGTTCTTCAGCTATTTATGGCGGTACGTATAACCTGTTTGCACATACCATGGCACGTATGGGTTTGGAATGCACCTTTGTAACACCTGATTGCTCTGATGAGGAACTTGAAGCGGCATTTAAGCCTAATACTAAAGCAGTATTTGGGGAAACTATCGCTAACCCTGCTCTTTCTGTTTTGGATATTGAACGTTTTGCAAAGGCTGCGCATAACCATGGCGTTCCACTGATTGTAGACAACACCTTCCCAACGCCTGTAAACTGCCGTCCAATTGAATGGGGAGCAGATATTGTTACGCACTCCACTACTAAATACATGGATGGCCATGGTTGTGGTGTAGGCGGTTGTATTGTTGATTCTGGCAAGTTTGACTGGAATAAATATGCTGATAAATTCCCTGGATTAACCACTCCTGATGAAAGTTATCATGGTGTGGTTTATACCGAACGTTTCGGTTTGGAAGGTGCCTTCATTACAAAAGCAACGGCTCAGCTGATGCGTGACTTTGGTTCAATCCAGTCTCCTCAAAATGCATTTTTACTAAACATGGGTCTTGAAAGCTTGCATGTGCGTATGGCCCAGCATGTTAAGAATGGTCAGGCGGTTGCTGAATTCTTGCAGGCGCATCCAAAGGTTTCTTGGGTTCGCTATAGCGGTTTGCCGGGAGATGAATACTATGAGTTGGCTCAGAAATACTTACCTAATGGTGGTTGTGGCGTTGTAAGTTTTGGCGTTGCTGGTGGTCGTGCTGGTGCGGAAACCTTTATGAAGAATTTGAAGCTTGCACAAATTGCAACACATGTTGCTGACGCACGTACATGCGTACTGCATCCTGCAAACGCAACACATCGCCAGATGAATGATGAAGAGCTTGCGGCTGCTGGTATTAGTCCGGATTTGATTCGTCTTTCCTGTGGTATTGAAGCAACGGAAGATCTGATTGCTGACATTGAGCAGGCTCTTGCTGCGGTGTAGAACCTAACTAAATATCGAAATGCTTAAGGGCTGCTATCGCTTATTGTGAGGCAGCCCTTATTGCTTGTTACTTAACATAGAGTGTCGAAAAGAATTACTGATCGCGCGTTCATGGTTTTGGTGAATCGTGGAGATGCGGACTTATTATTGTACGGTTTATTCAATTTTGACGGTTTTATCTGAGTGATCGGCCGCTTTAAGAGCGTTTTCGTGTAGTTGGTGGCATTTTTTTACAACCTGCGCTCATGATCTTGATGACGATACTGCTGTTGTTTGCATGGGAAGTAGGCCCGTGGGTATCTCTGCAGGTACAAGCTGTTTCTTCTATGGTATGTAGGTCACAACAATTATCATTATCTTTTATATTTTTCTTTGTAAAAACATTTCCAAAAAAAGACAGTTTATTCCTTTCTCTTTGCTTCTAACTGTTTTCAGCAGCTTGGTTTTAATAACAAGATTGTGAACTGATCCTTTTTAGGAATTATTCGTAACGATGTACGGGAATCTGTTATGAGAATAGAGGCTGGAGTGCGTTGAATAGGTATCCACTTACTATCATGCCAATAAGGCATACTCCCACGAATGTTCCCAAGAGTTTTGGCTTTACCACTCGCGAGAGCATGGTGAGCGACGGGATGGAACTGCATGCACAGAACGGTGTGACTGTTCCGAGTAGTGCACCTATGACGTCCTGCCTGTGTACCCTGCAATTGCTTAATGAAAACAACCGAAATATTTACTCCGCTCAACTCCTTGCAAATTCTTGATTGTTCAGAATCTCAATTAGAATATTTGTGCATTTCATTCTTTTTCTATTTCCATGGTCTCCATCTGTTTGTGCGTGATGCCGTTCTTTCTGCCTTGGCCTTCCCAGTACTGTGTGGAGGCGGCGATGAAAATCCGTTTTGGCAGAGGCATGCGAGTGCTGATATCCTGGTTTTCGCCGCGATCTGATAGAGCTCCGTATCCTACGATGGTTGCCCGCTTGGGGATGACGGCGCGCTGTACATGGTGGGTCTCCCCGTTCACTAACCTAATGAACGCTTGCTGAATAGAAATAGCGCGTTCGAGCATGGTTTTCATAGGGGTGTCGTAACCGCCGAACTTCACTTTGCTTACATAGAGAACTTCGTTACTTTGCGCGATAAGAGGGTATGTGTTTACGGCTTAAATGATGGTTTGGGAAAAACAGAAAAATACTACTTATTTAGTAACAATTAATGGAATGTATCATAGGAAGCGACAAGTGAGGATGCGTCCATCTTACGATTCGGTGCATCCTCACGTTTGGCATTTGCTTTGGCGTTAGAAAGTTCCTTATTTACGTTTTCGACTGTGTGCGTATACCGCTAGAGCAAACGAGCCTACCAGGATTGCTGCGATGCCGATGATGACATAGGAGAGCGGATCGCCGGTCGGATTCAATGTGGTGGGGGAGTTAGGAGTTTTGCCATTGGTATCGTTTTCGATGCTGTTGGGGGTTGACGGTATCGCCGGGTAGCTAGGCTCGTAGCCTTCATGATAACTGTTGAAGAACTCCAAGGCTTCGGCGGATGATCCGTCGGGGTTCGAATAGGATATGGTTACCTCCGGTATCAGCGCGCCATCTTCGGCGGTGCGTGAACCAATTGTCAACGTGACGGTTTCGACGCGTGCGTCGTAGGTCATCCCGTTAAGCGTCGCACTTGTTCCGTCGCTGCTGTATTGTGCGCCTTCTGGTATGACCTGCCGTACTTCGTAGGTGAAGGTTTGTCCGATCAAGTTCTCGCTATAAGGGATGTTGATGGGGCCGAAGGAGAATGCTCCTGCGGTGTTTGCAACCTGTAGCGCCGACGGAAGCGGAGCCGATTCGCTGTTCTCTCCTACGGCGGTGATGGAGAATTTGAACATACTGTCTTCAAGTGGATGGGAACCTGTCTCGTCGAGGTAGCGAACGTGTCCATCGAAGGAGGTTGAGGCGGGCTTAGAAATGTGGGTGTTGGAGAAAACGGGTAGGGTAGTATCTTCCGCCAATCCACCGGTTCCTTCGAGCTTCTGCCAAGGACCGTAATCTCCGGATGAATCGATGGTTCGCTTTGAGACCGTCGAGCTAAATTCCAGCGTATTGGAGCCGCTCTTGCTCTGTCCTGTGACAACTACGAGATATTGCGCGGTGTCATACGATATCCCCGAGGCCGTGTAGTTGTTATCCGCGGTCGCCGAAGGCGGAAGGCTCTCGCTCAGCAGGAAAGCCCGGGTGGTGCTTGATCCCAGCGGTGCGGAAGCCTGAAGCGATGGGAACTCGATGGATCCATCGGCGGTGTTGCGGGCGACCATGGGCGCGCCGAGGGGTACCTCCGATACCGGGTCGATCTCTTGCGCGTAAAACGCGAACTCGCCGTCAGCAAGCGTCGCATCAGAAAGCTCCTTTTGTGCCTTCAAGGTGAAAGACCCTCCGGTCGAGCGGTATTCGTTGACGAAGTTGATTCCGAAAACGGGCTCAGACCCCACACTGTAGGAGAGGGAGGCAAGGGAGAGCTTGCCGGTTGCGCTTGCCTTCGCGGAAATGGTTACTGTAAAGGCGGTCGTGTCGTAGGTGACACCTTCAAGCGGTTCGGTTCCGCTGGGGATGCTTTCCTTGACTACGTAGCGATGCTCGCCGGGCTGGGTGATTTGCAAGCCTTTCAGCAAGAAGCTAACGGGGACGCCTGCTTCCGCGGAGCGGTTGACGGCGACGATGGCGTTGCCGTCGGCATCGTACACGGGTGTGGTGCCGTCTTCCTCGAACAGCTGGAAAACGAAATCGCCCGATGCGGCCGCCTTTCCCTTCAATACTTCGAGCCCGCCGATGGGCATCGAGAGCGGGGTATAGGATTTGGTATTAGTGAATGTGGCTACGCTCGTGCTGTTTCCGACGATGGTGCCTTGCGTATCGGTCGAAGACGTCGAATATCCTGAGGCGGATTCGTCTTGCTCAGAAACGCTGTAGGAGGCTCCTGCCGGTAGTCCGTTTATCGTCAGGGTAGAGCCGTTCGCTTCAGGGGAAGCGGCAAGGCTGAACGATGCGGTTCCGTTCTCAAAGAGGATGGAGGTTTTTGCGCCGGTCCCGTCTTCGGCATCGAACGTGCCTGAAAGGGGTGCACCTTTGCCGTCGGTTGCCTTTACTGTGAACGAAAACGTGCGTCCGGCCTCGGCTTTGGCTTCGTCCTCAGCAGCATCGCCGTCGATCTTCTTGGTGATGGCTAGGGAGCCGAATTCGTCTTTCACGTTGAGGAAGCATGCTGCGGTGACTGCATCGGTCTCCACGGTTCCCTCTACCGTGTTCGTATTCTGGCTGAAGTTCCCGTTGAGGCCCGAGGAGACGGTGTAGCCTTTACTCTTAAGATTGTCGGCATTGGTCTCGGTGACGGTGAATTTGGTGGAAGGGGAGAGGTTAGAAATGAGGATACCTTCACTGCCTTTCACCCCGTCGATGGTGGCGATGCCGGTGTTCGTGTCGTTATATCGGCTAAAATCGATGGTCATGCTGCTGCTGTTTCCTGCGGAATCGTATTTCTTTGCAGGTAGCGACTTCGTTGCTGAGTCGGTGGGGCTGAAAAGGTTCTCGATGATGATTTCGTAGGTACAGGGCGTGTTTTTATCGCCGGAGTTGCCCCCGATGATGTTCACGATTGCCAGCACTCCCGACTGCTTGATGTTGGTGAAGTTCGCAGCGGCGGCGGTGCTCCCGATGGTGCCTTCGGCGCCGTCGTTCAGCACGAGGTAGTCGCTGCTGATGTTGGTTTCGGTAATCTGGTAGCTGGTTCCCTGGGGAATGTCTTCAATTGTCGCGGTTTGACCGTCGGCGAGTTTGACAGGAAGCGATCCGTTTTCGTCGAGTGCGACCTGCGTGCTTTCGGCGCCGTCTATGGAGACCGGATATGATCCCGAAAGCGAATTGCCCTCAGCGTCTTTCAACGTGATGGAGAAGCCGAACTGCTCGCCCTCGCTTGCTCCGTAGGCGTGCTTCGTCAGCGTCAGCGAGCCGTACGCCCACTTTTCGTTCAGGAACGTCAGTGAATCGATTTGTCCGTTTTCGGTTATGGTTCCAGACGAGCTCTCGGAGTCTGTCCCTTGCGTTTGAGCCGAGGATGTTTTGCTTACACTTGTTGAGTAGCCGTCGTTTGCGCTTTCTTGCACTTGGTATTTCGACCCCACGGGGAGTCCGCAGATGGCTATGGATTGCCCGTTGGCGAGGGCAATCTTGTCGTTTTCGAGGGATAGGACCCCGTTTTCATCCGCGGTGGCGGTTCCCAGCGACCATGCATCCCAATTCGAGGGTACTTGCCCTTGGAACAGCCCGTAGGCGAATTGGCCCTGCAGGGGGTTATCGTTTTCATCGGTGAGCTTCACCTCGAAGGAAAACGATTTCGACGGGTCGGCGTCGTTGCCGGCCACCTGCTTGGTCAGCGTAAGGGACCCACCCTGCTTGGTGTTAGTGAACGATACGGCGGATTCCCCTTCAACGATGGATTGCTCTTCGGTTTCGTTTGAGGAGCCTGAGGCGGTTTTGCTTCCGTTCGTGGCGATCGAGTACGAAGCGGCGAAACCACCGTCATTCGTTTCCTTCACGGTATAGTGGGTGCCCTCGGGCAGGCTTTCGAAGGTGGCGGATTCTCCGTCTTTCAGACTGAACGTTGCAGCGCCGTTATTAAGTGCGATCATTTCGCTTGCGCCTTCGTTCGTGGAGAACGGAATGGTGCCGGACAAGGCATTGCCCTCCGCATCAGTGAAAGCTACCTCAAAGTTGTAGGCATGATCGGAATCGGCGGGGAGCAGAGGTAAATACTCACTTTGTGTTTCCACATGCTTTTTAACGGTGAGCGATCCCGTCTTTTGCGTCGGGACGATGGCGAACGTGCCATTGTTGCCGAGGCGGGCGGAAAGCAGCGGGCGGCCGAGGCTCGAGTAGTCACTCATGCTGATCTGCTTGACGTAGGGTGCTGAAGCTGTGGCATTCGGGCTTTTGGCATAGTCTTCCAACATGGCTGAAACGATGTATTTCGGTGTTCCTTCCTTTACAGAATGTTGCCCGTCGGCGGATTGGAAGAAGCTTCCGCTATCGAACGAAGAGTCGCTTGCCGTCGTGTACGACTCGAAGGATGTAATGGCTTCAGCGGGAACTTCGGTTCCAAACTCGAGGTTGTCTGCTTGGTAGTAAGTGCTACGGAAGTAGTACGTCTGTCCCGGCTCGGGTGCGGACTCCAACGGGACGAGTTGGTCTTCGTCTGGGGTTTGACCCTCGGCAATATCAGTTCCTGCCGCAAGGGTGTAAAGGGGAGTATCTTGCGTGAACGAATAATACGAGTTCGTTGAGGCGGCAACAGCGGACATTACTGTTTCGGCGACGGCGGAGGTGCCGTTTCCTTCGAATGCGTTGGTATACAGAAGGTATTGTCTCGAAGCGTTCTTCGTTGTGGAGGATCCGAGTACTTCCTCGATCTCGGCGGAGGTTACCTCTTCTCCTGACGCGATGCGGTTGGTCAACTGTGTAACGCTTTCACGCGGCCCGACTTCGTAGACCAAACGTAGCGGAACTGTTGATTCGGCATCGGAGTCGAGCGTCATTGACACGCTTTCGTCCAGGTGCTCGGTGACGTATGCTTTGCGCGCGGGGATGCTGTCGGCGGGGATGGTGAGCAGAAGCTGCTGGTTACCAGTTTCTAAGTTGGTTTCAACCATTACCACGAAATCATAGAGTGGGACATCGTCTCCGGTGTATTGGCTCTCGATGTTACCGATGTAGAAATACGTTTGGCATACGGAGCTTGCACCGGCTGCCACAGCCGCTTCGATGCTCGCTTTAGCAGATGGTGTAGCATTGTTTTCCCAATCACCTGTTTTCGCCGCCGCCAAAACTTCGTTGGAGGCGAAAGTGTACCCAGCACTTCCGGTTTTCACCATGGCGTGGGAGGGGTCGACGAACCACGAAACGTAGTTGGAGTAGTCGTTCGCTCCACGGTAGGCGAATTGACCATCGCTGTAGGCATCGTACAGCAGGCTGTAAGCGTCCCATCCCAGGTTGTAGCGCGTGTTCAACGAGTTCATAATGTAATCAACCTCGTGATATGATTCCACGTCCCAAGGGTCCGCAAAGCTTGCTGACATGGCTTGCGCCGCCTTTGATCCATCGAGAAGATTGCCTTGGTAGAGGATTCCCTGGATTCTTTTTACGTTCATGAGATCGCCGATGTTGTCTTGAACTCTCAGGCGATCTGAAGAATCGGAGGCTGTGCCTTCTCCTTCATTTACAGGGGAGTTGTATTGGATGCCGAGAATGCGATCCACCGCTGCGCTGAACCCTCCGCTCAATGCGCCGGCATCCGTTGCGAGATAGTAATCGCTTGCTCCATTGAAGGCGTAATCGTTACCGGCGGACAAAAGTCCATTGATAGGCTGGGTGAATGCGATAGTTTCGCTTTTGATGCCTCCGGTACCCGTTCCGTAAAGACTGAGATTTACCGATTGATCTCCTGCTGCCGCGGCTTGGGCATACGAGATGCGTGCTTGTTTAAGGTTGTCCGTCAAATCGACGGTGGTGGTTCCGACCGTGTCCGTTATCTTTGCGGATTCCTGTTCGGAAGCGGTTTGAAGAACGTAAGCCGCCATCCCCGTTGTATCGAGGCCAACGGTCCACATATCAAGCGAGCCGCCTGACGCACTATCTTCATTCGCCTGCGCGTAGGCGTTATCGATTGCTTGCTGTTCGTGTTGCATGGTGAGTAGCGTAGCGAAGGCTGCATCGGTTCCGAACCCGATGGAATTGTGGTTTGCTGGCATGGATCCCACGAATCCGTCTTGTTCCGCAGTTTCGTTGACGTAGACGGGAGGGTTCGCAATATTCGTGTTTGCCATCAACGGGACTGCTGCGCCCATTACGACGAGTTCCGGTTTGCGGGGTTGATCGGCGGATGCAGTATTCGCGCCTTGCTGAAGAATGCTTGATGCTTCCGATATGGCCCGTTGCAGATAGGCGCTACCTCGAACGACTTCACTTTTCGTTTCGATGCCAGGCGTGGTGGGCGTGGCGACAGGCTGGAGACCCGATCCGCCTTCAGCAAGGTTGTTAGAAAATACCACGTAGTTGCCGTTCTCGTCGGGAGTGTATGAATCAAGTGGCATAAGAACGGTTACATCAACGCTGTAGCCAACCACCGCGATGCGGGATTTCGGTTGGGTGCCTGTTGAATTGGCGTTTTCGTCCATGAGCCGTCCGATGGATTCATTCAAGGCGTCGGCAATGTGGGCAGCGTAAGGTTTTCCGTCGTAGTTCAGGGAAGCCATTGCTGAATTGAGACTCACGATGAAGACGACATCATGGGAGAATGGAGTTTCCTTTTGAATGGTCGAGGATGCGGATATTGTTGACAAGCCGACGAGGAAGTCGTTAGTGGAATCTTCCATCGATGTTTCAGGTATACCCGAAGCTGCGGCCGACGACTCGTCGGTGTATACCGATTTGTCAATCCAGATACGTCCGGATTCCTCCGTGCTGTAGGAATTGTCGGCATCTGCGGATGACGATATGTCGAACAAGCTTTGCCAGGATGACGATGTATCGGGATCGGAGATCTTTTGCACGCTGCCAGGCGATGCGGAGGCAAACGCTGAGACGGGTACAAGCGATAAAATAAATAGGAACGATGTAAGTGCCGCTGCAATTTTCAAGGAAGGCATTTTCATGGCTGCACTCCTCTCGGCAGTGCTGATGTATGTAGCGCAATATAAATGAGTATATCACGCATAAAATACATATCCCCATGTGGGTCGCTATCTGATTGGAAACGGAGCTGCTGTTACTGTTTCATGTGGGCACGATTTCGTCGGAGCTCGTGAGGCTACTTGTTCAGCGGCTTGAGTGAAGTTACCATTCCTGAGGGCGTCACCTCAATTAGAAATTACGCATTTCAGGGATGCAGTAAATTGACCCAGATCATCATTCCGAATAGCGTCACCTCTATCGGGTTTGGCGCATTTCAGAATTGCGTTAGCTTGACCAATGTTTATGCGAAGGAAGGTTTAAGCTTAGGCAACGCTCCGTTTGAAGGCGCATCGCAGGACATACATATATGGAGCTATGAAGTACTGAAAAGCACAGGTGATGCGACCCATGTGAAGATAGTTTCCGTAGAAGATCAAGGCGGAAGCAGTATCCCGAATTCTTTCGATATTCAATGCTCCGCTATGGGCAATGGCTATGTAATTGATGAAGTGGAGCCAGATAATCTTTCCCTAAAACACGCACTTATTAAGACCGAGGAGACTCCTGCTACCTGTGAGAATCCTGGAAACATAGAATGCTGGACATGCACAGTCTGCGGTAAGTATTTTAAGGATGAAGGCGGTACAGAACCAATTTCTTCTGAAGATATCGAAATACCAGCCACTGGTCACAGCTACGAGAACGGTAAATGTACTGTCTGCGGAGCAATCGACCCTGATTTCAAAGCTGTTATTACTACCGGCGCAAATAGGACATGGCAGAAAGGTACAAAGGACGGACTTTCCTTTACTTCGAACGCTGCCTTTGCGGATTTCCAGAAGGTAAGTGTTGATGGTAAAGACCTTGATGCTTCCCGCTATACGGTGGAAGAGGGAAGCACTATCGTTACCTTACAACCCTCCTACCTGGACACCCTGTCTGTAGGCAAACATACACTGGCGATTGTGTCGGACACCGGTACTGCTGAAACTGAATTTACTGTTGCTGCGGCTGAGGAGCAGGCCGTTCCCGAAGGACAAGTGACTGATAATGAAGTCGTCAACAGTGGAGACAAGGAATCGCTCGCCAAGACTGGCGACGTCTCCATGTTGCCGATAGCGGCGCTCTCCATCCTTGCCGTTGCCTCAATCGCGGTAGGAGCGCTTGCCTTGAGGAGATCCCGCATCTAGGCTTCGCCAAGGGCACCTTTACAAGTTCTATTCCGCCCTGCAGGTCATTTTGTGGGGCGCTTTTTTATATGGGCGTCGAACAGCGAGGGTTCAAGAAGCTGCTGTCAATGCGTCGCCTGAAAGGACTCGTTCAGGGTGTAGGCGAGTCTGACATGGAGAAAAAGCCTCGTCAGAGGCTTTTTACGCCGTGACCCAGCTTTGACCCAAAAGCCGATTCTTCTTTTTCGAAAAAATGATACGAAAACGTATTACCTTTTATTCCCATACGATCGTAGCGAGTTTAAAATACATTCCACTCACGCCATCTTGTTACTTCTTTTTCAATGGACTTTCTACAGAGCGAATCATTTTGTAATCGGCGAGGTGATTACAAAATGAGGTTTTTGCTTCCATTTATCTGATTCGCGACTATTCCTTGGCGATTACTTCCGCTTCCATGGAGAGGGGTAATCGCAGGTGGTACTTAACGACCACGTACGCCGACGCAGGTAGTCCGATAGACTGAGCTTCCAGGATCTTGTCTCTTTCTAGCACGAACGTTCCGTTTCGGGAAGGGGCTGTAGACCGAATATCTTTAGGAATGTCCTCTTGTCTTTCCTCTAAGCGCAAAGTGTGGTGAAACACCGTCTTTCATGAGATAATTATCAAATACTTCAGCTGCATTCTGCGTTTCTCGTTTCAGGAAAGGGGTCCCTCATGAGAAAGCGCGCTTTGATAGTGTTACTTGGTTTGTGTATGGCCCTGCTCGCATTTCCCGCGGTAGCGCATGCCGAATATTCAGGCTGGCACTTCTATGTGAATCCCGGCACATCCTACTACGTAGTGAATGACCAAGCAGACCCCCTTTTCCTGGAGCAGGATGGGTTCGATTACGGGGAGGACGGCACTGTCACATGGCGTCGCGAATTCAAAGGCGATATAACCAGTTTAGATACGGTCTCAATAGTAATCAATGATAATACTAGCCACTCAACCGGCTCCGCGGGAGGGCACATCATCGATGGCAGGTGGGATGGTGGAATTAATTATACGCCCTCAACGGATACCGTCGGAGTCAGCTGGTACTACTGTGAATGCACTGACGCCACTGGAGACACGTTCATCACTGAACCAGCGCGCGTCGAGGTGGCGAACGAGCTGTACGACGTGTGGGTGGGAGACATACGGATCACCGACCTGAGCGCGAACGATGTCCTCGGCGACGCCGACGAGGGCGCAACGGTCACCTACAACCCGGACACGCACACGCTCAAACTTGACAACGCGGCCATAACTTCGGACGACGAGCAGTACGCCATCTACGCTGAGCACGACCTGACCATCGAGCTCACGGGCACCAGCACGGTAACGCTCGAAGACCCGACAACAAACGAAGAGCCCATGTACGGAACGGAGGGGGCCGGAGGCAACTGCGTCCCCGAGGCGACCGCCGCCATCGCCTGCGAGGGATCACTCACGGTGAAGAGCGCGGACGCGAGCAACCCGGGAACCTTAGAGGTGGCCGACGCCTCAAGCTCCTACGAGGCCGAGTCCCCCTCCGCTATCTACACGACGGAAGACGTGACGGTCCACGATGCGATTGTTTCGGCCAGCAGCGAGACCGGCCGCGGCATCGCCGCCGCCGATTTCGCCTCCTACGATAGCGACGTCGAGGTGCACTCCGAGGAGGCGAACGGCCTCGAGGCGGAAAGTGCAACCATCAGCGGCGGAAGCGTGACGCTGAACTCGACGGACGGTATCGCCCTGAATGTTTCCAGCAACCTCACCGCCGTCTCCGACTGCACGTTGACGCTCAGCGGCGGCGCAGGAGCGCTCTCCGCGGCAGCGTTCGACTCCGGAAAACAGGACTGGGACTGGTACCAGTGGGTCACCTCCCCCATCGGCATCCCCGCGGCGAGCCTGAACGAGGTCTATGACCCGGCTGATCGCGCTGACACATATCTGCGGATCGAACCCGTGGGCACCCTGTATGAGCTCACGGTCGTCGGCGGCACGGGGAGCGGCCTCTTCCTTGCCCGGAATCAGATCACCATCTCGGCCGACCCGGTCAACGACTCGAGCCACTTCTCGCACTGGGAGGTCAGCCCCTCGGGCGCGGGCATACTCGCGGACCCCTCGTCCGCCACGACCACCTTTACCATGCCCGGAACCGGGGTGACCATCACTGCTATCTATGAATCCCACACGCTCGCGCACCACGATGCGAAAAGCCCGACCTGCATCGATACGGGCTGGGAGGCCTATGACGAGTGCACCGTTTGCGGCTACTCGACGTTCGAGGAAACCCCCATCACCGACCACAGCTGGGGAGAGGACGGCCACTGCACGGTATGCGGAGCAATCGATCCTGATTTCAAGGCTGTTATCACTACCGGCGCAAATGGGACATGGCAGAAAGGCACAAAGGATGGACTTTCCTTCACTTCGAATGCTGCCTTTGCGGATTTCCAGAAGGTAAGTGTTGATGGCAATGACCTTGATGCTTCTAACTATACGGTGGAGGATGGAAGCACTATCGTCACCTTGCAACCCTCCTACCTAGACACCCTGTCTGTAGGCAAACATACGCTGGCGATCATCTCTGATACCGGCACTGCTGAAACCGAGTTCACTGTTCTTGCAGCTGAGGGCGAAGCGGTCGACAGCAAAGCCGACAACGACGGAGACAAGGAATCGCTCGCCAAGACCGGCGACAGCTCCATGCTGTCGATAGCAGTGCTTTCTATTCTTGCTATCGCTTCTATCGTGGCAGGAGTGCTTGCCCTGAGGAGATCTCGCATCTAATTTAAGCTTTGCCTAACGCTTTATGAGTCTTATTCCGCCCTGCAGGTCATCCTGCGGGGCGCTTTTTTATATGGGCGTCGAACAGCGAGGGTTCAAGAAGCTACTGTCAATGCGTCGCCTGGAAGGACTCGTTCAGGGTGCAGTCATCCGGACATGGTGGCTCACTGCGACATACTGCGGGACGGTGGTGGGACAGCGCTGGGACAAAAATCGAAACTCAAGCGAAACTCGGACGAGGTGAGTTTCAATTTTTGTCCCAGTGGGAAAAGGGTGTTAGCGCTAACTTAAAAGCAAGCATCGTGTCTTGATCAATTTGAGCATAATGGCAGTCATGCCGACCAGCACAATGGGCTACTTGGTTTTGTCCCAAATAATCAACCTAGGAGGGGTGCGCCCCGGAAAGGGTCGCTCAGGACCTTTTCAAACTCCGCTTCGTATGCGGAGAACTCTTCATCTGATAGCTCTTTGGGGTGAAGGAGCAATAGGATGGGCTTTTTCTTGTCTGTCAAATCGGACTCCTAAGTCCTAAAACCAATATTAGTAATGGGGCATAAACCCTCATTCCTTTCGCCGATATGCGGTCGACCTTGCGGCGCCGACCTTCTCGACAACGCCCTCGTCCTGGAGCTTCGCGAGGATCCGTTCCAGAGTGCGTTGGCTCATATTTGGGTTGGCATCCATGATCTCGCGCTTCGTCGCCGTTCCGACCAGCCTATCAAAGAACGCTCTGATGGACTCCTCGTTTCCGGCGGGCAAGGCCACCACTGAGAATCTGCTCTCGAGTTCTCTGTAGCAGGCGGTCACTATGCCCAACATGTACGTGACGAAGGGAACGTAGTCATTTTCGCCATTCTGCCAGCCCGTGGAGCTTGCCGACAGAGCTTCGTAATACGTCTCTTTAGAGTTCTCGATTTCCTTCTCTATCGAGACGTATTTCCCCACGTCGTATCCGTTTCGGTACATGAGCAGCAACGTGAGCAGCCTGCTCATACGGCCGTTCCCGTTGTTGAAGGGGTGGATGCTCACGAAGTCGAAGACAAAGACAAGCGACGCGAGCAAGGGGTCGTATGTGCCGTCGTCTATCTGTCTCGAATATTCGCGGCAGATCCTCTCGACGGCGGTGGGGGTTCCAGCCGCGGATGTGGGGATGAATCGAGCGACCAGTTCACCCTCAGCCGTGCGCTCGGCGATCACGTTGTCCGAATCCTTCCATCTGCCGGCGTGGGAATCTCCCGAGAAGCGATAAAGATCGCGGTGGAGCTGGAGGATGACGTTCGGCGTGACGGGGATGTTGTCGTGGCTCTCGTGAATCTCGTCCAAGACGTACCGATAGCCCGCGATTTCCCTCTCGTCGCGATTTTTCGGATCTGTTTTGTTGGTCATGAGCTCGCGTAGGCGCTTATCGGAAGTTGAGATGTTCTCGATCCTGTTCGAGGCACCTGTGCTTTGAATTTTGGCTACTTCGACCAACGCCGAAAACGTTTCGGGGTTGAGCACTGAGAGCGAGGCGGTCTTCCCCTTGAACTCGCGGATATCCCCGAGAGCCGATACCACTTCCGGGATCATTAGCATGTCGAGCGTTTTCTTATATTCGAACTGTGCCACGGTATCTCCGCCATTCTGATTCCATCTTCGTCATATTCATTATATTTGACGAAGATATTTTATCATTGTCGAAGATATCGGTAAAAGATTCAGTTTGCTGGGTGCAAGAATGGAGCGCTGCCTGGTTGCTGTTAGTCGCACTGAGGATGTGTTTGACCACTTCGGCTGGTCCATGTAGTCAAATAAACGGCGACGCTGTACACAACAACATGTCGACCTTTTCCGGTCAAGCCCAATCTTATAGTTGCATAGCTTTCTATATAAAAGGCAGGGAACCGACATGATTCTTCATGAGAGTATTGGCCTAAGGTTTCTTTTCACTCGCTAGTTTTCTTTTTGATACTACGAATAACGATACCTACAGCAAACCCAATATATGAAACGATGCAACCTCCGATGAGCATTGTGAGGTTGGGGGCTACAAGACTTCCGAAATGTAGTGCATGGGCAGCGTCGAACGTAACACAGGGAAGTAAGGTAATAAGGACCGCGCATAAGGCAGGCCACGATGCTCCATAGCGACCCCATACATTAAGTAGACCTACGACAAGCGATGTGGCAAATGAAACAAGAGGCATGAGCACCCATATGTAAAGAATCCCATAGCCTATTGCATCTGTCTTTCCAGTAAATGCCCAGAATGCAAAGACGGCAATCGCAAATATTCCCAATTCCGTTGCAATGATGGCAATTTGAGCCTTATTCATAAGATCTCCCGTCCTTGCGTCATATCGTTATTGGATAATCAGATTAGGTAGACAAAAAGGATATCTTTATTACGGTTCGTTTTTTATTCTACCGTTGTGAGGCTTCGGTGGGGAAGGAATCAATAGCGGTTGCGGCGTCACCTGGTTCTTTTGCATCGCCGAGGCTGTTCTAGTAATGTTTTTATGACGTTCGTGCATCCTTCTATGGATAAGGTTTGCGTGGATGACATGCTCGATTGCGTCATGTGGCAACATCCTTTGATTTATTCTGTCGGTATTGTAGTTCGCCGTTTTCCTGTTGATAGTGAAAAGCAAAGGTTGGGAAGAGGGTTTCGTGGATAGATTCCAATATGAATTGCTCAAGAGTGTGAAAGAAAAGTATGAGCGTGCTGGTAGTCATGCGGAATATGAGTGCGAACAGAGTGGTCCCGATAAATCAGCAAGACAATTCTATGTTCGAAATCTTCGAGATAATTTCGTGCGATCCATGGATTCCTGTCATGAGGAACAGTATAGGCGTGGTTCTGGTAGAGAGCTAGACGATAAGATGCGTGCTTTGAGATCGTCCTCAGCTATGACGTTTAATTTGATAGGAAATAAGTATTGCGTGATTGATGAGAATGATCTGGGATTACCGCATGGTAGGTATTCCGTCGAGTACGAACATCAAGTTCCAACTTTGAAGATTAAGGGAGGAGCACCTGCAAATATTGATGCATGGCTTGAATCAGATTGTTCGGGTGGGGTCGTGATTGCTTGCGAGTTAAAGATGATGGAGTGGCTGACATCGAATCCTTCTTTGCTTAATGATAAGTATCTTGATCCCGCAAATTACAGCCATGGAGTGGGTGATATGTTTGCTGGATTAGCTGAAAAATTGAAACTAGAGAGATTCTTGCGTTACGATTGGGCGCAGATGTTTAAGCATACCGTCGCCCTTATGAATGAAATGCTTGATCGCCGTTGTGGTGGGCGGATCAGCACCTTGGTGCTTCTAAATGTGGTGTGGGAACCCGTTAGGCCAACTATTCATCAAGCAATGGCGGAGTGCTATTACGAGAAATTATCGCAGGAGCATGGGGAGTTTGTTCGTTTTAAAGAGATCATGGAGCCAGCCGAAGCTCTTTTCATGGATTTGTGTGGTGTTAATTTCAGAATTGAATATCGCAATGCGTTTGAATTTGCTCATATGATTCAGCGTGACGATTCTGAATGGCCTAAGCTTGAGCGATATTTTTAGCGACTGTTTTCTATTTAGTTCATATTATTTGATGGGTTTACGGTCATTCGTGTATGGTGGCTCACTGTGATACACAGTGGTACGACATTGGAACAATGCTGTGGCAAATACCGAAACTCAAGCGAAACTCGGTCAAGTTGAGTTTTGATTTTTGTCCCAGCATGAAACGGGGTGGGATGGAGTGATCCGAAACTCTCCTCTAGCATCGCTAACCTTCAAACTACTTGCAATCATTCCCACTCGAAAGTTGATTCATGATTCAGGGCATCCGCAGTCGCTTCGTATGTTTTCAGGTACCTAGTGTTTGTTCTTGTATTGCTAGCTTCTTCCATTCAATATCGTCAAAACTACGTCATGCCAGAATAAGTTAATAACTGTTCTCGTGCTTTTCGTCTTCTCCGTCTTTCCGAAAGCTTTCTGAAATATGTCTTACTGTTGCTGCGAAACCAAGCATCCCTTTCGCTTCAAGCTGTTTTGCCCTATCTTCAAAGGTGTCCGAAAGGTCAAAATAGAATTTCCCTGTTCCGTCTAGAAAGTGGGCGCCTAATGAATTTACGGATTCGGTGCTGAATCCTTTTCGAGCATTTGGGTGCACATCGAGGTACTTGGCAATATGCTCGTTGATAAAAAGCCCATTTGGATCGGCGGGTGCATGATATAGACATTTCCCTATGGTTCGCTCGCAGATATCGGCGAGGCCTCCATCTTGCGAAAGCGCCAATGCCCCGTCAACCCATTGGTCGAATGCTAATTGGTCAATAGATCCATCATTTGTCATGCCCGGTATGATTCTCCAATTCCAGAGTGCAGAGAAGGAATTGCCCTCAAGCCAAGAAGGCTGATCGTCTTTAGGTGCTATTGAGCCTTTCGGCTTGTACGTCGACGATAGGACAAAGTAGAAAAATTTATATGAGCGCGACATGTACCTCATTAAAAATAGAGGACCCTTGTTTTCGAATTGCGAGATCAAACGAAGTTCTTCATACGCTAGCTCATCTCCGGGAATCTGTGCTTCGATCGAGGGCACCAAGCTTTCAAGGTAGTATGAAACCATTGTGCTCGTTCCGTCATTGGGCACCTGCTTTATGACGGCAAAAACCAGGCTCGGTTCAAGTGCGATTTCTTTTTCCAGACAGCGGAAACATAGGTCGATGGCATCCAAAGAACGTTCAACCTTCAAATAGGCGGTAATAATCCCGCTTGCCTCATCTGGATCTTTGGGGTCAATACATGGTCGAGAGTTCTTAATAAAGAGAAGCCGAATATCGTCAGGCAAAGTGTCGGCTCTATCCCAAACGGCTTTGGAGTAAGGTAGACAAGACAGGAGGAACCCGATTTCCTGATTATTCCAATGCTGTTCGTTTGGAATGTTGATTGCTGAATCGCCTAATAGGATGCCACTTGCCCAGTAGAACGATTTCAGAAAAGGGTGATATTGAGTTTCAGAAGACCGGTAGCGAATTCGACTAAATATCTCATTTGCGAATGAAACACTTGCGCACGCTCTGCCCAACGGATCGGATAATGCGCTGTCTTCGACAAGATTGGAGAATCCAGCCCACCCATCATTAGAATATAACTCCTCTAGAGAAGAAACCCTATTATCGTGGAGCAATATCTCGTTTGTCCTCCAATCCGCATTTTTACGATAGTCGAAATCGTTGTATATGAACCAATACTTTGATTGGAGATGCTTGGATTGCGGTTCGAGATGGGATGCGGCATCTAACGCACACTGGAGAGAGGTGTCGTCTACTTGATCTTCGGCTTCATTTTTCCTGCCATAAGCTGTCGCAAAATGCTTTAGCCTTGCCCACAACTCAAAGCGGATATCGTCTTGAGCATCACGATAAGAAGAAGAGATGGCTTCGCAGAATTGTTTCATATATCCCGAGGTGATGAGGGATCTGATGTGATCAGTCATTTCAATCGCCTTTTTATGATCCTTAGAGCAGGCGCTTATGGCAGCTTCAATGTAGGCTTTACTTACCATCAGAAAATCTTGCAGACATATCTCTTCGGGAAGGGGACAAACTGGAAGGAATTCCGGATCCTCGGCTCCTATTGCAGAGGTTGTCTCTCCCGGTAGCAGTTTGATAAGGACGTCCCAGCAATCATTTTCTACTAAGGATTTCCCTATGGACGCCCTTGCTTCGGCGTCGAGCGCAATCTGGGGAAACCAGGGCAGCAAAATCGAGGTAAGGTGAGATGCGGCTAGCGTTGTAATCGCATGTAACTCTATTAGAAGGGATACCGCTTGCGATGCCTCATTTTTTGTTCTTGCCGCAAACCTGATTCCAGTAAAGAAGCCGTGGCACTGAGAGCTGCCGAACGAAGACGTTTCGTTTCTACTTAGATAATGCTTTATGGCGCCATCAGGGAGAGCTCTTTCGATTTGGAGCAAATATGAGCTCGGAGAAGCTTGGGCAAGCAAAGGGAAAAGCCTATCCGAGACATTCAGAACCTTCCAGTCGTCGTTCGCTATTACGGTTGCCATTACTTGATAGATGAAATTGCTTTGATATCTGCTGGAAAACGGTCCCATGCTGGCCTTCCCAGTTCCCAAAATCGCCAGAAACTCAGCAATTCCTCGACGCATTTCGATTGAGCACGAGGCTTGTATGGACGAATCGTCATCGTCCTCATCTCGTATCGAAGATAACGCCTCCATGAGATATTCCTTAATTCCGTCAAGGAAACAAGTGTCAATCTGTTTGCCGAACAAATTTAAAAGGGACGTCCTCTCGACAATATGCCATTTTGAGCCGACCTTTCTAAACAACCCAGCATGTCGGAATGAGAGTTCTATTGCTTTGGATTTCCACTTCTCGAATGGAACCTCAGCCGATCTAGAGATAATTCTTCGGTCAAATTCATTCGCTTCGTTCCATGCGCCAAAGATTGAGGCGATAGAAAGGACGGCAATTCCCGCATAGTCTAATGACGACTTCAGGATTGCGTAGTCGATGTTTTCTTCTTGTTTGCGCGTCGAGCGAATTATCTCGCGAATTTCCTCTAGCATGGGGTAATTTTTTGAACCGTGCCTGTAGAAGGAGGTGCCGGGTTCGTAACGGCGCCACCTCTTCGATTCCTTCTCCGTTGTGTTGTCTTTTATTGGGTTGGAGACGCAGGTATTCAACTCGTAAACTTTGCCGAAATTTGAGGATGGAATATAAAAGAAAGAAAATTCTTTAACTCCGGACTCGATCTTAATAATTTCTGAGGCATCTATGCTATGGAACTCGATACTGGGTTGAGGAGAAATCTTTTTGAACCACTCTTCGTATGCGGCGCTGTCGAGAGCAAGGCCTTTGTTGTATCCAAGGGCAACCTTTTGGGTGTCTTCTACTCCGTATACGAGAAACCTATCTTCATCTGGTCTTTCGTATGAGTTCAATAGCCCAAGGATGTCTCGATAGAACTCGCAAGGCTCATTCTTGTAGTCATGAGGAATTAATTTGTAATCAAGGACAGAGGTTTCGCTGTACTTGCTGCAGGAGGAGACGATTTCAATGAGCTTTTCGCCTGCTTCTAGAGAGTCGATCATCATTCCTCCGATTCGTCAGTGGGACAAACTAGGACACTTTTCATTCCTGCTCGAATGTCTAAAGTTTTTTCCCGAGCTTCCAATCTTCATTTTCCAGTATCGTCAAAGCAATGTCGTAAATATTGTTCAGCGATTGTCCCCATTGGGCTCGCCCAGGGCTCAAGGGTGCTTCTTTTGCTTGTTTTGAGAACGCGCTTAGTTCCCGTTGTTTCAGCCCACGCGACCTTCTCTTCGAACCGATGAGACAATCGATTTAACGCGGTGCTCGATGTCAGGGAAAAGTTTCGCCTCGTTGATTCCAACGCTGTCTAATTGGCAAAGGATCTTCCCTTTATATTCTGCTGGAATGATATAGCGATGGCTAATCATGCTCTTGAAATCCTGTTCCATTTCGTCAGGGAATAGGAATACGCCTTTTCCGTAACCGGGATCAGGCTTCTCTACAAAGGGGGTCGCACAAAGAAGGAAAGCTCCTTCCTGGGCGGAGATGCGATCATTTGAATACTTTGGAAGCATGAAAAACGATAACGGGTTCTCCGATAGCATTCTTCCAATTGCTTTGGGGGGCTCGAAAGGGAACCTGCTATCTGAATTTTGGGCGGATTCGATTAGCCCTCTCTTCCACGCGTCAGGGAAATGGATGCCGTCCTTGTATCGGCGTACGTATTCTGCGTACACCGAACAAGATGGGTCATACTGCATAAAAATACCTGCGGGAGCGAATTGGAACACAACTCCATCAGGGCTAGGATCTTTAGGCTCAGATTCCAAACATGCAAAATACAGGGCAACGAGAGGATTGGATGTAACGTCCAGCAATCGGGTTGGTATTCCATAATGCTGAGCGTCGATGAGAATTTCTACACTGCTTTTCCCGGCGCATTCTTTAGGCAATTGGCGCTCGTACTCTCGAATGTAGAAATGCTCATTCAGGAAATCATCACGAGTTCTAAAAGCTGAAGGCAGTAGACCCCATTCGATGTTTCCTTGACCTCGGTACATGGTTTTTAGGTCGGCAACCTCGTGATGAAATTCCTCCAATTTATTTGAAAATACTTTTTCTAAATACTCTGGGAGGGAATTGATTTCTATGTCTGTCATCGGTTCTTGTCCCTTGTGCTGCGTTTTGTTGAGCCTTGTCTATCTGTAATTGATCCAATGTCGCTTTACGGGTTGCTCACTGGGGGTTTACTGCTGCAGTTCCTCCATGCTGTACGTGTTGTAACCCTCGTAGCTGTAGCTGGCATAGATGCCTTTCATGTAGATCTGACGGTCGTCGATCTTGTCGGTGAGGGCTTCCTTGAGCACCGCCTTTATTTCGATGTCTCTGATAGGGCTGCGTTCCATGGCGAGCAGATAATCCTCTTTGTCAATGAGGCTCCAGTCCACTACTATGCCGAGTTCCTTCTTCAGTATGGCATCGAGCCAGATGCGTGTCGCGCGACCATTGCCTTCGCGGAACGGGTGGGCGACATTCATCTCTACGTACTTCTCGACGATCTCGTCAAAGGTCGACTGCGGCATCTTCTCGATTGCTTCCAAAGCTGCAGGGAGGTAGATGTACGGCGCAAAACGGAATCCCCCCTTGGCGATGTTGACTGTGCGCATTTCACCGGCGAAATCGTACACGTCCTGGAACAGGTATCCGTGAATCTTCGCAAGTCCGTCGAAGGTTCCGACCTCGAAGGTGCCAAGCAGACCCTTGTCATAGAGTTCCAAAGCCCTGCGCTTAGTCAGCAGCTCTTCCTTATGCGCCAACTCGGCGGAGCTGGTTATGCCTAATTTGTTCTCCAGGGTCATTGTTTACCTTCCATTTCGAGCGGATGGTTGCGCCGTCTATTCCTTCTTCAAATCGTCGCGGTTCTCGAGAATTGAGCGAATCGCCTCTCTATCGCTCTCGCTCGGCAATTTCGTCAGCTCCTCTTCCATCCGTTCGGGTCCATCTTCGTCTTGTTCCAATCGAAATGGCTGTTGGCGTCCCCGCTCGCGATGCGTCTTTGCGCGCCTGCGGGTTCGTAGGAGGCCTTCTAGCGGAGGTATTCCTCCTCGCCGATCTTCTCGAAGCGCTAGTCGCGCTCCTTCTCGGCTTACTCCTGGATGCCGTCCTCGAGGTTCGCCTGTACCGGCATCGCGTAGGCCGTGCCGTATATCAGGACGGGCCTCAGGAACCCCGCGTCCTCCATCTCCATGAGGAAGTGGACTATCTCGCTCTCGCGGTACCCGTCGTGCTCCCGCAGGTAGTCGGCCGACACGCCCAACGCCTCGGCGATGGCCTTGCGATGCGCGTCCTTGGGGTTGCGGGTCCCCAACTCGTAGCTGCGGACGGCGGCCTCGGAAAGTCCCGTCCTCTCCGCCAGGTCGAGCTGCGTCATCCCCAGCTCCTGGCGTTTTCGCCTGATCCTCGCGCCGCAGGTAGCCTTCATGAGGCGTTCCTTTTCGTTCACAGTCATGTCTTCATTGTATTATAGGACTATCTCTCATCTTGCCTGCGCATCGTCTCTTCATGTCTTTATTGATTCATTTGGTGACCTACGGCTGTATCCGATAGGGGATAAGGCGCTCTCATTTGTTAGGAAAAGAAGAGCTGTGACATTGCCACGGCTCAAAAGCTTGTTTTAATAAAGTAAGATAGAACAAATATACTATTCCCACTCGCATTGAACATTTGGTGATGCAGTGAACTGAAGTTGCCGTGATTACTTCAGTTACGTTTCATTTTACCTAGTTTGCATTAGGTTGGTATCCATTTGATACTCAGTTAATACTATCGTCTGCATTTGAGTTCGACCGTTTACTTAAAGAATCAGCTTCTTCAAGTATTTCCCGCGCAACCTGAGAATCAATATAGGGTTCCGCTCCCCATTGTTCAAAGTGTTGCGATAAGGCAATTGCCGTGAGTGCTCCAAAAGCACAGCTTTTCATTAACGTAAATAACGTGCATCTTTTAATCTCGGCAGTCACGTCTATGAGCTGGGCTTCAAGCCAGTCCTCTGTGACTAGAATCCTTTCCGTTGAAGATGCCGTTTTGATATCAATGAGAGCATTTTGGTCAAGGATAGGAAAAGAATGTTTGAGGACCATGCCGACCTCGGGTTCGATGCAGGGCAGCTTTTCGATGAATGACTGAAGCGCGGCGCATCTGTCGTAGAGCGACTCTTTTTCCTCGCTGCTTTTTTCAAAGAGAATGGGTTGGTCGTCGATAAGGGCAAGGCGTCCGGGCGATTCGTCCAAGTTTTTTATTATCCGTTTTATGTCAGCAATTAGTTTGTTTTTTGTTGAAATGGTAATCACTGAATGGTTGGCGACTGGAGCGATAATCGTATCGAGGAAGTCTATTTGCGACATGAGCACGATAGCGTTGTAAGCCAATAGAAACCCTCTGGAGGCATCGAGCGAAGTGATGTTGTCGTAGGCCAATCGTCTGAAAGGGAGTGCTGGAGTCGATATTACGTCGAAGATGAACTCTAGTTCGCCAATGGGATAGAGCATGGATCCGGTTTCGATTCCGAAATAGACTTTCCTACCCCCAGCAACCTCGCAGCCATCGATGTATGCAGATTGCGCAGACTTATCGGATTCGAACTTCTTCAGTTGTTCAGATAGTTGCTCGGCTATAGTTTGGGGACTGTTCTCGTCAAAAGTTATTGCAATACAGCCTTCTGATTGGACTAAAAGCTCGAATCCTTTCTGACAGAAATAATCAATGGTCCATTTGATGCTAACGATTGTGTATCTAGATCCGGAGAAATCAACGCTCTCCCCAATGCGCTTATTCTTAAAACGCAGAAATGCGGATGAAGATTGCGAATAATGCCGTGCCCCGAGGGCGACGCATCCTTCCTTGGGGAGAACCCGAGAATTTTCGTAGAAGGAAATCGCCATCGGAGTGTTATTGCTAGTTTCCGAAAGAAACACGGTGGTTCCCACAAGAACCCCCGCAGGTTCTTCAATATCATTTCTGGATCCTAGATAATGTCCCAGAAACACCTTCAATGCATTATCGCTATCGCTTTCGTTCAACAAAATGGCATGGGTTAAATAATCGTCACGAGCAGCTGGGTTGCCGGCGGAATTTTCGTTAGCAGACAGGAGGATGTCCATTGTTGCGCTTCGGTGCATTTTGGCATACTCAACAATGTCTTCCGGGATAGGCACGCTTAGCTGAATAAATCCCTGGAAGCTTAAAGCGGCGGTGGTGTCGTTGGCTTCCAGCTTGAAAGCCCTGTATGCAGTATGGGCCGCCTCGCTGACGTTTCCCCTTCCAAAGAAATAACGCGAGACAGCGGCAAAAACTCTTGAATCACTGCCCTTCGAATGGGCGAGACTCCTCGCAATGTCATCTGAAACTTTATCATCGACTGCGTATGTTTGCAGTGCGGATAGCAGCGGTTCAGCCAGCACTCCGGACATGTATGCGGAAAATCGCGTCGTCAGCTTCCCTATTTCGGTATCTTTTTCCTCCAAAACTAGATACGGAACCCAAATATCAGCTAGCTCAATGCATGGTTGATTGTTCGATGCCGTCATCAGGGAAAGGGCTGTTTCCATGCACTCACTAGGGTGCTGCCCCTTGTGAAACCGAGAGTACTTTTCAATGAAATATCTAGGTTCATTTTCGAAGTAAAATAAGAAGGAATCGAACTCTTGTTCACTGATTTCTGGGTGAATTGAGGATATATAGAAATGGAAGCATAGATAATCCGAAAGTGGTTTGCTGGCAGCGTTTTCGAAAAGTTCTTTTAGCTGTTCGGCGTATCGGGAATCGATTTCTAGCAGCCTTTTCCCCGAGGCGCAAGCTAGCGGATGCTCATTTTGTTCAATTCCCCATTTGCAGATATCCAGTATTCTACTCGGGTTGCTTTCCGCTTCTACTTCGCGTGCTTTGAAGGCAGCTTTGAGTTGGGGCCTAATGGCCATATATCCAGGATATTTCTCTAGTTCGGAATCTGACTTTTCATCGAGGTATGTCAGGGCAATGGACAGCGGTTCTGACAGCTCCTTGGTGAGGCTACCGCTGATCCAAGCTGGAATCCTTGAACAGTACTCAGCTAAAGTCTGAAAGTCGACTGTGCCTCTGCATTTTAAGAGATAAGTCCAAAACATGCATATTTCGTAATGTATGCGGGACACCGGGTTAAGGGATTCATCGCAAAGGCGAAATGAATCACACGCCTGAGGAAAAGCTCTTTCCTTGTACACCAATTCGGCATTTATGCATAAGGCAAATGGGAAGAACGGCGAGTTGGGTTGAATTCTTTCATTTTCGGGGGGTTCAGGGACAGTTAAATTGTCTTTCGTTGATTTCACGCAAGATTGCAAATACTCGGTGTTGGAAGTCGCTGATTGCAAGGTGTTAATGCATTCTTCATAAAAGCCTGACGAGAAGAGGACCGAAGCAAGGCAGGCAGCCAATGCGTCAGAAAGGCGAAAACGACTATTGATTGATGGCCTAATGCCCTTGCATGCGTTGACGTAAGCACTAATGTACTCGGTTGCAAAACTGTTGGTTCGGCGGGGATTGAGTTGCTCCAGGTCTTCTAAGGTCTTTTGCCCGCTTTGGACATCGAAAATCACCTGCTCCAGAAACTGCATCTCGTCGTCTGTGGGGCGAATCGATTCACGAATGGAAGCGCTTTCTTTTCTGATAGTCGCCTGGAGGGCGAGGGTGTCTCGGTCGTTGGACGTTTCGCAGATGATTTCGCTAATGTGGCGAATCAGCTCTAAAAGCAATTCGCAATCGGACTCGTTTTCGAAACTGGCGTTTTTATCCCCGTATAGAAAAAGGGCTGTTATCTCCTTTGGTGTCATATCGGACTTTAAACAATGAATAATCAGCTCGTCAACGAGGTGATTATTGTCAAGACTCGTTTGAAGGCGCTCCGAGGTCGGCATCATGGATGCTCTCTTTCTGGCGTCCGTGATCGCCTTGTCGATCTTCTCGCTTTTGCGTTTTCCAGCAATTAAATTCAATAATTTCTTGAAAGCAAAGGACGAAATCTTCAATGCAATGCTAAGTATTGTTCCAGTTATTTCCATATTTCACCTATGCTTTTGGAAAAAGCTTGTCGAAATTGCCGCCAAGACGGCCTGCGGCTCGCGCATTGCGCATAACATCGTCATCGGTGCAGTCGAACGTTGCGAGCCAGTGGATCAGCTCGTCGTGCCTTTCTGGTGCTGGCTTGTCTTTCAGCTCCTCTAGCTTGTCTGTCAGCCGGACGAAAGCCCACTCGACCATATTGCCCCGGGTGCGCAGCCTGGGACCGGTTTCCTCGTCGTTCCCGGGCGTCAGGTTGGCCGCGCCTGCTATTGCGAACAGGTAGTGCATCGCCTGGTTGGGGCTGCCGAAATAATGCCGCGTCAGGGCTGTTGAGGTGACGCCCAACGCTTCGCAGAGGGCCTCCATCTGCTTTGCGCGCGGCATGCGCTTCCCCTGCTCGTAGCTTCGCAGGGTGAACAGGCTCAGGCCCGCCTTCTCGGCGAGCTCCTCCTGGTTGAGGCCGCGGATACGGCGCATGTCCTTGAGGGCGGCGGCGAAGCGTTCGCTTATCCAACGCTGCCCCGAATCGGGCTTCATGGGGTCGTAGTCAGGGTAGACGGCGGGGTAGTCCCGCTTGCTGAAATGGTCGTGGAACTCGTCCTTCCACAGCTCGTAGTCGTCCCGGAACGCCTCTTCGTTTTTGCACATCGCCTCGTACGCCTTCGCCCATCTTCCTAAGCCTTGGATGAAGAAGTCCCTCGTAGGGGCGATGTAGGCGAAATCGTCGTTGTAGCCGAACTCGAAGCCGTAGGCGTCGGCCATCTCCACGGTCATGAGGAAGAGCTCGTTGTGGTCGGCGGCGTCGTCGAACGGGATCAGGGCCTCCGGCATGACCTCCAGCGCCGCCGCCAGGCCCCGGACGTGCTCGGGCTTCGGCATGCGCCTTGCGAGCTCGTAGTTGCGCACGGTGGACTCGTCGATGCCCGCCGCCTGCGCGACCTCCCTTTGGGTGAGACCCCGCAGCGACCTCAGCCGCCTCAGCTTCTCGGCGAGGCGGTATTCCTTGCGCTCCCTCGGGAGGAGCGGGCTTCTCATCTCCATCGCATCCCCGCTTCGGATGTCCGATAAAGCGCCGGAATGGCGCAAACCTACTGATACATTCTCAGTCTACATCAACAGTGCGTTAATGTCTTGCTATACAGTGCGTAAATGTGCTACTGTAACAGTGCGTAAACGTACTACAAAATGACGGGAGGAGGTGAACGGCGGTGAAGATGATAAACGCGAACGAGATCGCCGACCTGATGGGGGTCTCGAAGGCGACGGCCTACAAGATCATCAGGCAGCTCAACGCCGAGCTCAAGGAGAGCGGATGCAGGACGATCCAGGGCAGGGTGAGCCGAGAGTACTTCGAGAGGGCGTACTTCGGAATGCCCGACCGAGCCGAGAAGGGAGGCAGATAGCATGTCGGTAGGCAAGGAGAAGAACGGGACGTACACCGTCCAGTGCTGGTACCGCGAGCAGCTGACAGGAGAGCGCCACAAGAAGACCAAGCGGGGCTTCAAGAGGAAGTCGGACGCCGTCCGATGGGAGCGCGACTTCCTCATGAAGGCCGCCGGCTCGCCGACCATGAAGTTCGCCGACTACTGCGAGGTGTACAGGTCCGACATGCTCCCGCGCCTGAAGCGCAACACGTGGCGCACGAAGGAGTACATCATCCGGGACAAGATCCTGCCGTACTTCGGCGACAAGGCGCTCAGCGACATATCTCCCGCCGACGTGCTGGAGTGGCAGACGAGGCTCATCTCGCGGGCCGACCCGAAGACGGGCAAGCCGTACAAGAAGACGTACCTCCGGACCGTGAACAACATCCTCTCCGCCATGCTCAACCATGCGGTGCGCTTCTACGGGCTTCCCTCCAATCCCATGAAGAGGACGGGCAAGATCGGCAGCGCAAAGGCCGAGGAGATGAAGTTCTGGACGAAGGACGAGTACCTGAGGTTCGCGGAGGAGGTCATGGATAAGCCGGGTTCGTTCGCCATCTTCGAGCTGCTGTACTGGTGCGGAATCCGCGAGGGCGAGGCGCTTGCGTTGATGCCCGAGGACTTCGACTTCGGCAAGGGGCTTCTGAAGATCACCAAGAGCTACCAGCGCATCGACAGGCAGGACGTCATCACCTCCCCGAAGACGGCGAAGTCCGTGAGGACCGTTACGATGCCCGACTTTGTCGCGGAGGAGCTGTCGGAGTACATCGAGCTTGAGGGCTACGAGGAAGGCGAGCGCATCTTCCCATTCGGCAAGTCGTACCTCTACCACGAGATGGACAGGGGCTGCAAAGCGTCTGGAGTGAAGCGGATACGGGTGCACGACTTGCGTCACTCCCACGTGAGCCTGCTCATCGAGATGGGCTTCAGCGTGGTGGCTATCGCGGATCGCGTCGGCCATGAGAGCACCGACATCACGTTCCGCTACGCGCATCTGTTCCCGAACACCCAGGGAGACATGGCTCGGAAGCTGAGCCAGGAAAGGAGACAAGAGCATGAGCGATAAGAACCTGGACGACGCCGGACGGTGGCGCAGCAAGACCGTCGCGTTCCGCGTTTCCCCGGAGGAGGCCGGCCTCATCGACGCCCAGGTCGCCATGAGCGGGCTGACCAAGCAGGACTACATCACCAAGCGCCTTCTGGCGCGCGATGTCGTCGTGGTGCCCAGCAGCCGCGTGCAACGGGCGCTTCAGCGCGAGGCCGTCCGAATCTACCGCGAGCTGAGGCGCATCAGGGATGCAGGCGACATCGGCCCGGAGCTTCAGGCGCGCATCGACATCTTCGCCCGAACGTTCGAGGCACTCGGGGCGGAGGATCCGGGGCGATCGGACGTCGAGGAAGAGGATGCGGCCATCGCGCGCATGAGCCGCAGTGGCGCGAACGAGGGAGGCTTCGACTGATGGGATGGATGGAAGGGCCGGAGGCTGGCCACACCGACCAAAGCACGACCAGCTCCCGAACAGGTTTAGATTATAAGCCCTCCCGGAAGGGAGGACGCCATGCAGGGCGCTAGCAGCTATTTCGCCGACACCATCGCTAGGCAGCGGGATCTGAAGAGGCGCGGCTTCGACGGATGGCCGACCGAGGAGGAGGCGCTGCGCTACCTGTTCGACGTCAGCGACCGCCTGGACGCCGTTTGCGAAGTCCTGGGACTCGAAGCAGGCAAGGACGTCCGCGGCAAATGGCGCGTCTGCGCCGCGGGGAAACCCGAGGTGGTCTGATGCGCAAGTTGGAGGCTCTCACCGCCCAATGGCTCCTCGAGAACCCCCTCGAGAAGCCGGGCTGGGTGGTGGAGGGGCTGATCCCGTGCGGACTGACGCTCGTGGCGGGTGATCCCAAGATCGGCAAGTCGTGGCTTGGCCTCGACCTGGCGCTCCACGTGGCCCTCGGGGAGCCCTTCTGGGGCTTCGCCACCAAGAGGGGAACCGTGCTGTACCTGTGCTTGGAGGATACGTTCAGCCGCGTCCAGGCGCGCCTCCAGCATCTTTGCGACGAGGCGAACGACAACCTCTGCTGTGTTGTGGAGGCGGAGCGCATCGGCAACGGCCTCATGGAGCAGCTCGGGGAGTTCGCGGACGGCCATGACGACCTGAAGATGGTCATCATCGACACGTTCCAGACCGTGCGCACGCCGAGCAGCCAGACCATCTACTCCGCCGACTACGAGGACATGGGGGCGCTCAAGGCGTTCGCCGACGAAAGGGGCATCGCCCTTCTGGCGATCCACCACACCCGCAAGATGGGCGACGGCGACGTGTTCAACACCATCAGCGGCTCGAACGGCCTCATGGGCTGCGCCGACGAGACCATGGTGCTGCGCAGGAAGGCGCGCGGCAGCAGCGCGGCGACGCTCAACATCACGGGGCGCGACGTGAAGGACCAGGAGTTCAGCGTGCGCTTCGTCGACTGCCGCTGGGAGCTGGTGGAGAAGGTGAGCGACGAGGAGCTGGAGGCGAGGGCCGTCCCCGCCGTCGTCCATTCGGTCATCGCGTTCGTCAACGGCAGGCAGGCGCCGTCGTGGTGCGGCACCGCCTCAGACCTTCTTGCGGCAGTCGGAGGCGACGTGCGGGCGAACGTCCTGAGCAAGTACCTCAACGAGCACTCGGGCTACATGGAGTCGCAGGGCATCGCCTACTCGCGCAGGAAGACCGGAGGCGAAAAGCTCATCTGCCTCGAGCGAAGGACGATGAAGGTCGATGGGGACGATGAATCGGGTATATAGGTTTTCATCGTCCCTCATCGACCCTAATGCGGAAACCGTATGGGATGGAGAAATCGGGTTTAGCAAGTAGCCCATACGGTATCCACATCGCCTTTCGGCGATTCGACGCGTATGGAAAGCCGTCATCGTGGGCCCGAATGTGGACCCGGTTACGATGCGGCTTGGCGACAGCGGGCTGTCGCCGCTGCCTGCGGGGGCAGCCCCGCTCCCCGTTGCGAACCTTCGAGGAAAGGAGACCCTTATGGAGAGCCATCGAAATTTCGACAAGGACATTCACGTGCGCCTCAAGGAGGAGCACCTCCGGGAGTTCGACGAGGTGTCCAGGAGGTTGGACATAACCAAGTCGGAGCTCGTGAGGCTGCTCGTTCAACTGCCCACGTCGATAGTCAAGGAGGGCAATATCCGATGCATATATATTGACCAGACCGCTTTGCGGGGTTGCTTTCGGGAGATGAGGAGGTGGGGTGTCAATCTGAATCAGGCGATACACGCGCTCAATAAGATCGCGTATGAACTCGGACACGGAAAGGCACCCGAGACGGCCCGCGTCCTCCAAGACATAGAAGCAGCGATAATAGCGACCAATGCCTGCATTGATGCGACAGGTGAAGCTCAGAAACTGTTTGAGAGCTTCGAAGGGCATCCCTATCTGGCGGGGCGAAAGCGGGCGGATGTCAAGCGCGGAAGGCCTCGGAAAAAGAGGGATGGCGAACTGCCGAGCGACTACAACGAAAGGCGCATCGGCATAGGAAAGACTTATGACGAGAGAACAATCTGCTAAGGATCTTTTATTCGTTTCTGTCTAAAGAATCTGATAAGACAAATCGACGGTACATTTTGAATCGCCTAATGAATCCAACAGTGCTTTGAGGATTATAATGAATATTTACGAATAATACCGAGGTTGCCTATGACCCTGCTCGAAACTGCTGCATCGCAGCGAATCAAGACAATCAGAGAAACTAGCGAGACGCGAAGGAACGCTTTTGCGCAGCATTTAACGCCCAAAGAGACAGCTATACTGGCTGCTTCCATGTTTAGCGATTCTGATCATTCAGTGCGCTGTTTGGATTTGGGTGCAGGTACTGGGATGCTGTCGATTGCGATGATCGAGCGTTACGGAGATCTCGTGTCCCATATCGATTGCATCGAAGCGGATGCCCAGCTAGCGGCTATATGCGACAAAGAATTAGCTAGGTTTCCCCATCGGATGATTATCGGTGATGCTCTGACCGAAACACCAGAATCTGCATATGACAGAGTGATATTGAATCCCCCTTATAAGAAAATGGCAAGCAATGATGCAAGGCAAGGAGTCTTGCCTGTTCATTCGGCTAACCTGTACTCTGCGTTTCTTGCCATTGCACTTTCCAGGCTTGCTAAAGGTGGAGAGTGTGTTGCTATTATTCCGCGATCATGGATGAACGGCGATTACTTCACTCCGTTTCGAAAATGGGCTCTGTCCTTTTGCTCTCTTGATGCAATGCATGTTTACGATTCCAGAACGGAAGTATTTAGGGACACAAAAGTTCTTCAGGAAACCATGCTGGTCCGTTTCAGTCGAAGGTCGCAGTCAAAAACGGTCGTCGTGAGCTTGTCCGATGGAAAAGCTTCACGAATCGAGAGAAATGAATTTCCAGCAAGTGATCTCATCTCCGATAAGGATGCGGTTATTCGAATTGCTCCAGTAGAAAACGTGTTCTCAGAGACGATCCTAGGCAGTGGTTTCTGCCCGTCAACGGGAAAGGTCGTTGATTTCCGGAGCCGCGAGCGTATTTATGCAACGAGGAAGGATGCACTGGAGCACTCCTCTAGCGCACATGATGTATATAGGCTTGTCTATGCGGGAAACCTAAGAACCGGAGAATTGGTTCACCCAGCGGAAATCGGGAAGGGCCAATGGTATCGCGCAGATGATAAAAGCAGCCGGCAACAACTAATTCAGCCAGGATCATATGTTCTTGTAAAACGCTTCTCGTCGAAGGAAGAGCGGAGGCGTGTTGTTGCATACCCGATAGAGATTGACGAGCCGACAGCTTTCGAGAACCATTCGAACATTATCCATTCTGGAACTCCACGAAAAGTAATCCCGCTTTCCTCTTTTGAGTTAGCTTGTGGTTTGGCGATGTGGTTGAACTCGACGTATATCGATGAATGGTTCAGAGATGTTAGCGGTTCAACTCAAGTTAATGCGAAAGATATCAAATCGATGCCATGTCCGCCGATTGCTCAGTTGATTTCGCTCGGCAATGAATGGGAGCCGAGAATCGATCAGGAGAAGATAGACAAGGCTGTTGGGGAGTTGTTATGAGCCGAGAAGATGTGATTCGGAAGATTCAAGAGTTGCTCGAAGATGTAGGAATGGATACTGAGCGATGCAATGAACGTTCGGCCATGACTTTTTTAGCCCTTGCACACATCGATGACGATACGTCTTGGGAAGATGCGACTGGCGAGATGTACACCACGCGCGAGATTATGGATTGGATCAGGGATCATCTGGGTGTTGAATATGCGCCAAATACGCGTGAGACCATTCGTAGGTTTACACTCCATCAGTTTATTGCTGGTGGAATTGTTGAATACAATGCCGACGATCCTGATCGCCCAGTAAACTCCCCCAAAAACAATTACAGGATCAATCCTGGATTGCTAGAAGTCGTACACGCTCTCGATACTCCGCAGTACGACTATGCAATGATCGAATTTAAAAAGCATCTGGAAAGCTGGCAGGATAAGAAGGCTGACGCTCGCGGTATGAACAAAGTGCCCGTGCACATGCCTGATGGCACAATAGCGAAATTATCTGCTGGGGGTCAGAACTTACTCATAAAAGCCATGGTGGAAGAGTTTTGCCCCCGATTCACGCCTGGTGGTGAAATTGTCTACATTGACGATACCGATAAACAGCAGGACAGGAGCAATCATCCGATTCTTGATCGTTTTGGGATTGTTATTCCGGAGCATGGTAAAGCCCCTGATTTAATCGTTTGGATGGAAGATAAAGGATGGCTCTTCCTTATGGAGGCGTGTTCGACCCATGGGCCAATCGATGTTCTTAGAAAAATTGATTTGACCAATCTTTTCAAAAACGCAGAGGATAGGCTTGTCTTTGTAACGTGTTTTCCAGATCGTTCAGTGATGCGAAAGTATTTAACTGACTTGGCGTGGGAAACTGAGGTTTGGGTCGCGGATGATCCCGACCACATGATTCACCTTGATGGAGAAAGATTTATGGGGCCATATGGCCATGGAGGAGGTTCGGAGTAACTATTTCTCCTAATAAAACGCCCGAATGAGTATCGGACATCTCTATTGAGTATCAAGTGAGTATCAACCGCTGGAGTTTCAATGTTTCAGCGGTTTTTCTTCGTCTCGCCAAATCCAGTCAAATTCGGGCGTTCAAACAGGGCGTATGTGTATTAGTTTAATAAATGACCTGCGGTGGTACGAAATTGACAGCACAAAAACGCATGTCAGAAGATAGTTTTCAAGCAAGGCGGCTGATTTGCCGAATCAGCCATTCCTGGTGGTTTGCGCATTACCTTAGATAAATGCATAAAAATAGAGCGCCCTGGTAAACCCCAGGACGCTCCAAATACTAATACGTTAACGCACTGTTTTTATTCCCATTCGATAAAACAATAGTGTTCCATTTTTACGATTTCGTCCTTGTTTTATCCGCAGTTTCTTCTCGTTGTCAGCTGTATTCGGTTGGCCTCTCTCAGAGAAAACTCATCCCAAACTCGGCTCTTTTCACTTTACCATTTCGTGAGTTTTACGCCTGAGTTTAGACGAAGGATGGATTTGCTGCGTGACCTGTGAAAACCCGCTATCCCCGTTCGATTGAATCCTTTTCTTTCGAATGAAACCCCCATCGAGAACGCGACTACGACAAGGGTTCTTGATACCCTTCATTTCGAGTCGGCTTGCCAAGCATCATTCTGATCGAAACTCAAAGGGGGCAAGTTCGCTCTTCAGAAGGATTTCGCTGTCATTCCAGAACAAACTCACGACATCTCCGAAGATAGCTAAGAATGAGATTCCACCTCGCTAACGTAGGAGCGCCTGCTTGCGAGGACATCCAGCAATTTCGATTCCGGGTCGTCATCGAAGGTGACCTTCGCGATCGATCTCCACTTGCGTGGGGGCATGCCGACCGATTTCGCGAAGAGGGCGGAGAAGCTTGTTGCTCGTGCATACCCGCAACGATGCGCTACCTCGTCTATGCTCATATCATGGTCGGTGAGCAGTCTTTTCGCCAGCTCGATTCTTTCCGAGGAGACGAACTCGGTCACCGTCAATCCCGTCACCTGCTTGAATGTCTTCTTGAACTTGGTTGACCCCATGTTCGCGGCCTCGAGCAGATCCTTCTGCCTGATTGCACCGCCTAGGTTGTTCTCGATGTACGATATGGCTCTCGCGATCGAAAGGCGGTCCTGCTCGGCCACTCCCTCGCACAGGCTCTCTCTCATCTTAAGCAGCCTCGCCATCACCAGGTTCGCGATTCCGGAATACAGGAGGCCCGCTTCCGGTCCCGGGATCTCCCTTGGAGTTATCTTGCCGAGCATCTCTGCTATTTCCGGATCCCAGGAAGCCTGGTTCCTAAGGCCCTTCAGACTGGTCGCCAGCGGTTTCAGCGCCTTGTCGATTCTTTCTCCGAAGACGCTTCGGCAGTATTCGTCGTAATACTCGATCTCTGTGTAGGAGAATCTCGCTCCTTTTGGCAGAAGGACCGAACTCGTCTTGGGCGTCGTCTCCAAGAAGGCGGAGACGCTCGCTTGCGGCAAAAGGCCATGCCTTTCGCGGCGGACGGCAAAGTACCCGCCAGAATCGAAACAGAAGGGCAGGGGTTCTTTCAAAGTGAAATCGCAGCAGACGACGGAGAAGAACCGCCGCGCCTCCCACGCCCAGTACCACCCCTCGCATCTGCGCCCGTCGCCTTCGAAGAGGGACCCCTCTCCGTTCCATCCATCTGCCAAGACGAGGCCGATTGGCTCAAGCGAGGCCGCAAAGGTCTCCGCCGCGGCTTGGGCGGCGTGGGAGAACATCGTTTCCTTGTCGTCCATCTTCCGATCCTTTTATTCGCGTTCGGACGCAATTCTTGCGCGCTCGGACTTTTCCCTCCAGGTGCAACCTGATTCAGATTAACCAAGGCTAACATTTCTTTGTCAATTATAGCGATAAAAGAAAGGCTCTCTGGTTTTGCGAAGAAGAACACGGAAAACACTCGCGGAGGACATCGATGTCAGAACGAAGGTGGCCATGCTCGTCGTGCTCATAGCGACCGGGGCTATCGTGAAGGATTACGTTCTGGGCTCGGTTCTCTTTGCCGTCGTCGTCCTCCTCTCCTTCGCAATCGGGCGCGGAAGGATGGCGGCGTCTTTCTCTTTCGCCTACCTCTTTCTCATGGGCATCTTCTGGGTCACGACGATGCTTCCGCCGAACGCCGCCGGAGCCCTCGGCTCGTTCGCCCTGGCCTGCCGCACCTGCATGCCCATCTGCTTGTTCGCGGCGGTCTTCGCGACCACTACCAAGATTGGCGACCTCACGGCCGCCCTCTACGGGATGAGGCTGCCGAAGGCGGTTGTCGTTCCGCTGGTGATAGCGGTGCGGTTCTTTCCGACGCTCAAGGAGGAGTCTTCTGCCGTAGCGGACGCGATGAGGGTGAGGGGGCTCGCCCTTTCGCTTAAGAATCTCGTTTCGAAGCCGGCGCTGATGTTCGAATCCGCGGTCGTGCCCGTGATGCTGCGCTGCGCCAAGATCGCAGACGAGCTCGCTGCTGCGGCGGTTGCGCGCGGCATCGACCGGCCTGGAAGGAAGACCTCCTACAACGCGCCCCGGTTCGGATGGGTCGATTTCCTGCCTCTCTCGATCCTTGCCGCCTGCTGCTTGCTTCTTGTGGTTGCTAAGGCCAACCAGGGGATCGGAGGGCTGCTGTGACGAAAAACGCCGTCGAGCTCAGAAGCGTCTCCTTCACCTATGCGGGGTTCGATGCCCCGGCGGTCGACGACGTGAGCTTTGCCGTCGCGCCGGGCGAATGCATCGTTCTTTGCGGGGAATCTGGCTGCGGAAAGACCACCGCGACCCGGATCGTCAACGGGCTGGCGGGCGGGTTCTATGAGGGCAGTCGGACGGGAAAGGTCCTCATAGCGGGCAGGGATGTCGACGACCTGGAGGATTGGGAGCTCTCGTCTTTGACGGGCAGCGTTTTCCAGAACCCTCGCACTCAGTTCTTCAACCTCGACACGACCGGCGAGATTGCGTTCGGCATGGAGAACCTCGGCGTTCCCAGGGAGGAGATGCACAGGCGAGTGCGCGACGTCGTGCGCGAGCTCGGCATAGAGTGCCTGATGGGCAGAGGCATCTTCGAGCTCTCCGGGGGCCAGATGCAATCGGTGGCCTTCGCGAGCGCATGGGCTTGCAAGCCGAGCGTCTACGTCCTCGACGAGCCTTCGAGCAATCTGGACCCTCCCTCCATGGAGAAGCTCGCCTCCTTCATCTCGAAAGCCAAGTCGAGCGGGTCTGCCGTGATCATCGCCGAGCACAGGCTCTCCTACCTCGCGAGCGTCGCCGACCGGTACTTGCTCTTCGAAGGCGGTTCCGTCGCCGCCGAATGGGACGCGCAGCGATTCCTGGGGCTGTCCGACGCGGAGCGAGAGTCCTGCGGGCTCAGGTCCTCCGAGCCGCCGAAGCTCGCCGACCTGATGCAGCGCCTTTCCCGTCCCGCCTCCGCCTTTCCCGCCGTCGAGGCGAGGGGAATCTATGCGGGGTACGAGAGGGGCATGCCGGTCCTCGAGGGGATTACCGTCGCGTTCGACCCCGGGAGGGTCGTCGGCGTGGTCGGGCGTAACGGAGTGGGCAAGTCCACCCTGCTCAAGTGCCTGGCGGGGATCAAGAAAGAAGAGCTCGGGCATGTTCGGTTCCAAGGATCGGTGATCCCTCCCAAGAGAAGACCCAATCATGCGTTTCTGGTCATGCAAGACCCCGACTACCAGCTCTTTCGCCCGAGCGTGCGCGACGAGTTGGCATCCGCGGCCCCGTCTCCTTCCGACGTCGACGAACTTCGTCTCGAAGCGGTCCTGGAGGAGTTTGGCCTGGGAGATGTCGCCGACCGCCATCCCGCATCGCTCTCGGGAGGGCAGAAGCAGCGGTGCGTCTGCGCCATCGCGTCGGAATCGGGGGCGCAGGCGCTTCTCCTCGACGAGCCCACGAGCGGCCTGGACTTCCGGAACATGGAACGCCTCGCGCTCATCCTTCGCGAGGAGACCTCTCGCGGAAAAACCGTGGCGGTCGTCAGCCACGACACGGAGTTCCTGTCTAAGGCCTGCGACCAGATCGTGCTCATCGAGTGAGCCGGCCTGCAAAGACTGAAAAGGATTCCTATGGAAGAAAGGATTTGGAAATGGTAGCAAAAGCAAAACGGAAGGAAAGCGGCAGCCTCAGCTCCAGGGACCTCATAGCCCTCGGCGTCTTCTCCCTTCTGTTCATGGTGGTGAGCATGCTCGTCGTGGGAATCACCTCCATGAGCGTCGTGGCGTACTGCGGCTGCTGCGCCATCGCCGCGATACCCGCCGGGATCGTCTGGGTCTACATGCATGCGCGCGTGCCGCGCGCGGGAACCTCGCTGATCATGGCCCTCGTCTTCGCCGTGATCGTCTTCGTCATCGGGTCGGGATGGCCCGTGGCGCTCGGCCTCGCCGTCGGCGGCGTCGTCTCCGAGCTGGCGCGGAAAGCGCTCGGGTACGGGAGGTTCGCAGGCGTCGCCGTGGGGTACGCGCTTTTCGAGACCTGCTGGGCGGCGGGCCTTTTCGTCCCCATGTTCGCCTCCCAGGACTACTACCGCGAGCTGATGGGGTCCAACAGCATCGACCCGGCCTACATGGAAGCCCTTCTGTCCACGGTGACTCCCGAGACGTTCGCGATCATCGCAGCCGTGACCTTCGCGGGCGGCATCATCGGCTCGCTGGTCGGACGGGCGGTGTTCAAGAAGCACCTCGAGCGCGCGGGAATCGCCTAGCGCCCTTTTTTGAAAGCAACATGAGAGAAGAGGTATTCAATGAGCAAGGAAAGCAAAGGAAGGAAGCCGGGGGCCCTTTCCCGCTGCCTGCGGTTCGCGGGGAGAAGAAAGCCCCTCGTGTTCGCCTCCATGGCGCTGGCGGTCCTATCCGCGGCGGCGTCCTTCGTCCCATACGTGGCGATCTACCTCATGATCAGGGATGCGGTCGGGGTCTATCCGAACCTGGCCGCCGTCGACGTTTCGGCGATGGCGGGCTACGCGGGCTTGGCGGTGGCAGGCATAGTCGTTGACGTGGGGTGCTATCTTGCCGCGCTTCTGTGCTCCCACGCCGCGGCATTCGACGCGCAGTACCGCACGAAGCTCGACATCGCCGCCCACCTCGGGCGAATCCCCCTCGGGCACGTCGCCAGGCTCGGCACGGGCAGGATCTCGAAGGTCATGGACGAGAGCGTCGGCGGGATCGAGCAGTTCATCGGCCACTCCATCCCGGACCTGGCGGCCACCGCCGCCGCGCCCGTCGTCTTGGCGGCGCTGCTCTTCGTCTTCGACTGGCGCTTCGGCGTCGCCACGCTGGCGGCGGTCGCCGTCGCATGCGTCGTGCAGTTCTCCGGCTACGCCGATAAGCGCGTCATGGCGAGCATGGGGCGCTACCAGGAAGTGAAAGAGCAGATGGGCAACGCCGCCGTTGAGTACGTTCGCGGAATGCGCGTCGTGAAGGCTTTCGGCCAGACGGCGCGCTCGTTCAAGCGCCTCTCCGACGCGATCAAGGACTACACGGGGCTTTCCCTCGACGTCACGCTCTTCTTCCGGAACTCCATGCCAGGCTTCACGGCGATCATCAACAACGCGTACCTGTTCGTCCTGCCCGTCGGCATACTCCTCGCCCCGGGCGCGCAGGACTGGCCGACGTTCGTGCTCTCGCTCGTCTTCTACCTCCTGTTCGTGCATTCGATATCGAGCGTGTTCGCGAAGATCCTCTACGTGAGCGAGGACGGGATGCTCGCCCAGGCAAACATCGACCGCATCGACTCGGTGCTCGGCATCGAGGAGCTCTCTTGTCCCGAGGCGCCGAAAACCCCGAAGGACGCCTCGGTGTTCCTTCGGGACGTGACTTTCTCCTACGAGGACGACGCGGAGCCGGCGTTGCGCGACGTCTCGCTGGAAATCCCTGCCGGCACGGTATGCGCGGTCGTGGGGCCGAGCGGCTCGGGCAAATCGACGCTGGCGAACCTCGTCGCCCGCTTCTGGGACGTCGATTCGGGCCAGGTTCTCGTCGGCGGCGTCGACGTCCGCGAGATGAGCCAGGACGAATTGATGGGCAGCCTCAGCCTGGTGTTCCAGGATTCCCACCTGTTCCGCGAGAGCATCGCGGACAACATCAGGCGCGGCAGGCCGGGGGCGACCGATGACGAGGTGGTCGAGGCGGCGAAGGCCGCCCAGGCGGACGCATTCATCAGCAGCCTTCCCCACGGCTACGCCACGGTAATAGGCTCCGAGGGCGTGCACCTGTCCGGCGGCGAGCAGCAGCGGATAGCCATCGCGCGCTCGATCATCTCGGACGCGCCCATCGTGGTGCTGGACGAGGCGACCGCGTTCTCCGACCCCGAGAACGAGCATTTGATCCAGATGGCGTTCGAGAGGCTCATGGCCGGCAAGACCGTGATCATGATCGCCCACAGGCTCTCCACCGTCGTCGGCGCCGACAAGATAGTCGTGCTTGACGGCGGGCGCAAAGTCGAGGAGGGCACCCATGAAGAGCTCCTCGCCGCATCGGGGACGTATGCGAAGATGTGGGGCCAGTACACGGAGGCGGTCGAATGGGGGATCGAATCCGCATCGACTGACAGCAAAGGCGAAGTTCCCGAAACGTCAGCCGTTCATGCGGCTCGGAGGACCTGAGCCCGCAGCGGCCAGGTAGGCGTTGAAGGCGAGGCGCTTCATCGTGGGGCTGCAGTCGACGATGCAGACGTCGTAGTCGCCCGCGCAGTCGTCGAGCGCGAAACGAAGACGCTGCTCGCGCAGGAGCAGCTCGTTTTGGTCGACGAGTTCTATGGTCGAGGGCACGACGGAGAGCCCGTCGGCCTCGGTTTCGAAGGCCACGTCGCCGACGGGCGCGTTCCCGTAGAGGAGCTCGACGGCTCCTCGACGCTCGGCCGTGGCGCGGTCGTAGAGCCCGAAGAAGTCCGTGGCGGACGCCTGCGGATCCAGGTCTATCAGGAGCGTCCTCAGGCCCCGCCTGGCGTAGATGGTGGCGAGGTTGACCGCAGTGGTGGTCTTTCCGACCCCGCCCTTGTAGTTCGATATCGCGAGCGTCCTCATGCTTCCTCCGTCCTCTCTGCGATTGTCGATGGCGTTTACCCCGAGTATACAGAACGGAAACGTTCTGTTAATACCGACCGTTCGCCATGGGGTGGCGGTTCGCCATGGGGCGAGCCGCCTGCAAACGGCCCCCTCCGTCCAGAGGGGGCCTGCCCAGGCGGGCCCGGAGGTCCTAGGCCTCGCCGAAGGCGTTGATGTGGTGCCTGAGCAGCGCACGGTCCTCGCCGACGACGATCATGCTGATCTTGTCGAACCTCACGCCGACCGATTCGGCGAAGTCGTTCTCGGCGAGCCAGGAGACCGCGAGCAGCTCCATCGTCTCGCGATCGTTCCTCCCGTCGCCGAAGCCGGCGCCGGAGTTCGGGCGCGCGGAGACGTCGACGAACACGAGGTCGTCGGACTCGGGGTCGCGTGCAACCAGGTCGATGGCTCCTCTCGTCTCGGGCGACTTCCACCCGGTCGCGAGCGTCTCGTAGCCGCGGACCTCGAGGAAGCGGGCTGCCGCCTTGACCGCCCTGTCCTGGAGAGTGGGATTGGTGTTCATGGTGACCTCCGTTCGGTTGGGGCGGAGCCCCTTGCCCCGCCTTGTGGCATCGGGGCCGCACCGCCTGCCGCGCCCTGCAAGGGAGGAAGCGAAGGCGCGTTCCTCGCCCCATCGGGCCGTTGGTTTTCCGAAGCCCGGAGGGCGCTTTGTTTTGCCGCTTTCGCCTTTTCTCTCGGGCGGCAAAAGAAATCGGAAAAGCATCGCAACCCTTGCGGGGCGCATCGGGCGGCTGTGCGAACCTTTGATGCCCAAGGAGGAGGCAAGGCGATCCGATCGAACGGAGCCCGCCGTGCCGCGAATGCCCCCAGGAGGCTGTCTGAGGGTCGACTGCTCGGGGGAAGCCCTTGCCGGACCGCCCGGCGGAGCTAGCCCCTCGCCATCCTGAGGACCGCCGCGTCCTGCTGCGCCACGTCGTCCCCGACCGCCCCGAGCTCGTCGGCGCCGAGGTCGATGAACACGCGCGTCAGCACCTGCATGAGCTCGATGAGGCGCTCGTCGATGCCGTCGGCGCTCCTGAGCCTCCTGAGCTCGACGTAGACGGATCTCATCTGGTCGCGCAGCATCCTGTAGACCCTCACGTTCGGGCTGACGTTTATGTCGCGGCACTCGAGCCTGGAGGTTATGTAGTCCTGCTTGGTCATGCCGCTCGCCGCCACGAGGGCGTTTATCACCTCGTCCTCCTCCGGCGAGACCCGGAACGCTATCGTCTTGCTGCGCCGGCGCCCTTTGTAGTCGACGGTCGGCCTGGACATCAGGGCCTCCTTCTCTGGTCGAGCGCCGCTGCCATGTCCGACTGCTTGCTGGGGAAGAGGTGGGCGTAGCGAAGCGTCATCTCGTAGGTCTCGTGCCCCAGCCGGTCCGCTATGGCGATCGCGCTGAACCCCATCTCTATGAGGAGCGAGACATGGCTGTGGCGAAGGTCGTGGATCCGGATGGGTTCGAGCCCGCATGCGGCGCAGCCGCGCTTCATCTCGTGGTGCAGGTAGCTTTTGGTGAAGCAGAAGATGCGGCAGGCGCGCCGCTCCTCCGGGATGGATCCGAGGAAATCGGCGAGCTCGTCCGCAAGGAACTCCGGCATGACCACATCTCTCTTCGATTTGGGCGTCTTGGGCGAGGTGATGACGTCCCTCCTCCGGATCCGCTGGTAGCTCTTGGTGACGTGGATGAGGCACTTTCCAAGGTCGATGTCGTTCGGTTCGAGGGCGAGGAGCTCGCCGACCCTCAAGCCGCACCAGTACAGGATCTCGAACGCGTAGAAGCTGGCTGGCTTGTCCATCACCTCCTCGCTGAACGCGAGGTACTGCTCCTTCGTCCAGAACTTCATCTCCGACCCCTGCCGCTCGCCGATCTTGATGGTCGGGGCGGCGGGACTCTTTCCCAGGCCGTAGTACTTGACGGCGTGGTTGAAGATGGCGCTCAGCTGGTTGTTTATGGTTCTCAGGTAGGTGCCGCTGTACGGTTTTCCCTCGTCGTCGTACGAGCCCACCATCTTGTTCTGCCAGTCCACCACGTCTTTGGGGGAGATGTCGCACATCCTCTTGGGTCCGAAGAATGGCACTATCTTCGTGCGGATGATGTGCTCTTTGGTGAGCCAGGTGTTGAGCTTGAGCCTTGGTCTCACGTCTTCGGAGTACCTCTTCACGAATGCCTCGAAGGGCATCGACATGGACCCGTCGGCGCAGGCCAGGAACTCCGTCTCCCATGCCAGCGCCTCTCCTTTGGTCGCGAACCCTCGCTTCACCTTGTGCTTGCGGTTGCCGTCGATGTCGCTGTAATAGCACTGGACGTACCAGGCGCCAGTCTTCCCGTTCATGTAGGCGGGCATCAGCGGGCCTCTTGTCTGGGAACGCCGTCGGCGCAGTGGAAGCGCTCGTAGAAATACTTTCGGCTCACCTTCCCTTTGATGGTGGTGTAGCCTCTCTGCTCCATCTCGGAGTTCAGCATCCTGATAATGCGGTAGGCGTAGGGCCTGCTGATGCTGAGGGCGTGCATGACCTCCTCGACGCCCATGATCACCGGCTTAGAATTCTGCTCCATATCTTCCTCCTTCGTTCGATGAACAGAACAGGAACGTTCTGTAATTCGTGACACTAGCAGAACGAAAATGTTCGGTCAAGACAAATTGAGAACGTTTTTGTTCTCTAGTATCATGGGGGAAACGATCAGAGGAGGAGAGATGACGACGGGAAGCCGCATACGGGCATTGCGCGAGTCGCGGGGGATGACGCAACGGCAGCTCGCTGAGAGGGCCGGCTGCACCGACGCGGCCATCAGGAACTACGAGGCGGGCAGGAGGGCGCTGAAGGGCTCCGCCCTGGATGCGATTGCAGGAGCCCTCGGGGTCGCCCCCGAGGCCCTCATGCCCGTCCAGGCTGAATCCGCCAGGGACGCCCTCGAGCTCCTCTTCAGGATCGAGGAGGAGTTCGGGCTCAGGCCCGTCGGTGGAGGCAGGCTCGCCGTCGCGCCCGGCGCGGAGAAGGCGCCTAAGCTCGCCGCCGCCATCAAGGCCTGGGAATCCCAGGTGGATGCGCTCGACCGCGGAGAGATAACCCCCGAGGAATACGAGTCCTGGAAGAGGGAGTTCGGCGGATGCTAAGCAGCATGCCGCGGGGCGCTCGAGGCTTATGCCGCCAGCATGCAGCTGAATGAAGATCCTTCGACCAAGGGCCTGTTCGCCAGTGGCTATCTGAAGTGATTGCGCCAAGCTCATTATTGACCAATGTTCAATAATGATTTACCATGAGCTAGAGGAGGTGGAAGCTATGCCCAGAATCGTCAAGAACCCGGATGAGCGCAGGCGGGAGCTGCTCGTCACGGCGATGCGCCTCTTCGCCGAGGAGGGCTACGATAACGTCTCGGTGAGGGCGGTGGCGCGGGCGGCGGGCGTTGCGCCGGGTCTCGCCTACCACTACTTCGACTCGAAGCAGAACATGTTCGACGCCGCCATCGAGGAGTACTCGCGGCGTTGCGCCGAGGGCATCATCGCGATCCTCGACGACCGAGGCCTCTCGCTCGACGAGAAGCTCGACCGCGCGATCGAGGCGGGGTCCGACCCCGGCGCGTTCGACCACGCCGACTTCTTCCACGCGGAGGGCAACGGCGCGCTCCACGACAGGCTCTCGCTGGGCATGTGCGAGGCGGTGCAGCCCCATCTCCGCGCGGCGCTCGAGCTCGACGCGCTGCTCAGGGGCGGCCCCCGGGGCGACGCGGACGGGCTCGCCTCCCTCATGGCATACGGGTGCATCGGGCTCGCTTCGGGGCCCGGCATGCCGGACGAGGGCGCCGTGAAAGCCGCCAAGCGCTACTTCGCCGCCCTGGTCGCCGAGTTCAGGTCGGGCGAGAAGGCAGATTAGATAACCGCCCCAATTCCAGTTGGGGCTTTTCTTGACGTTAGATGTTGAACAATGCTCAATAGAAGGGAGCGACATGGAACAGAAGAACGCAGACGAGTTGAAGGCGCGGTCGAGGGCAGCGTTCGACGCCCAGGCTGAGACCTACGACGCCGGAATGCAGGGGGACCATGCGCGGGGGCTCTACCGCATCGTGGCGGGCGAGGTCGCCCGGGCGTGCGGCGGCATCGACTCGCCCCGCGTGCTGGACCTGGGGTGCGGGACCGGGGCCCTCGCCGAAATCGTCCTCGACGAGATCCCGGGCTGCGCCCTCGTG
>ENA-OZGV01000129-OZGV01000129.1-human-gut-metagenome-genome-assembly--contig:-NODE-129-length-48455-cov-6.890888_pt1 | contig 48455 bp, 40 predicted proteins | sample MGYA00245120_ERZ653665 | MGnify/ENA primary metagenome ERZ653665 (study PRJEB26926, sample SAMN06165250) | human gut metagenome | biome: ENVO:00009003; feature: ENVO:2100002; material: ENVO:00002003... | reverse complement strand
GTCATATTAAGGACAATAATTACACAATATTTATTATTTGTGGTAGAAAATAGTAATTATGAACGTGTTATTTGAAAAAAACTAACATTGTTTAGATTATTTAAAACTTACAATTGTTCAATTCTCTTATTTCATGTTTAAATTAGGACAGTTGATTTGGAACACGTTCACTCTTGAGTTTTCGCCGATGGGGGAGTTGCGGGATTCGAAAGCGAACGCTGTTCCTTATTGGGAGTAAATGAACCGCAAATGCGGGAGGGGTTAAAAAGCCAAGGAAATACTAGTTGAAACCTTGGTGGATTTGAAGCCTGTTGCAGCTAATAGAGGGTAGCTGCAACAGGCTTTTTTGCGGTATCTTTATAGGGTTAATAATTTGTCTAGTATGTAAAGGTTAAATGAGTCGGTGAATACCTACGAACTTCAGATAGATACAATTACTGTTCAGGTAATCCGTAAAGCTATGAAGTCGATTCGTTTGAAAGTGACCCCATTAGGTCAAGTGCGGGTTTCAGCTTCCTTTGACATTTCTGATAATGAAATAATTCGCATGGTTACCTCTCGACGAGAGTGGATCTTTTCTCAACAGAAGGCCTTTGAACAATCACCTCAGTCTAAAGCAGAGCGTGCTACTAAGAAAGAACAATCTACTTGGAAAGAAATCATTGAGGCGTGTGTTCCTCTTCTGGTTGAATCCTGGGAGCCAATTTTGGGGGTTAAAGCGAAACGACTTGTGTATAGGAACATGAAGACGAGATGGGGAAGCTGTCAACCATCAACGGGGAGGATATGCATCAATACTCGTTTGGCTCTTTATCCTCCTGAGTGTCTTGAATATGTAGTGGTCCATGAGCTTTGTCATTTGCTGATAGCAAATCATGGTCCTGAATTTAAAGCGCTACTTGGCAGAGTCATGCCTGATTGGAAGAGCAGAGCCAAGAAGTTGCATTACTAAAACATTCTTTTTGCTAATGCAAGAAATTCTTCGATTGCAGTGTTTTTGCAGGCACTTAATCTAAAAGCAATATAGAGTTGGCGAAAATCCTGGGGAACTTCGTCAACAGTAAGGAAGCAAACTTCATCGCTGTATGCTTTTAACAGCCAGGATCTGCAAGCAAGTGCTAGTACGTCCGGATTTGCAAGTACAATGGAAGCTAATGTTATTTCATCGGCGTATCTGTAGCCAACTTGCAGAGAATTTTCGCCAATCAGGTTAGCAAGAGCTTTTCCTAATGAGGTTTTAAGATCGTACGAAATAAGATAATGACCCACTAAATCGTTCAAGGAAACGGATGCTCGTTTTGCGAGGGGATGGCGTTTGTTTACTAGAAGTCGTAATTCTTGTGTCCAACAAGGAATGGATTCAATTTCAGAGGTAGTTATAGGTTTATCAATGAAAGCAATATCGAGTGATCCATTATTGAGTTTTGAATGTAGGGTATCTGCAGGTGCCTGGATAAGGTTAAATGTTACTTCTTGCTTAGTTTGTTTCCGGAATTCATATATTAAATTAGACCATTCTTTACTTTGTGCCGAGTAAATTGAACCCATGCGGATTTCTTTTTTTGAAAAAGGATCATCTTGGGCAAGTTTGATTCCTTCATTAAGAAATCGCAGTGAAGTACTTACATATTGATAAAATAGAGCACCCTTTTCGGTTAATGCAACCGATCCTTTTTTACGAACAAAAAGTTGGGAACCAAGCTCTTTTTCAAGTCCATTGATTGCTTGTGAAAGGGTGGGTTGTGTAATGGATTCAGCAAGAGCGGCTTCTTGAAAATTCTTTGTTTTAGCTAGTGTTTCAAAATAATGCAAATGAGAAAGATTCACGATGTTCTCCTTGGGGGGTTTCAAGGGTTATTTTAACAAAGAGTTATCCTCTTACCGCGGATATGTTTCGTTTGCGTTAACACTTATTCAGTAGTATTATCCGGTGCTATAGTAATTGATGCAAAAAGCGATGAAGAGGAAAAGTAGGGACGAATCCTTCCTTCAGAGAGTTGGCGGTTGCTGAGAGCCAATGGTGGGACGGTCTGAAAGGCACCTCTGAGCAATTCTGTCTGAACATTTTTCATTCAAAATAAGCGATCCTTATTTTGGTGAAAGATCAGTAGGCTGAATCGGTGGCCCCGTGATCGGTCCGTGGAGTATAACTCCCTTTCTTTGAGGTCCTGATGCAGTCTACTGCACGGGATTTTTTTTGTGCCTAAAACTCTAAGAATTTTAGGATGAATTGATATCTGTGAGGCTGTTGCCTTATTTGATAGTGAGTAATCATGGGACTTAAGTCTTATGTGGCGAAGAAAGGGCGTGATCCGATGCGAAGCGACTCGATCAAGAAAGGTCTTGCGCGTGCACCACACCGTAGTCTGTTGAAGGCAGACGGGTTAACCGATGAAGAATTAGAACGTCCGCTCATTGCGGTTATTTCTTCACAGAATGAAATCATTCCTGGTCATACTCATCTCGACAAAATTGCTGATGCAGTAAAGGCAGGAATTCGTATGGCTGGCGGTACTCCACTGCAGGCAACCACTATTGGTGTGTGCGATGGTATCGCTATGAATCACGAAGGCATGCATTATTCCCTTACGAGTCGTGAAGTTATTGCGGATTCGTTAGAATGTGTTGTTCAAGGTCATGCTTTTGATGGCGTTGTTCTTATTCCTTCTTGCGACAAAATTGTTCCTGGCATGTTGCTTGCCGCATGTCGTTTGAATATTCCTACCGTTTTGGTTTCTGGCGGTCCTATGCTTGCTGGGCATGATAAGCAGGGCAATCAGACCGACTTAAACACCTTGTTTGACGCGGTAGGTCAAGTCACTGCTGGCACTATGACCGAAGAAGAATGCAAGTGGTTTGAAAACACTGCTTGTCCTACCTGTGGCAGCTGCTCTGGTATGTTTACGGCAAATTCAATTTGCTGCTTATCAGAGGCATTAGGTATTGCGCTTCCTGGTAATGGCACTATCCCTGCTGTTTATTCTGAGCGTATTCGCCTAGCTAAGCAGGCTGGTATGAAGGTTATGGAATTGGTAGAAAAGGATATTAAGGCACTTGATCTTATTACTCCTGCTGCAATTCATAATGGCATGGCTCTTGATATGGCTTTTGGTGGTTCTACGAACACCATGCTTCACTTGACTGCAATTGCTCATGCTGCTGGTTGCCCAATCACTATGGACGACTGGGATGAAGTTTGCCAGAAGATTCCTAACTTAACGCGTATTGCTCCTGCAGGTCCTCTCCATATTGAAGACTTAAATAATGTTGGTGGTATTTCAGCTATTATTGGCGAACTTGGTCGTCATGGTTTGCTTGACGGTTCTGCCCTTACCTGTCATGGCACTATGCAGGAATGGATTGATTCTTGCCCTCCAGTAGATGGTGAGATTGTTCGTAGTGTTGAGAATGCTTACAGCCAGGTCGGCGGTCTGCGTGTTATGAAGGGTAATCTTGCCCCTGACTGCGGTGTTGTAAAGCAGTCTGCTGTATCTGATGATATGCGACAGCATCGTGGCCCTGCGCGTGTATTTGAATCTGAAGAAGAGGCTTGTGAGGCGATCTTTGGTGGCAAGATTAATCCAGGTGATGTAGTTGTTATTCGCTATGAAGGTCCTGCTGGTGGTCCTGGCATGCGCGAGATGTTAACGCCTACATCTGCGATTTGCGGTATGGGGCTTGATCATGATGTTGCCTTAATTACTGATGGTCGTTTCTCTGGTGCAACTAAAGGTCCTGCAATTGGTCATGTAAGTCCTGAAGCTGCTGCTGGTGGTCCTATTGCTCTGGTTCAAGAAGGCGACATTATTGATATCGATATAGATAAGGGATCGTTAACGTTAGAGGTTTCTGACGAAGAATTAGCTGCACGTCGTGAAGCGTGGGTGAAGCCCGAACCTAAGTATAAAGTCGGTGTATTGGCGCGTTATGCAAAGCTTGTTTCAAGCGCTGATAAGGGGGCGTATTTTGGATGATCATCGATAAGGAATATGAAGCCAAGATGGGGCTCGGTCCCCATACCGAAAAGCAGGGTAAAACCATGCTGGGTGCAGAGGCTATTATTGCTTCACTAGAAGCAGAAGGTGTTGATACAGTCTTTGGATATCCAGGTGGACAGGCTATAAAGATCTACGACGCTCTGTATGATTCTAAAAAGATCAGACATGTACTTGCCCGCCACGAACAAGCTGCAACACATGAAGCAGATGGCTATGCTCGTTCTACGGGTAAGACTGGTGTTGTTATTGTAACTAGCGGACCTGGTGCTACTAATACGGTTACTGGTATTGCGACTGCCTATATGGATAGTGTTCCTCTGGTGGTCATTACCGGTCAGGTTCCTCGCAATATTATTGGTACTGATGCGTTTCAGGAATCCGACATTGTGGGTATTACTATGCCTATTGTTAAACATAGTTACCTCCTGCAGAGCTGTGAAGATATGACTCGTATCTTCAGGGAAGCTTTTTATATTGCCAATACTGGTCGTCCCGGTCCTGTTCTGATTGATGTTCCTTCGGATCTGGCTGGTGCGGAAATGGTCTTCGAATATCCCGAGGATGTAAACATTCCATCATATAAACCAACGGTCAAAGGTAATGTTCGCCAGATTCGTCAGGCAGTGGAAATGATGAAGAGTGCTAAGCGCCCTATTCTTTATGTTGGTGGCGGTATTATCGCCTCTGGCTCAGAAGAAGAATTGCTTGCCGTGGCTGAGGATCTTCAGATTCCTGTTGTGACTACACTTATGGCAAAATCGGCGTTTCCTTCGAGTCATCCTCTGAATCTTGGGCACGTTGGAATGCACGGTTCAATGTTTGCTAATTATGCAGTGACCAATTGTGACCTATTGGTGGCAGTGGGTGCTCGTTTCTCTGATCGTGTGACAGGCAAATTAGCTAGCTTTGCTCCTGATGCTAAGGTTATTCATGTTGACGTTGATCCTGCTGAGATTGGTAAGAACCGCATTCCTGAGGTTCCCATCGTCGGTGATGCTAAGGTAGTGCTTTCAGGTATTAAGGAACAACTTGCAAAGAACCCTTGTGAGCCCATTACTAAGGAATGGCTTGATCAGATCAAAGAATGGCGCTCAAGTCATCCTTTTTATAGTCCAGGTGTTTCGACTCCGACGGGAGCAATTTCCCCTGAAGGTGCTCTCGACTTGCTTTCTGATTTGCTCGATCCTGAAAAATCGATTGTGACTACAGAGGTTGGACAGCATCAGATGTGGGCTGCGCAACATATCGATCGTGATGTTCCCCGCACTTTCTTGACTAGTGGCGGATTGGGTACTATGGGCTTTGGATTTCCTGCTGCAATTGGTGCTAAGGTGGCTTATCCAGAAAAGGAAGTTATCTGCATTGCGGGTGATGGTTCATTTCAGATGAATTCTCAGGAAATGGCAACGGCTGCTGCTGAAGGCATCAATGTAAAGGTTCTTTTGATGAACAATTCCGCTTTAGGTATGGTTCATCAGTGGCAGGGTCTTTTCTACAATAAACGTTACAGTGAAACACTTTTGCCTGATATTCCCGATTTTGTAAAGCTTTGCGATGCATATGGTTGGGGCGGTAGGCGCGTTTCTTCTCCTGATGAACTTAAGGATGCTATGAAGTGGCTGCTTGACTATGAAGGTCCTGCACTTTTGGATATGCGTATTGAACGTGAAGAAAATGTATTCCCTATGGTTGCTCCTGGAGCTCCTTTGGACGACATTATTGGCGCGGTAAATGTTGGACCTATTTCTAATATGCTGGAAGGCTTTGAGGACCTGCCCTTTGAAAATGCAGCAGAGGCAAATGCTGCTGCACATCAGGCTGCAGGCGATGCAGAAGGAGAGAAATAATGGAAACTCAAGAGAGACATATTCTTTCTGTTCTGGTTGAGAACAAGTCGGGCGTTCTTTCGCGTGTTACGGGGCTTATTTCTCGTCGCGGATTTAATATTGAATCTTTGTCGGTAGGTCCAACTGAGGATCCAACACTTTCACGTTTGACAATCATTATGATAGCTAACGATACAGCTTATGAGCAGATTACTAAGCAGCTTCATAAGCTTATCAGTGTTCATAAAATTACCGACCTTACTCAGGAAAATGCGATTAAGCGCGAACTTGTTTTGATAAAGGTTCACGCAAATCCTGAACGTCGTAATGAGATTATTGAAATAGCCAATGTATTTCGTGCAAAGATCGTTGATGTAGGTAAATCCTCGTTAACGGTTGAGGTAACGGGTGATGAATCAAAGATTTCAGGTATTGAGGATCTTTTGAGAGCGTATGGTATTAAGGAAATCATCCGTACTGGCATGATCGCTATGTCTCGTGGCTCTAAAGTAAGCTAACAGGTAGACTGATTGAATATATTATTTCAGTAAAGTTAAATAACCTGAAAGCTCTTTAATTTTCACGAGTGAGTGATAACACATTATGTAAGAAATTAGTAAGTAATCAGTCATTAGAAGAAGGGATGAATCATGGCTGTAACTATCTATTATGAACAGGACGTCGATCCTTCAGTAATCCAAGGCATGAAGGTAGCTATTATTGGCTATGGCTCTCAGGGTCATGCTCATGCATTGAATCTTAAGGATTCTGGCGTTGATGTTCGCGTTGGTCTTCGTGAGGGTTCTTCCTCTTGGGCTAAGGCAGAAGAAGCTGGTCTTAAAGTAATGACCATGGACGATGCTGCTGAAGAAGCTGACCTTATCATGATCCTCGTTCCTGACGAGAAGCAGCCTGAAGTTTATGAGCAGCACATTGCTTCCCACTTGAAGGAAGGCAATACTCTCGCATTCGCTCATGGCTTTAACATCCACTATGGTTATATTAAAGCTCCCGAAAATGTAAACGTTATCATGTGCGCTCCTAAGGGTCCTGGTCACATTGTACGCCGTCAGTATACTGAAGGTTCTGGTGTACCTGATCTGGCATGTGTAGCTCAGGATGCTACAGGTAATGCTTGGGATATCGCTCTTTCTTACTGCTGGGGTGTTGGCGGTGCTCGTTCCGGCATCATTAAAGCTACCTTCGCTGAAGAAACCGAAGAAGACCTCTTTGGTGAGCAGGCAGTTCTTTGCGGTGGCTTAGTTGAACTGGTAAAGGCAGGTTTTGAGACTTTGGTTGATGCTGGCTATCCTCCAGAGCTTGCATACTTTGAGTGCTATCACGAGATGAAGATGATCGTTGACTTGATGTATGAATCTGGCATCCACTTCATGAATTACTCCATCTCTAATACCGCTGAATACGGCGAATACTATGCTGGTCCTAAGGTTATCAACGAGCAGTCTCGTGAAGCTATGAAGGAGATCCTGAAGCGTATTCAGAACGGTGAGTTCGCTAAGGAATTCGTTGCTGATTGCAACAACGGTCACAAGTGGCTTCTTGAGCAGCGTGAGGCTATCAACACTCATGAGATCGAAAAGACTGGCGAAAAGATTCGTTCCATGTTCTCTTGGATTAAGGCTTAATTTGGCTGTTTAGATTGTGCTGGGGTTGTTAGAAATCCCAACAATTACTAAAGATGTAAGTGCTTTATAAATACAAGGCTGTATCTGTTTTAGCTCAGATGCAGCCTTGTTTGTTCTTTTGCTGTTTTAATAAACTCGTCTAAGATTTTCCAATTGTTTTTCCAGCCAATACGCATAGTGTAATTTGCTTGAGATCCTAATGAAATAATATAAAGATCATCTAATTGCTTTGGAGAAAGAGCTGTACGAACTAATATCTCAGGGCTAAAACAGCCTCCTATTCCATGGGCACATAGATCTAAAATGAAGGCTAAGTTTTCTGCTTTTATTTTGATAACGGGAGCTTTATTGAACTGCATAAGCACTTGGCGGGAAAAACGTCCTGCGATGTCCTTTTCGTGACCTAGCAAAAGGGGGCATTTCTCTAAAAGGTGGAAGGACTGATTTTGCTCAATTTCATTGATGACGAATTGTGCTTTGTCGCCGTAGATATTGTCGAATAGTTTTTTTTCGCAAACAAATACAATACGTTCTTCATAAAGATCGCAATAACTAATTCCTTTATAAATTGCATTGAAATCAGAAATGCAAATATCAAGTTCATCATTGAAAAGTTTTTGGGTGAGTACATCAACAGGAACTTCGACAACTTCAAACTCAACTTTAGGGTATTTCTGCAAAAAACTGCATACTATAGGGGTTAGGACTACTCGGTCACGATTATCGGTTATTCCAACTCTTAGTAATCCTTTTTCCTTGCCGGAAATTTCGGAAAATGTTATGTAGAGTTCTTTTATTTCATGTTGAATACTTGTTGCATGCAGCAAAAACTGTTTTCCAGCATAGGTGAGTTCTAGGGGAACATGACGAATAAAAAGTTGACAGCCTAATTCTTTTTCTAATGATGCTATATGGGCACTGAGAGTTTGCTGAGTAACATGTAGGGTCTTTGCTATTTTGAGAATACTAAAGCGATTAAGAATGTAATTGTTGCGGAGAATGAATTAAAAAACGCCTATTATCAAGTTATGACTGATCAAGGAGGAGCTTACGTTAAAAGCACATTTGATTTTGATGATATCGTGTTTAAGCCTATTACAAAGGCAACTGCTTTAGCGGAAGATCTTTCTCTCTTTATTCAACAGTCTCATACGCCTGGCTTGATTGGAATGATACTTAATACCCAATCACATGGAACCATTATTGCGACAAGCGATTCAATCTATACTCGTGAAAGCTATGAGAAGCAATTACCTCCTGGAGGCACTATCAATAAAACCGATCAAGAATTTTACGATAATTTGGAAATGATAGAAACAATGAAAGATTCATATAAGGCACAGCTCGTATTTGGTCATGATTACGAACAGATATTAGAGTTGGTCAGAGAAGGGGTAATTGAATAGCTAAAAGCGATTTTGGCATGCTGGTATCAAACAGCGGTAAAAAAACGCTGTTTGATACAAAATAACAAGATGACAAGCTGTGTTAATAATATTGGTTTGTATGTTGATGGTTAGAAAGTTTTAATGGACTTGAAGGTATTTAAAATTGACTGGGTGGTAACTACGCGGCTATTGTAGCAACGAGTAAAGTATTCAAGTCCGGCTTCTTGAGTTCCGATTAAAAAGGTTCCGCAAGCGTCAGCAGGAACAATAGTTTTATAGCCTAAGAAATAAGCACCTGCTAAGGTTTGAAGAACGCAGATATTGGTATCACAACCAAAAGCAATAAGGGTATCAACGCCAAGTTCACGCAAGGTTAAATCAAGGTCTGTTTGGAAGAAGCCGTTATAGCGACGTTTCGGAATAATAAAGTCACTTTCTTGAATGTCGAATTCTGCTAAGGGTTGTGCTGCATCGGTTCCGCGAAGACCGTGTTCGCCCCAAAGTTCAAGTTCGTTATCTACGCTTTTAATATGAGCATCGTTAGTAAACACGACAGGAAGTTTTATTTGTCGAGCTGCTTTTACAAGTGCGACAGCATTTTCTGCCATTGATTCTAATCCTGGAGTTGGTCCGCCTTTTCCGCCTAAAATATCAATAACAAGCACTGCACAACGGGTGAGGTCAATTTCGGTGCTTTGTTGCCAAGAGGTTTGTTGGGCTTTAGGTAAATAAGTCATAGTAGAACTTCCTTTGTGGTTGTCAGTAGTACTAAAAGAAAATGACGATTTGTTGGTCTTGTTTCTGTCATTATTCTAGCTGACTAGATAGAAAAATCATGGCTAATTGTGACAATAGAATAATTGTTGAACTGGGAAAATACATTAAAAAATGAATTGTGAAAGGTATTGCTTTTGTTCATGCTGCTACTGAATTTTTGCTACCAAACTATCATGACTGTCTTCGATAGCTTGGAGGATGGCTGCTTTATATGCTTCTCGGTCAGTATAATTTCCTTGAGGAGCATCCAGAGGGAATTCGGTGCTGAGCTGTGAATCCTGAAAAAATTCATCGAAGGAATAGGTTTCGGTGGATAACCAGGGGGGTATATTACGTAGTTGAGAACCCAGTAAAGCATCTTTTGTTTGTGAACTAAGACCATTTAGCATATGGTTGTAGTCATTGATGGCTGTTTCAAATTGTTCATAGTCCACATGGGTCGTTAATCGGGTTTTATATTCCTGATATGCACGGTCGTTGTTAGGGCTAATAAGATTCTCGAATCCCTGTTGAATTTTTCCGAAAGGATCTTCATACCAAGGCTGATAAAACCAATCAAGGTAGGTATCAACATTTTCGTTGCAAGTACTGTATGAGTTGTTGATAGTTTGAATTAGAAAATCACGCGTTTCTAAGTAGTTCTTGTTTTGATCAATCAGAGATCCAACTGTCATTTCGACCATGTCTTTGTCGTATAGGCGACCATCAATTTCATAAGTTATTAGATTGACCTGATCACGTATGAGTTTTTGAGCTGCTGTATAAGTGTTTGTCTGCTGAGCTTCTGAGGTTTTTTGCTCACCATACATGAATAATCCAACAAAAATGATTGATGTTGTTATAAGTGTAAGGACTGAAACTATGATTGTTTTATTGCGGAGAGTGATATTATTTTGCTCCTCAATAGGAAGAAAAACCTTTTTAAGGTCATAAAGCTCCAGTGAGCATAAACTTAATAAGTGAGACAAGGCAAACGAAGAGGATAGACAGAGCACAACACTTATTGTTAGATACAGCAAGTAGTCGAATGATCCTATTTGCGATAAGCCATAGACGGTGAATCCATCGATGAGATATCCAATTTTGCCTACCTCAGCTAGAAGTTGCGAAGGTGAATTTTCAAAGAGAAGTTTTGTGTTAGAGAATGATTCTCCGAGTGAAAACGAATTTCCGTACAAAAAGAGAAAACCAATTATTAAGAAAAGCACAGTGAGTAGAATGCCCGTTGCAATCTGACTCCACAGCATAACCCCTCTTCGTTGGTAGGCGGGCTTGTATTGTTTAGTAATTATCTTGCTATTAATAAAGAGAGAAATAAAGTAATAAAGGGGGATTGAAGCTACGACAACAATCCATTCTGCTGTAGTCCATTTTTGAGTTTCTATCATGAGGGTTGCAATTAAGAATGCAGATAGTACATAGCAGAAGACCAATCGTCCAAAACGTCCATTGATGCGCTTAGATGCTTCAGAATAATCTTGAAACATTTCTTTTGTGTTCAATTTCTTTATTATGTAAGGATAAGCGAATGCGATAGATACAAAAGCGCTTACAAGTACCCAGATGACTGCTATTGCAATAGGGTGAAGTTCTCCAGCGACGTAACCAAATAGATAGAGTAAAGCGACAACAATAATTGCTTTGATGGCATAAAAGATCGATTGCTTTCTTATTGAGGGAGGAAATAGATTTTTTAATACTGCAGTTTGCAAAGAATACCTTTCGTGTTTTTAGAAGGATGTTGGTAGTGTTGCGTTTGAAAAGCAATTAACTGTTTTGAAAGTTATCTTTTTCAAATGGAGTATATTCCACTAAGAATCCAGCCTGCGCTAAGGCCTGTTCTACTTCATCAAGTATTTCTTCTGACTCTGCACTAATGTTATGGAAATGATATCCAGATGTTACGACCATAAGGGGTGCGGAAACACCTGAATTTAGATCATTGAGAAAATGGGCAACATCCCGTCGGTTGCGAATATTTAATGTAGCTTGAACTTGACCGTAGGTACGATGATTGACTATTACATCGTTTACGGTGGCACCAAGATCCACTATAGTGCAAAGCTCTTTTTCGGTTTCTTCTATGGTGTGACGAACTTTGAATAGTCGTGTTGGAATCTGTTTGGGTGTATTTAAAACATAGCCTCGATTGGTTGCTTGTATGTCATATCCAGAATTTCTGAGCAAAGCAATGTCTTGGACAACTACTTGACGAGTAACCCCTGCATGTTTTCCTAAGGTGCTTCCTGATAATGGAGAAGAAGCATTTACTAATGCTTCTAAAATGATTTCACGTCGTTTTTCTCCTGATGTATTCATTCTTCTCCATTCAGAAAAATATAACTCACCAAAATTCTAAACCCTTTCCTAATATGTATACCTTATTTTTGGTGAATACCCTGATCTAAACCCCTTAAAGATAGCTAGGTGTTATTTACTTGTTTAAAATTACGAATGAGAAGTCACGGTAAGGTGTTTTAGTGATAGATCTAAAATACCTGCTGAGTGTGTTAATGCTCCGCAAGATAGGTAATCTACTCCTAGTGATGCTATAACGGGTGCTGTTTCTTCGGTGATATTTCCTGAGCATTCAGTGAGTGCAGCACCCTGTATTAGATCAAGTGCTTGGCGAACTTCGTTAAGATTCATGTTATCGAGCATTATTATGTCAGCTTTGGCTTCGAGCGCTTCTTTAACCATGTTGATATTTTCGGTTTCAACTTCTATAAGACATGTAAAGGGGGCTGATGCTCGTGCCGCTCTGACCGCATTTCCTATGCCGCCTGCAGCGTTGATGTGGTTGTCTTTAAGCATAATGCAGTCAGATAAGTTGAATCGATGATTAACAGCTCCACCTATTCGCGTTGCGGCTTTTTCGAAAATGCGCATTCCGGGTGTTGTTTTTCGCGTATCAACAACAGTGGTATTAGTGTTTTTTAATAAATTAACTAGGTGGCGCGTTTTAGTTGCTATGCCGCTCATTCGTTGCAAATAGTTTAGAGCTGTTCGTTCTCCGCTCAGTAAAGCTCGAACATCACCATATACTCGTGCGATAATCTGATCTTTATGGATCTCGTCTCCGTCGTTGACGTATGTTTCGGTTTTGCTTGAACTATCTAATTCTTCAAATACACATGCAAAAACATCCAAGCCAGCAATAATCCCGTCTTGTTTACAAATAAGATCTACAAAGCCTTGTTTTCTGTCGGGCATAACGGCATAAGTGGATAAATCGCCGTGATCCATATCTTCTTGCAATGCATAGCGAATATGATTTCGTGCTGTGAGTTTTAGATTAAGATAGTCCATCGCGTTTCCTTACTTGAAGTTTTGGTTTTGCGTTATTAAGCCGATGTGACAGGGATGGACGGTTTGGTTTGGGTTTTATTTGAGAGTGTTTCATTTGTGATACTTTGAGCTGCCCGTTGAGCAAATACCAAGCTTTCAAGAAGGCTATTTGAGGCAAGGCGATTTGCACCATGTACTCCATTGCAGCTTGTTTCACCTACAGCGAAAAGATGACTCATTATTGTTTGAGAATTGCTATCAACATGAATTCCGCCCATGAAATAATGCTGAGCCGGAACTACGGGGATTGGCTCTTTTGTTATATCGTAACCTTCATTAAGACATGTTTCATAAATGGTAGGGAAGTGTTTAAGGATGGTTTCAGTAGGTATTTTTTCAAAAGACAGACGAACATAGTGTGTTCCTTCTTTTTTCATCTGTGTTCTAATTGCTTTTGATACAACATCGCGTGGTTGAAGTTCATCGGTAAATCTGTTGCCATTTTTATCGAGAAGAATTGCGCCTTCTCCACGGGCTGATTCTGATATCAAAAAAGCGCGTCCAGGTTTTTCAGTGTAGAGGCTTGTGGGGTGAAACTGCACATAGTCCATATGATCTAATTGGATGCCGTGGTGTTTAGCAATACGGCAAGCATCGCCTGTCAGCTGAGGATAATTAGTGCTGTGCTCGTACAAACCACCAATTCCTCCTGTAGCCATAATTGTATAGGAAGCATTGATGGTGAAAACAGAACCATGTGAATTCTTGGCAACAATACCGGTACATATATTATTCTTTTCGATAATATCTATCATTTCAGTGTGTTCGTAAATTTGAACATTGGGTAACTTTTTGACGGCCAAGAGTAGTTTTGTAGTGATTTCTTTTCCTGTTATATCTTTATGGAAGCAAATTCTAGGTCTTGAGTGAGCAGCTTCACGTGTGTAAGCTAATTCACCATCATTTGTTCGTTCGAATTCTACTCCATAATCTATGAGGCTATTGATAACTGATCGGCTTGACCGAATCATGATATCAACGCTTTCGACTCTGTTTTCGTAATGTCCAGCCTTCATTGTGTCTTCGAAGAAAGCGTCATAATCGGTTTCGTCATGGAGAACGCATATTCCGCCTTGGGCAAGCATTGAATCGCATTCTTCGACTGTTGTCTTGCTAAGCATAATGATGGAAAGATTTTTAGGAAGGTTGAGAGCCGCATAAAGACCAGATGCGCCTGTACCTGCTATTACAACATCACAATTCTGGGAGGGTGCTGGAGTGATAGGTATTTCTGTAATAGTATCCGACTGTGAGTGTAGCGAATATGCTGAAAATTGATTCATTGCTTTTTTCTCTTGGTTGATGAGCGTAGCGGTTTTTGGATTCTGTTTTGAAGTGTTTTCATTGTTCATTTTGAGAGCTCCAGCATGCGAATTAATGTTATATGGGCCTTTTCGGTTTCGTGTTCTTTTATGTGTACTTCCTCGATTTTGCCTTCGAGAGCCTGGAGGACTTTTTCTTTTGTAATTAAGTCCATGTCGTGGCATCGTGGAGTGTGTTTGGGGAAGTGAAGAGAAATAGCTTTTGCTTTTGTGCGTTGTTCTATTTCATAAGATACGCCTTCAACAGTGCCGATGATGAAATCAGTAGCATCAGATAAAGTTACGTAGTTAATAATTTCGGAAGTTGATCCAACGAAATCAGCAGCATCAACAACCGATTTATTGCATTCAGGATGAACGAGAACAGGAGCATGTGGCCAAGTTGCTTTAAGCTCGTTAATGTCTTTAATCGTAATGTTTTGATGAATAGGGCAGTATCCTGATACGAAGTGGAAATTTTTTTCAGGAACCTGCGCAGCAATCCAACTTCCTAAATTACTGTCAGGAATAAAAAGGATATCTTTTTGGGGAAGCTTTTTGACAATCTTTAAAGCATTGGAAGACGTTACGCATACATCAGACCATGATTTAATTTCTGCAGTGGAGTTTACATAGCAGACTACCGCTAAATCTGGATACATGGTACGTACAGAATCGATATCTTTTTTATTTACCATGTGAGCCATAGGACAATCTGCGCAGGGCTCTGGCAAGTATACTGTTTTTTCGGGGCTTAGTAGCTTTGCGGATTCTCCCATGAATTCAACACCAGCAAATACAATTGTTTTGTTTGGCAAGCTGGCTGCAAGCTTACTTAAATAAAATGAATCTCCTACATAATCAGCAATGGCTTGTACTTCGGATGGTACATAGAAATGAGCTAAAACAACTGCGTCACGTTGTTTTTTGAGTTCTGCAATACGTTCATCAATAGTATGTGTCATTATCTATCTCCTTTAGTAGGTGTGAGTATGACACATATATTTACAGGTGACAAGACAGTAAAAGAATCGGAGAAATAATTAATAGAAGCGAAATTTGTATTAGACGCGATAGGATATTATGAAAATAAGTTGCAAGACCGCATGAGGATATCTTGCAACTTATTATGGCTTTATTAGATTTAGTTAGCAGTAGTTTTCTTATTGCGATAAAAGATTACAAGAATAAGCCCTGCAAGGGAGCATAAGGCTACCAAAATAAACATCCCTTTGAATCCTTCGTTAAGTTTTTCTTGGAAAGCATTCTCTATTTGGTTTTTTCTGTTGTCGATTTCTTTGAGGTAGTTTTCTTCTGCTTCGTCAAATAGTCCTGGGATGGCAGCATCTATTTCTGTTATTTGATTTTTCATTAAGGCAATATCATTTTGCGCTGTTTCCATTTCTTTGATTGCATTTACCATCTCATCTTTTGCGGACAACATTTCGTTTTTAGAAATATTGAGTGAATCGATTGCGTCTGTGAGTGCGTTTATTTTTTCTGACAAATCATCCGTATTTTTTACTTGCGATAATTCTTGCAATACGTTGTTAGGAATTGCTTCTTTTGCGCTTTGGGGTATTAGATCAACAATACTGGTATAGCTTGAAATTTGTTCAAGCGTAGGACGGTATTTGTTTAACTGCTCTAGTGCTTGCTGCATTGCAGATGCTGAGGATGATAGTTTGGAAATTGTAGTTTCATAGGTATCTATTTGACCTTTTGTGTTGGCAATCTCAGTGGTGCAATCATCAATTTCTTTCTGGTATTTTTCGATTTCTAGTGTAATGCGTCCGATTTCTTCTTCGTCGTCGTTTGCTTTTGCTTCTTCAAGTTCGATTTTGCTTTGTTCTAAAGTGGCTGTTAGCTGTTTTGATCTGGTCTCTAATTCATAAAGAGTGCTTTGAAGACTGGTTATTTCGTCTCTGGTTTTATCGATAGAGACAGCTATTTCTTCAATGGCACTGTTTATTGAATTTGCTTGACTATCAAGATCTTCGATTGTTTTAATATTGGAAAGCATTTTGATCATATTATTTGGAATTGATGATTTAGCTTCATCGGGTATTAAATCAACAATACTTGAATAATTATCGAATTTGGCGAGCATTGGTTTTAAATTTTCCATTTGGACTTGAGCACTTTGCTGCTGATTAATAACGGTATTTAATTGTTCAATACCAGCATTAAGCTCATCAATGGCTTCATCCATTTCTTTGATAGAAGCATCAATTTCGGATGATGCAGTTGATAATCCATTAGATCCTTTTTGAATATTGTTTTCAATGTCCGACATGAGATCTGGTTTCATCTGCGCAAACATCTCAGAAGCCATGTGCTTTGTGGTTTCAACGATAGTGGTCACATCGCTATCTTGCATTTCGGCTAGAAGATCGTCTGATATTTGATAATTGGAGTTATCGCTAGAGTCAATATTTATATCAATGATCTGCATGTCAAGAAGGTTTGGTGTGTCTATACCAGACATCATTTCAGACGTGTTTTCGTCATTTTTGTATTTATTAATTTCATCGGTAAGTTCTTGAGCATGTGGCAAGGCTGATACGGTTACTTGTTTTGGAAGTTCGTCGATGATGCTATCGGGTAAAGTTGCAGCAGCGTGAACCAAAAAGCCAACCATAATTGCGGGAGCTACAGCTGTTCCTATTGATCGAACAAGAGAAAGGGTAGCTAAAGCGGAATTTGATTCGGATTCTTCTGTATTTTCTAGCATCATGTAGTTAAGAGGGGTTCCCATTACGAAACCCATTCCGATACCGATAAAAATCAAGCTAAGCACTACATTGAATAAAGTGGGATTAGCAGTGGTGATGAACGCTAGATATAGACATCCAGCAACTGAAGCGATAAAGCCAATGCTTAAAACTAACTTAACTCCAAATTTATCTATGAGTTTTCCTGACATAGGAGCGCCAAATCCTGCGAATAAACCCAGGATAATAACAAAATAGCCACCACTTCCAGAGGGCATTTTCATCGCATTTTCTGCGAATTGCGGAATAAAAATCATTCCCATCATTATTACACCCGTGAGTATGGACAAGATAAGGGTGATAAGGATGCGTGGATTTCTGAAGTAAGACAAGTTCATTACGGAATCTTGCGCGTGGCGTTCGGCAACAATGAAAAACGGAATCAGAAGAAGGGTAAGAATAAGGTAAGGAAATACTTCAATAGTTTTGATTGAGTTCGCTAAATCAAAGAAATCAATATTTTTTAAGCCTATTAATAGACTTAATGTCATACAAGTAAGTATTAATATGCCAAGAATATCTATAGGTGCTACATTACGGTTTTTCGATTTAGGCAAACAAACTATTCCTGCAATAAAAATGAATATGCATACAGGAACATTGACATAAAAAATAAATGACCAATTTTGCTGTCCGAAAATATCAAGTATTAAGCTTCCAGCTGAGGCTCCGAAAATATTAGCAATTCCGTAAACGCCACCTACTAGCCCAAGTGCCATACCTCGTTTTTCCGGGGGAAATGTTGTGCCAAGCTCTGCGGTGGCAATGGGCATAATGCCACCACCCCCAAAAGCTTGAATTGCACGGGCAAAAAGAAGAACGTAATAATTATCGATTAATTCAGAGAGACCGCATCCTAAAGAGCCAATGCCAAACAGGGCGATACTTATGAGATATATTCCTTTACGACCGTACATATCGGCTAGCTTGCCCATGATAGGAATAGAAACTGCGTAGGCGAGGGTATAAATGGTTATCATCCAAACGCCAAATGCATCATCGATTCCGAATCCGTTTTGAATAACGGTTCTAGCAGGAGTTACTATGCCGGTGTCAAGCGCACCAATAAAGAGGCCCAATAAATAAATCGTTGCAATTACTGCAATATGCTTTGTTGAGGATGGTGCTATCAGCGTTGTTGCAGCATGAGGAGTTAGGGGATTGTTGTTTTGAGAATCATTAGATGTAACGTTTTTGCTCTCGTCGTTATTTGGATTGGTTTTCATTAGTTATCCTTATTCAAAAGAGCGATTGAATTTTCTGCCATTTTGCTAATAGTTTTTTCGAGTATTTCTTGATCTTTTTCTGAGATGTTTTTGAAAACAGTTTTGGACCAAACTTGGTAGGTCTTATTCAATTCGTCTTTGAGGCTAATTGCTTTTGGAGTTAGTGAAATTATTTTTTCGCGTTTATTGTTTTGGTTGATTTTGCGAGTGACTAAGCCTTTTGATTCGAGTTTATTAATTGTTTTTGTGATAGCACCTTGGTCTATGCCGAAATGCTCTGCGATCTGTAATTGATTGGAGGCGGAATTTCCCATGAGATACATAATTACTGCCTGTTCGGGAAAACCTAGTCCAAGTGATTTGAAAGAACGTTCGGCAAATATCCTCATATGACTAACGATTATTGAAATATCTCTCATGAACATAGAAACCGCCTAATACTTGCCATTACAATAGTTGTCGCTACAAGTATTTCAGTTCAGATAATAAAAGAAGTCAAGATTTGTTTTGTCTTGCGGTAGAAAAAAGTAGTTTGTTGAAGTAATAAAGTACTCTATGCTAGGGTGCTTTTATTGTTTATGAATAGGGCGGAGATTTGATCGTATGGCTGGTAGTGGGAGTTTATGGGCAATCGATACATGCTTAGCCTGGGAAAAGCATGATCCGGGTGAACTGTTTGAAATATTGATCTCTGATGAAAGGTGCCCATTGTTTGGACCTCTACATCATTTTTTAGTTGGTGCAGCTATGGTTACCTGTGCAGGTCGGCTATTAAAAATCGATGCTCTTGAGGATGCCCTCAATGAAATGGAGAAACGAGCTTCTGTAGTGCCTGGTGCAGTGTGTGCTCAATGGGGTATGTGTGGAGCAGCTTCTTCATGCGGAATGGCTTTTGCAATTTTGACAAAAAATGCTCCTTTGCGTGCTGAAGGCTGGAGTGAGGGGCAGCTGATGGTATCAGACATTTTAGAGAAAATTGCTCATGCCGGTGCGCCAAGGTGTTGCAAAAGAGATTCTCGAATAGCATTAAGAACTGCAATACCTTGGTTCAATTCGTATTTTGGCATTTCACTAAAGAACTCACTAGGGGCTGAGTTGACATGTAATGTTTCGGAAAAGAACACTGTTTGCATAAAGGATTTGTGCCCTTATTATTCTGGTGAGTAAAGACATTCAAGAAATCCTTTATAGCAAAGTAATAAGAAGCAAAAAGCGTTTTGGGCTTCAATCTGAAGAAGAACGTTGGAAAGAAACATCAATATCCATTAATAAGATCCGAAGTAGTCGGATCTTATTAATGGAGAACCTTTCTTAATAGTGCTGCTATTTTGGAGGCTGCGCTCATGAAAGGCTTTGGCATGGAGCTATTTTGATAAGGAAATTTTTTCCCAGGGCAATAGAGCTATTGCAATGCCTATTGTTGATACAAGAATTGAAATAACTCCAATAATTGGCGCAACTGGAATAAGATGGACGCCAACGCCTATGCCTGCCCAAGCAATGACGATCCCAAAAGCATAATCATTAAAAAAGTGATGAACTACAAATGTTGCTATTGCAAGAACAAAGAGCAATGCAAGAGTAGTAATAGCGGGTAATAATCCTGAATCAAATGAGGTGTTCGTGCGTGTAATAACGTGTGCGATGTTGGCTATGGTGGCTACAGTTAGCCAAGATGCATAAATGGCTATTGGGATTCTGTCAAGTTTTGCTTCTGACCGTTTCCAGGTTGCTACATAGAGAGCTGATACGGTAATGAGTAGTGCAATGATTACTGGTATAGTTGCGGCGAATATCTTTAAATGCCAAATTATTAGCCAGGCTATATTAAGAACGCATGATGTAACAAAAAGTAATGCTTCAAGACTAATTGGCAATCCTACAAATTGAGAAGTATGGTTATCATTTCTAATATAACGAACTATCCAAACTATTAAACCGATATAGATAACCGACCATATTGAAAAGACATATCCAGCTGGTGCAAACCAGGTAAATACTTCATTAGAAACATCTGCTGCTGTTACTCCTGCAAATTTAAATATTTCACTAAAAGCATTTACTGCTACGAGAATTAAATAACTTGCAATTAAAATAATTATTTCAACTTTACTGGTATGTTCAACATTCTGAACTTTCATGGTGCTTTCCTATCAATGTTGTGTACTAAAACAGGGCATTCGGATTGGTGTTTTTGCTGTTGTAGCTTCTAGGTCTTGTGTGAGTGCAGTAGCGGAAAATAATAGCGCGCTACTGTCTCCCGTAGCTCTCATCCAAGCAAGGACAAGAATAATATGAATTACAAGAATTTTTCTTTATTTGAGGCTGCGGAAGATTTTTTCTTTGTTTCTAATGTTGTAGAAGTCATATATCTCCTTTTCGTTTTAGTTTTGAAAAAAATCGATGCTTAATTAATTGGCGAAACAATTACAGGCTTTGTTTCTGAATCTTTTATGGAAGATAGTGGATAAGATTTAATCTGCGGGTCATTGTAGGTTGCGTGATAATACGTCATAGAAGAGGGAGAGAAACAGCTGGTATAGAGAGTTTTTTCGTAGGATCCATCTTTCATTTTTGCGCAACCGTCTGGAACTGCGACAGATCCGAGGGTACGGAATAAGCGTATGACGTTAGAGCGTTCGTCTTTCTGGGCTGGATAGTGGCTATTCACAAACGCAGCTTTAACAAAGCGAGCTGGACCACTATAGTCTCCAGGTATGCCTTGCATTCCTACACCAGATCCGAATGGATTAAGCATTGTAGAACCCCAACAAATGCTATCCGGTTCGTTTTCGCTTATGGTTAAGTAGTTTCGTAAATTGGTGCGATGCCAGCCGAAGTTGGGTTCGTTTGTTAGAACGTCGATATCGTTTTTCCAGATATGTATCCCGTCTTGCATATATTCAACTACTATGCTGCTTGTTTTATCACAAATAAGCCAATGCAGGTTTGCTGTAGGCAGCTGATCGTTAACGGGCTTTGCAATGATTGCAACGTTATTGAGTACTGAATATACTTCTTTCACTGATGCAAAGTTTCTAGCAATCCAGAAAGGAAACTCGTATGCCGCTACATTAATGGAATCTTTTTGTTCGGTATCAGCGTAATGTGCGCTCTGTGGAAAATTTAATCCAGCAATTGCGAGTCCGGCATCATTTCCGCAGTCGAAATATAAAGGTATATTATCGACTACAATTTCTATTCCTATTACGGTATGTCCAACTTTGAGATCGTTAGGTCTATCAAAAGCGGTTGGAATTATGACAGATGATGGAGTGGCAACTACTTTTTCGTCATAACTTTGTGTCCAATCTAGATTTCTTCCGAAATACATATTGCCAGAAAGATCAGTAAATCTAATTCCAGTGCACATGTTTGTACCCCCCCATATATAAATCTTAATCAAACGACTTATTGTTTATTAATACTCCTCCCTGTATTTGATTATGTCGTATTTTTTTACGGTCAAGCTTGTCTATGGTATGTTTTTTCCGGTGAAATTCGTTGCTGACCTCTCTTTTTGGTAGAACTGGTTTCATTCAACTTCGCGCTCTTTTGAATTGGTGTGCTACTGTTGTGAAATGATTTAAGTGCTTATTACGCAAGTGTGCGTGTAAGTTCTTGATTTTTTGGATAGATTGTTTAGGTAAATGATTTGCTGTTTAAGTTAGGTTTAGGACGCTCTATGCAATATGTTCCCAGCTTAAGTAATAAGTTTTCAAAGCAGGTTTCTTTATTAGTTTTTGGTTGTGCAATTCCTCAGATGTCAGCGGGCTTAGATTCTGATGGTATTTTGGACGAGGCATTCAGGAATGGGATTACAGTTTTTGATACTGCGGAGGCTTATGGATTATCTGAAGTTTCTTTAGGTAATTGGATCGACAAGCGAAAGAATCGCGATGAAATAGTACTCATAACAAAGGGATGCCATCCGAAGGTAGATAGCAAAGGAAATATGGGTCCCGACAGAATGAATCCCGACGCTCTTATTGAGGATATTGAGCAGTCATTTAAGCGCCTTAAAACTGATTATATTGATATATATTTCCTTCATCGCGATGATCTGAATTCAGAGGTTGGTCCAATTATTGATGTTTTAAATGAATATTATTCGTTGGGTAAAATAAAAGAATTTGGGGCTTCCAATTGGTCTTACCAGCGAATTCAGGCAGCAAATAATTATGCTAAATCAAAAGGATTAAAGGGGTTTGGCGTATCGAGCCCCAATTTTGGTTTATGCGAGCAGAAGGCTGATCCGTGGGGCGGAGGAAGTGGATGCGTTAGTATATCTGGACCTTCCAATTCGGAAGCACGCTTGTGGTATAAAGAAAATGCTATTCCTGTTTTTGCTTATTCGGCTATTGGGCATGGAATGCTATCAGGAAAAGTTAAATCAAACGATCCTTCAACTAAATCATTGCTCGATGCACCTGCTCAAAAAGCTTATTACTGCGAAGAGAATTTAGAACGTCTTCGTAGGTGTGAGTTTCTTGCTCGCAAACATAATTGTACGGTTTCGCAGATAGCTATTGCGTGGATCTTGAATCAAACTGAAGTTTTGGCACTTCCTATTGTGAGCAGCTCAAAAATTAATAACATCCGAATGAATATTGAGGCGGTTGATATTCAGCTTTCTTCCGAAGAAGTAGCGTGGCTTGATTTGAGTGTTTGCTCTCGGTGTTGAAAAAATCGAATTTTGTTTGAGGAAATTTATTACTGTTGCTGAGATTCTTAAAGCCGATTACGATAACGATAGCGGATAATATAGCAACAATAACAAAGAGTGCTCTCCATCCTAATCCATCGACAATAACGCCTCCAATTGAAGGACCAACCGCCGGCGCAAAACCAATTACCAGCGATACTACCCCCATGGCTTTGCCACGATGTTCATGGGGAAAGGCAAGAAGAATTAAAGCCATTACCATTACCATCATGATACCAGCTGCGGCAGCTTGAAGAATTCTTCCAACTAATACAATAGTGAAAGCAGTCGGACAAAGAGTGTTGTCAAGGTCAAGGGTAAGATATTAGTTATCTTACGATTCGTTAATGTTGCAACAGTCTGTGAAGTTCATCTTTAAGTTGTTTTCCTGTGAAAGAACAGAGAATTAATCCTGCTATTACGGAAATAATAATGTTAATTACTGAAGGAATAGGGTTTCCTAGTGCGTTAACGCTCATAAAGATCAGAGGAACCAATCCAATAGCAATGTTAAACAGTACATACTTTGAATATGAGCTTACAAATTGATGTGCGAATAGCACAATTAGGATTGAGTCGAATATAAGTGATGTAATGCTGATGCCTGGAATAATGTAGTCAATCACATACTGGTTGCCTGTAGCTGCATACCAAATATATGCAAGTGCAATTACGAGAAGGAAGTAACGCACGATTGAACGAAAAACACTAGGGCTATGAAGAATAATGTTTCGCGTGAATAGATAATTTACTATCAAAATAATATCTACAGCTAGCACGACTCCTGCAGACGCTTTTAGGGAAATGCAAAGTAATGAGGCGGCAATAATTATTGCGACGGTTATTCCTCCTAAAATCATGCGAGCTTTTTTGGATGTTTTCCCTAGGGTATTTGGTGGAAAAGGGGATGGTGAAGGCTTACCGGAAAGTTTAGATTTGCATAAAGGGCAGGTGGAATGATTTCCTGATATATCAATTCCGCACACGTTGCATTTCATCATCGTCCTCCTTGCTTATATTGACGCGACCTTTAATTCCAAGATCGTTAAATAGTTTGCATAAATTTCGTGTTACCGAGAGATTGGTAAAAGATGTTGACATGCCTAAACTTAAATCGTCTTTAAATGTGCAGGCGGTGAAGTTAATTCCTTCAGGGGATGTGGTTACATTGATGTCTTCAATGTGATTTAGTGTGTATTCTGGGAAATCGATTATTCCAAGGCTCGAAACAGAAGCAGTAACATCTCCTGCGGTTATTCTTCCTGCAATTTTGAGAACCTGGTCTTTTAAGAAGGCAGGGGCAAAGCGCAAAAATGGATTTTTTTCTAATGCGATCATTTGGTTCATTCGCCGTTTGAGATTTTCGGGAGAAGTTCCAATTTTTAATTGCTCCTGAATATGCTTAGCCACAATTTCTAGGGACTCATCATAAGATCCAGGTTTATATTCCACATACGTTAAACCGAAAAAATTTTTTGTAGTACTTGATTTGAAATGCTGTCTTAAATCGACAGGGATATCTAAACGTATTGTTTTGTTTCGTTCACGGATAGGCATCTCGTCTCTAATGGCGCATACTACTGCGGCAATAAAAAAAGAGGTAAGGCTAACTTGAAATGTTCGAGCAAGAGCCAACACCTGTGATGCGGAGGTGTGATATTCAAGATAGGTGGGAGATAATTTGTTCTTTTCTCCTTTTAGATGATATACGCGAGGTTTTTTTGTCGAACCAGCAAGCTTTTTTTCGTAATGTATATCAAAGCTGTTTTCGATCTTTTGCTTATTTGTGACATAGGGAGCTATTTCTGAATTTCTGTATTTGTAGCGGCATTGTATGTAGGCAATAATAAGTGCTTTAAAAAAGTTTAAGGTCCCACGTCCATCAGAAATAATATGAGATATTTCTAAATTGATGCGTTTTTTATAGTATGAAACTCTAAATAGAACGCTTTTTTCATTGACATGTAGGCTATGGCAGATGGGGATATTTTCTAGAGAAACAAGTGGGATATCGTGCGACTGCTCTAGGTAATGCCAGAAAAACCCACTTCGTAGTCTCACATTGAAGTTGGGATACACTACCAATGCACGGTTGAGGGCATGTTGGAGATCTTCCGGATTAACTGCATCGGTCATAGTGGCAGAATATCTAAATATTGTTTGAGTGGGGCTTCCGGCTTGTGAAGCGTAGAATTTACCTACGTTGTCTAGTCGGTACCAAGTAGCTTTATCCATGTGGGATTTCCTTTATTGATATCTAGAGGGTCTCCGTCCAGGAAGTGCTTGCATATACGTAAGGTATCGCGCACTACGGTAAGGACGGAAGGGTATAAAAGATAGCCGTGAATAGCGTTAAGCATGCGATAGCATGATGCCTGACCGCTTTCAAGTTCGATGCGAGCGGCAAATGTCTCACCTTCGTCCCTAAGGGGGCAATACTCTGCTGATATTAAAAGTGTTCTTGGTTGATCGGAGAGGTCTGGTTCAAGCAAAGGGGCAAGATAGGGATTGGATAGATCTTTTTCCGATGATTGGTATAGACCCATATAGCCTTCAATGTCCTGCCAAGGAAGAAGATAGTCCTCACCGTTTTCTCTTACCGAATTGAATGGTGAGGTTTCTGGATTGTGGTCGTTATACGTCACGGGGTAGAGCAAAATTTGATTTTTTGGACGAAATGCATGGCGATCTCTTGCCATGATTGAAACAACGGCCGCAAGGTTTCCGCCTGCGCTGTCTCCAAATATGGTAATAGAATCAGTGGGAGTTCCTGGAAACAAGGTTCCATCAAACAATTGACGTGCAACCTCGTAGCAATCTTCAGCTGCTTGAGGGAAGCGGTATTCTGGTGAGCGTCTATAGTCAATTGAAATAACACGTCGTTCAAGCTTGATTGCCATAGAGGTACATGCATCAATATAAAGATCTACAGTGCCGTTTGCCCATCCGCCTCCGTGAATGAATAGGATAGTTCCCCGAAATGTATCTGCGGATTTAAACCCACCTGGTAAGGAAATACTTAGGTTGAGTGGGGTAAAAATCCTTAAAGGAATTTGATAGCCATCGGGCATAGTTGCTGTTGCGCTGTCGATGCGGCAACGTGGATTCGGAACAGAAAGTTTTGCCATTACGTCTTCAATGTGGCGTTGTGTTTGGTAAAAATCTGTTGCGTCGGGTTTTATTTGTGATGCTACTTTATATGCCGCAAGTATCGCTTTGTTTAATGGCATTGTTCCCCCCTGTCATAACCTGAATAGGTTTTCGCATTCTAGTTTACTACGTGGTTATTGGTTGGTGTTGTACCTTTTGAACAAAATGTTTGATCTAAAACAGATATAAAGAGTTATTTCGTTTGAGAGTGTTGTATTGTTTTTAGGGCTGTCAGTAGAAGGCATTCTTTATAGGAGGATAAGTTGCGTATTCTTTCAATAACAGCGCAAAAACCCGATAGTACTGGGAGTGGTATTTATCTTTCCGAATTGGTGCATGCATTTGCATATGAGGGTCACGAACAGGCTGTTGTATGTGGTGCCGCTCCGGAGGATTGTCCCGAGCGTTCATTACCTTCAAATGTTCTTGTTTATGCCGTACATTTTGAAACTGCTGATTTAGCATTTCGGATTGCTGGAATGAGCGATGATATGCCTTATCCATCTACGCGGTATTGCGATTTTGATTCCAGAATGCTCGAGGCATTCAAGACGGCATTTACTCGTAAGGTAATGGAAGCGGTTTGCGCGTTTAAGCCCGATCTTATTATTTGCCATCATCTCTATATTGTGACGGCAGTAGTAACTCACCTTCATCTCGACTGTCCGGTTGTAGGCATCTGCCATGGGACGTGCTTGCGCCAATTGGGAAAACATGATCTTGATAAATCCTATATTTGTGAAGGGGTGCGCCTGCTTGATCATGTCTTTGTATTGACAGACGTGCAAAAAGAAGCGGTTATTGAGTTGATAGGTAAAGGCGATCAGACTTCTTTACCACCTATTTCTGTATTGGGAACAGGGTATAATTCGACCATTTTTCACGTATCAGATACTCCTAAACCCCAGAAGCGCGAGCTGCTTTATGTGGGTAAAATTGCCGATCAAAAAGGGGTTTCAAGTTTGTTGCGCGCTGTTGATATGCTTCCGTGGCAAAAAGATGAGCTTCATGTGAATTTGGTGGGTGGAGGTTCTGAGGAGCATACCCATATTGTTCGAGCAGCGAAAGAAAGTCGTTTTGATGTTTCTATGCCAGGAAAAATGGATCAAAAAGACCTAGCTGGATCATATCAACGTGCTCATGTTTTTGTGCTTCCTTCTTTTTATGAGGGCTTGCCACTGGTTATTGCTGAAGCCTTGGCGTGCGGCTGTGTTGTTGTTTGTACCGATTTGCCAGGGGTACGCGATTGGTTGTTAGGTGCTGTTCCAGATGCGCCAGTGATTTTTGTTACTCCTCCTCGCATGAAAAGTATTGATGTTCCTTTTGAGGAGGATCTTCCTCGCTTTGAACAGGAATTATCGCACGGTATCGTGCGGGCATTCGAAATGCTAGATTCTGCGTTTAGTACTTATTCTGAAATCAAAAGCAATTGCGCAATTGAAGATTTGTCATGGAATGGGTTAGCTTCGAGACTTTTGGATACCCTGTTTGCAGAAGGGTGTTTGTTGCGGGAAAAGCATTGTTAAGAGATTGGATTAATTCTAAGTTGTTTGTTCTAATGCCAGCGGTTTTGGATGCGATAGAAAATTAGGATTCATAATTTGACCCCTCCAATAACCTGGAGGGGTCTTTGTTTGCGCATAATTTATTGACTTACTGGATTCCATCAAGAGATGGGATATTAGCCAAACCGTGTTCTAAGTCTTCATCGGTTGGAATATAGTCGCTCATAGTTCCATTTTTGAATGCTGTGTAAGCGGTTAGGTCAAAGTAACCTGTTCCAGTGAGTCCAAATACAATCGTTTTTTCTTCTCCAGTTTCTTTACACTTAAGTGCTTCGTCGATGGCAACACGGATAGCGTGGGCTGATTCAGGAGCGGGAAGCGTTCCTTCGACACGAGCAAACAGTGAAGCAGCTTCGAATACCTCTGTTTGTTTAACTGAGCGTGCCTCATCAATGATTTTTTCATGGTAGAGCTGAGATACGATGGGGCTCATTCCATGATAGCGAAGTCCACCAGCATGATTAGGCGAGGGGATAAAGCCTGAGCCAAGGGTATACATTTTTGCAAGAGGCGTTACTTTTCCAACATCACAGAAGTCGTAGGCGAATTTGCCGCGGGTAAGGGTAGGACAACTTGCTGGCTCAACGGCAATAAAGTAAGGTGCGCGTTTTCCAGCGAGTTTATCTCCGACAAAAGGAGCAATAAGTCCACCAAGGTTTGATCCGCCGCCTGCACATCCAATAAGGATATCGGGTTCAACCCCTATTTTCTCTAAGGCTGTTTTAGTTTCGAGTCCTACGATTGACTGATGAAGCAAAACTTGATTGAGTACACTTCCCAAAGCATAGCGACAGTTTTCGGTGTTCATTGCTTCTTCTACTGCTTCGGAAATTGCCGTACCGAGTGATCCTGTGTTGTTGGGGTCGACAGCAAGTATGGCGCGTCCAGCTGCAGTTTCATTTGAAGGGGAGTGGGAAACGCGTGCCCCATAAACTTCCATGAGAGCTTTACGATGTGGTTTTTGCTCGGCAGAGCATTTAACCATGTATACGTGGAGGTTGAGCCCAAAAAATCCACTTGCCATAGCAAGGGCGGTGCCCCATTGACCTGCACCGGTTTCGGTGGTGAGATTTGTCAATCCTTGTTCTTTGGCGTAGTAGGCTTGAGGGATAGCTGAATTAAGCTTGTGTGATCCTGAAGTGTTACTGCCCTCGAATTTGTAATAAATCTTTGCAGGAGTATCTAGTTCACGTTCAAGAAATTCTGCATGAACGAGAGGTGAAGGACGGTACATCTTATAAAAATCGCGCACTTCTTTAGGGATGGGGATGAAACGATCAGATGCATTGAGTTCTTGCATGGCAAGCTCGGTGGCGAAAATGCCTTCAAGATCTTGGATGGTTACGGGTTCGTGTGTGGCGGGATGCAACATAGGTGCGTGGTCGATTCCGTGGGCTGCCATATCGGCACGAACATTGTAGTAGTGTGTAGGAAGTTCTTCTTCAGTGAGATATGTCTTGTAGTCTGTGTTTGGTTGATTGCTAGTCATGATTATCATCTCCTTTCTTGTGGGGATTTATCCCCTTGGAGACGAGAGCAATAAAAAAGCCCTTGTCTCCTACAATAAAACTTGCAGGGACAAGAGCTGAAAACTCCTGCGGTGCCACCACTGCTTGACGCGTTGCGCGTCCTCTCGTGGAATGCGTTGCGCGTTAGCCGAATGATGCATAGGCAATATTCGTTAGAATGCGATCACATTCCCGCTCTATAACGGGAGCACCCGTCTTGCGCTACTGTATGCGGGTTAGGGAAGCAGAACAGCTACTCCAATTAAATGCCGCATAGTTTGCGTAAGCCCTCTGAGGTCCATTTGACGGTTCGCTTTCTGTCGGGATTCCAGCACCCCCGGCTCTCTGTGAGCGCGCTTCCGCCGTTACTTCCTCGTCAACGGTTTAGCGAAAGATTAACAAAGCAATCAAGGGATGGCAAGAGCGAAATCGGGATGCGGTATTTCATTAAGGCGAGCCACATGTTTGTGTTCTTAAAATTTACGCATGGTCTTTGAGGCTATGATAATGAGTAAATAATAGTGCATGTTTTGCTTGAAGTGTATTATGAGATAAGTTCCAGGAATCAAATACCGTATTGCGAGGAGGTAACATGCAAGTGCGACAAGAAGACACACTGCAAGCCTTCTTGCCTCGTGATGAACAATTGTTATTCCAAGAGTATGCCTTTATGCCGTTGATGAATTCTTCTTTTGCTCCAGGTGAATGTTTAAAAACGGTAGAAACTATGGAGGAAGGCAGTCGGCAAGATATTGCTTGGGCTGAATATTACTATTTCTCAGGTCAGCCAGAAAAGGCTATTGAAAAAGCGGAATGTTATCTTGATTCAGACGATATTGGGGCTCGTCTTTCTGCTTGTTTAATTTGTTCTTATGCGTATTTACATTTCAGTCAGGATCACCAGGCATTAGCGGGTCTTGCGCGAATTGAACATGCGCTGCACGACATGGAGAATGAAAGTTAGAAAAGCAACGGAGGCAAAATGCTTTGTTGTGTTTTACCTTGATTAACTGATAGTGCCTTGCTTAATTTACTTTGTATTTGATATTACCCGTTTTGTTACCTAAAACGGGTAATGGTTTTACCTGATTTTTCAGGAGAAAATAAATACATTAAGCAGTTTGTCTGCGTTTTTGCTTCTTGCTTTAACAAAGGAAGTTTTCGCGAAGGAACGTATGACGCGAATCGTAGTTTGCAAGTAATGGCTTCTGTACTCGTTCTAAGTGTAACTTGCGTTGATTGCGCTATTGATAAACTGCTTCTGAAGAGAGGGTAAACCAGGAGGCTAAATCATGATACATAACCTTCGAAGTCGAGCATTGGCAGTATTATTACTTTTGGTGCTTGCTATTGGGTTGATACCAACAGTTGCAATGGCGGCAAACACCGCAACGGTACAAATCAATGGGCAAACATTACTAGATGGTGTACCAGTACAGTGCGGTGAAGGAACTGCTGTTTTGGATGAAGAGAGCGGTACCCTTACGCTAAATAACGCGACTATTAGTCAGGAAACAACAGATAATTATACTATCAGGGTGAGCAATGGAGAATTGAAGGTCATCCTGATCGGGGAAAACACAATCACATCTACGAGCAAGAAGGCCTTTTATTGTGGTACTGTCGATCTTGCAATTCAGGGCACGGAGAGGGATTCGCTGATAATAGAAACGGATTCTGATGGATTGCAGGTAGATAACGGTAATTTAACTATTGATGGTTGTAATGTTGATATCACCTCGACAAGCTTTGGTGGAATGATGTGCTTTGGAGGCATATTGACCATACAAAACAGCGCAAATGTAACCATTGATAGTTACGAAAATAGTCTAATAGGGAACGATGGTCTTTTTATTAAAAACAGTACCGTAAACGCTATTGTGCATGCAGTGGACTATAAAACCTGCGCAGTTTTTAGTAATGGTAATCTTAATATTGAAAATAGCATGCTGGATGCTTCCTCAAAATCAGATTGCGCCTTCTATTCTCTAGGTGTCATGTCTATAACAGATTCTGTTGTCAAAGCACAGAGTCCTGGGTCTGGATATACGATCTATGGTGCGGGGGGATTGTCCCTAACCGGAACTTGGCTAGACAATGTTGACAATGAGGCATATCTCTCTAACGCCGATACGGTTGAAAACTGCGTAATAATCGATTATGAAGATGGAATAGCTGTGGGTAATCCTGTTATCAAGCGTGATGTGGAACTTTGCAATGGTGCCACATTGACCATTCCCAAGCAGGCATCGTTGACGCTGGCGGAAGGTATGACATTCACAAATAATGGAACCATTATTTTAAATGGAGATTTTATCAATAGTAACGCTTTTGTAATTTGTGCCGATGGAAGCCATGTGGGCGGTACTGCAACTTGTACTTCAAAAGCGGTCTGCGCTCTTTGCGGAAATGAATACGGAGACCTCGTCTCACACAATCTCACTAAGACGGAAGCCCAAGCTGCCACCTGTACGGAGGAAGGAAATACGGAATATTGGTATTGTGAAACCTGCAAGAACTATTTCAGTGATTCCGAAGGTAAGAATGAAATCGCTCCTGAAAGCACCGTGATTCCAGCTACTAGTCACAGCTATGAAAACGGCAAATGCACTGTCTGCGGCGCGATCGACCCTAATTTCACTCCCGAGATCATTGCTGGTGCAAACGGTACATGGCAGAAAGGCACACAGGACGGACTTTCTTTCACGTCAAATGCGGCATTTGATGATTTCATTAAGGTGCAGGTAGATGGAAAAGACCTAGATGCTTCCAACTACACAATAAAGGAAGGCAGCACCATTGTTACTTTGAAAGCTTCCTATCTAGAAACCCTTTCTGTTGGTAAGCATTCGTTGGCAATTGTGTCGGATACCGGTATAGCTGAGACTGAATTCACTATTCTTGCTGCATCGAACAGCGACGAATCGCTTGTTCAAACGGGTGATAATAATATGTCACTGGTAGCATTGCTTTCTATCATTGGTGCAATGTCTGCAGTTATTGGAGTAGTTGCTCTAAGGAAATCTCGACTTTAGTGATGCCTCTTTATGACAATTTGTAATCTTAATGCCCCGCAGAATTGTCTGCGGGGTGTTTTGTTTTTTGCTTCACGATTTTTTTGGTTCTTTTAATGGTATAGGTGTTTTCACTAGAATTTGTTGAGAAAGCTGTTTTCATTTAATGTAAATGGCGATTTACAAAAAGCTGATCTGCTTGCTGATAATACAAAAACGACCATGATAAACATGGCCGTTTTGATCCGAACAGGATTGTAATCACGGATACTCTTGAGATCCCTATGATCTTGATGGTCTAGTTGTACTTGTAGAAGCCCTCTCCAGAATTAATGCCCAGTTTGCCAGCTTGGATGTATGACTCGAGCATGGCTTTGATCTTACCCTGGGTCGTCGTGGGGTCGTTGGCCTCGGGGCTCATTGAAACAATATTGTAAGCAGTTGTTAAGCCAACGATATCGAGAATCTGGAATGGACCGAATGGAGCTCCTGTTCCTAATTTCCATGTCTTGTCTATTGTTTCGATATCGGCAACATCATTGGCAGCAAGAGCTTGCGCAGCGCTGAGGAACGGAACGAGCAAGCTGTTTAACAGATACCCTGGTTGTTCTTTCTTTAGACAGAGAGGAACCATGCCTATAGCCTTTGCGAATTCGACAACTTGGTTGTAATAGGTCTGTTCGGTTCCTGGATGACCCATAACCTCGGCGGTATTGTTCCGCCATATTTCGTTTGCAAAATGGAGAGCAAGATACTTTTCGGGCCGGCCTGTGTATTCTGCGAAGGCGCTGGGTACCAATGTCGATGAATTGGTGCATATTACGGTTCGTTCTGGAAGGTACTTGGTGGCGTTTGTGTAGAAGTCTATCTTTTGCTTTGGATCTTCGGCAATTGCTTCGATTACTAGGTCTGCATCCTTAAGGGCTTCTTCAAGACTTGTTGTTAAAGTAAGGCTCTCATAGGCCTTTGATGCTTGCTCCTTCAATTGGTCGATAGCTTCGGGTGCCAGGTTGGGATCGTCGGCTAGGCCTCGTGCATAGGCACGCGGATCCGTTTTCATGGCTTCTAGTGTGGCAAGATAGATATCGCGAAAGCGCTGTAACTTAGGTTGAGCTCTATCAATTGAGGCATCGGTTCTCAACCAGATTGTTACATTGAATCCCTTGTAGGCACATTGAAGAGCGATTTGACTTCCCAGGACTCCGCCGCCGGCTACCACTACGTTTTTGAAGTCCATAAGAACCTCCTTTGGTATGAAATAATTTGTACTCTTAGCAATACTTTACGGTGGGGCAAAAGAAAAGCAGAAAATGATATTCGGTGTTTTTAATCTATAAAGGAATAGTGATTACATAGTTTAACCGGCAATTGCTCTATTGGTGTTTTATTACTCAAAGTAGGCGTATTTAGCTACCGTCAAGTCGTTTAAGGCACTAAGCTACTTTAGACTTTAAGTTCTTGTTTGCGTACTTTGAGAGTTGACCATACTGTCGTATTGAAGATCAAGGGTAAACGAATCTTGGTATTTGCTTTTATGCTATGGGAGATTGCGAGATATTGTTTTAACGATTCAATATTGTTGGTGCCAATGGAGTTTTCGTCATTGGTGATAGGGAGTAGTTTAATATCGGATCTCCTATTATAGAAATATTATCTGTAGTAGTAAGGTTTTCCTAATATGTTTTTATATGCCAGGTGTACTTATCGGGTAACTAATCGATTGTTATTCGTTTAGACGATGCTTGTTCTTTGTTGGATTTTGAATTGCTTCCTGAACTTCCATCGCAACCAGTAAGCCCCGCAAGCGCTAAGCATAAAGCGCATGCGACGATAATTGGTAGTAGCGTTCTAAGTTTCTTTTTCATGGCATTACACCTTTCACGAGAACGGATACAAATGCACGACGATACCGTGCATAACAGAGCTTGTAATTTTCGCGAAAGGTGTTATATACTTTTCTGAAATACGGGGTATTGGCATAAAATACAGCCTGCATTTGCAGGTATGAGATGTGATGCGTATTTCAGAAAGGAAACATCATGAGAAGAAGAGACCGTGAAGTGATTGCTCTTGATGAGTTGCTAGGGATTATGCGACGCTGTGACGTGTGTAGGCTAGCACTTAATGGTAGTGATGGTTTTCCTTATATAGTTCCTTTAAATTTTGGAATTCAGATCGATGATAAGGGAAACGTTGGTCTTGTTTTTCATAGTGCCCTAGAAGGCTACAAGCTTGATTTGATGAAGGCAGACAATCGTGCTTCTTTTGAGATGGATTGCGGACATAAACTGCAATACATTGAAGATAAGGGCTACTGCACTATGTTGTTTGAGAGCGTGATGGGTAAAGGTAAGATTCGCATCCTTTCGGGGGATGAGAAAGTTAGCGCATTACGTGCACTTATGGATCAGTATCATCCAGGAGAAAACGCTTATTACAATCCAGCGGCTACCGAGAGAACCGCAGTATATCGTTTGGATATTAGTGAAATGACTGGTAAAAGAAAGCTACCGAAATAATGTTTCGGTAGCCATATAAGGGCGTAAAGTTGAGGCTGTTTTTTTACTCGTAATTAGGAAACGGTTAGTTATTCGGATGTCGCTTTTTCGTTTTCTGGTAAAGAAGGTATCTTTCCAAGAAGCTCTGAGCGATTTGCTTCTAGAGCATTCATTAGTTCGCTTTTGCAGGTTTCTGCGTCATTGTATGAGCTTATTTGAATGTCGAGAGGCAGCGATGCGTCAAGACGCATTTCATCAAAGTATTCCTCAAGAGGCTCATTTTTCACGGCAAGCCAGTCGGGAATTTCATGGAGGTGCTGCTTGGATAATTTTTCTATTACTTGCAATTCTGCATCGTCAATCAATTCGTTATATGTCTCAATGCAAGCTTCCAATTTGTTGAAATCAATCCCATCTGTAATGCGTTCGGAGAGTTCTTGTTTGGCACGATTTTCGTTAGGGTTAACTATGCCCTCAAAGAATTTTTGAGCTTGAGTGAAAGGATCGAATCGCCATTCAATATAACTGTCAATGTTGTTTGTGCATGTTTGGTAAACTTCGGTAATAGTACTAATTAATTCATTTCGTGCTTGATCTAGCTCTGGATTGTCCTGGAATGTTTCACTAATAGTTTTGTCTACTACTCCACTATCGTATTTTTTGCCGTCTATTTCGTAGGCTGAAAGATTAGCTTGTTCTCTAACGAATTCCTGGGCCATCGAATATTCGTTCGTTTGCCGTAGTGTGTCAGCTTCGTGATCGAGGTACATAAACAATCCGATAGAGAATGCAAACAAGGCCAATAAGGCTCCAGAGCTTTTCGCTATGACCTGTTTACGGAACTTGGCATTTTCTTTTTCTTCAATAGGGAGAAATACTTTTTTAAGTTCCGATGGCTCAAGGGAGCATAAGCTTAAGAGGTGAACAATAGCGAAAGACGAAGAGGCGCATAATATTAATGTGATTATGAGATAAAGCATTCCTGAATAACCATTAAGCTGAGATAGCGCATACGCAGCACAACCTTCAATGAGGTAATTAATTTTTCCCGTTTCGGATAGCAGAGCTGAAGGTGAGTTGTTAAATAGTAATGCTGTTCCAGAAAATGCTTCTCCCAATGAAGAATAGTTACCATTTAACACGAAAAGAGTAATTCCGAAATAAAAGAGAGTCACAATTAATCCCGTAATTACCCAACTGATAAGCAGTGTTCCTCTACGTTGGTAAAGAGGTTTATATTCTTTCTTGGATATATGCTTATCAACTAAGAGGGATATCGCGATGTAAAGAGGGACTGAAGCAAGAACAGCAATTCTTTCAAAGAGGGTCCATTTTTGGCTTGCGATCATCAAGCTGGCTACTAAAAATGCCGACAAAGCAAAGCAAAGTATGAAACGGATTGTTCTTCCGCTAATGACGCCCGAAGCCCTAGAGCTATCTAGGTACATTTCCTTGGTGTTGTACTTTTTGATAACGTAGGGATACATAAGTGTAATGGTAAAGATGCTGCTTACGCTTGCCCAAACACAGGCTAAAACAATGGGGTCTAAACTTTCGGCTTGACTGCCGAAGATGTTGAGGAGTGTTAAAACGACAAGTGCTTTGAGAGCAAAGCTAGCTATGTGTGTTTTGATTGGTGTATGTGAAAAGTGGTTCAGCGGTTTTTCTTTCATATACTGCTTTCTTGATCTATGCGCATTGAAGTTGTGATATAGGTTTCTTTTAATGTAGAAAGACTAGGTTCTTTGCTTGGGGAGATTGAAAACAAAACGATATGAATGCGCTAATTATTATCGTGATGTTGTTATCCTTTTAAATATTCAATCCCTCACGGTATCTTGACTAATTGTTTCTTGTTTATACGTGATACTCTCGAATAAAGTTCCATCTGTTTTCTTTGCGGCGGCTTCATGATTGAAATCTGGAGCTGGTGGTTTATATTCATCTCCCGAATCACATTGCTGCGCGTTTCTGATTTTTTCTATGTCGATATCATCAACAAGTATCGTTGAGTTATTCCCTCCTTTTATATTAAGAATATTCATTTCTCTACTTGATGAAGGTCTAACGATTCTACTATCGCCAAAAGTCGAGTCATTTACCTGGACACAATAGCAGGACAGGTCTCGGGATAGTGCAGTTAATAAATGTGAATAATACGAAACATCCCTATTGGCTTCTATCGCTATTAGCATATCTATGCAGCCTGAAAAAAGACTTCTTGATCTAACGCTTGCAAGCTCGAAACAACAGTACACTGAGAACCATATATTTCTCCACGAATAAAGTTCGAACCGATTTCCCTTTATTGGGGTTTTTTGAAGATCGGTTATCCTTGCTTCTTCGGACGGTGCAAAGAAAGTTTTTTGGTGTAAAGAAAGGTGGGCATATGAGTAGTTACCAATTTTAAACGGAAGGATTACTGCTGTTAGATTATATACTTTTTCTTTCCCTAGAGTATCTGAAGAGAGTGCGTGTTCTATTCCGCAGAGAATGGCGATGTTGTTTCTTTTTGAAAATCGAGTCAGCAACGGTATCCAAGAATACGGGATTGAAGCTTCGGGCAGAATAAGCATGTTTGCTTTATGGCGAATTGTTTCTTTAGCAAGTCTACGAATATTATCATATCGTTGAAAAGGCATTCTTTTTTCTTTGCGGAGAACTTTATCCAGAAGATTTTCTTCTAGTTTGATATTGCCTATGGCGACGCGTAAGCGATTGTCTAAAAATCGTTCATTGTGTCCGACGCAAATGCAAAATAATTTATCAAAAGGTTCTTGTTGTTCTTCAATATTCTTAACGGATGGAAGTTGCTGAATCCGTCCGATGATCGGCTTGGCATGATTGCCTTTATGAAAATTAAAACCATTTATGTTTTTGAATAGCTGATCTACTTGTGTTTGAAGTTGGTCAGGATCATCCAAGCTTTTACCTTGTGCAATATTGATTGTACAGAGAGTGAATTCGATAATTTCATAATTACAAATATAAGGAAGAATTTCATTTTCGAGAGTGGGTTTTTCGTTGCCCCAGTCCAATTTCATGAGCTCATCTAAGTTGGATAAATTAATATTGGGAGTGGTGTTATTTTTGAAAATAATCTTCCATAATAAAGGCGCTGCCAAAGGTATTGCTTGATGATTGATGATATTGCTGCAGCAATAATCTTTTTGACTTGCCCAACTTCTGGTTGTGCTTGCTAGAACTTTTTGCTCGTTAATGATGTTTCGAGATCTATCGGAGAACGATAAGGAGCAGGCTCGAAGTAAAGCTGCTGTTTTATGCTCTTGCATAGACTTTTTTAAGCTTAATTTTCTATCTCTACTATTGATGTCATCTGGACGATTGTCTATTTGCATTGCTTCGATGGCCTTATTTATTCTTGTGATAATTCGCTTTAAACAGCTGAATTCATTTGTGCAAACAAAAATTTCAAAAAGTGTTTCCCATAGGTAGTAAATATCTATGAGATTTGAGAGAGAAAAAATGCTAATTAGATCATCGAGTAGTTGATGCTTTTGGGAGTCATCAAGGTGGGGAAGAACTATTTTCAAACACGCAAGATACTTAGACAGTTCGTATTTGTTTAGTTTTATTGATTGAATATCTCGCAGTTTATTAGGTGAGCCTATTGTCTGATAGTTGAAGATTACCTCAAAGCTATCGTTTACTTCCATTCCTTCTATGTCTGGCATAAGGTTAAACTCGCTTGAATTTAAAGCGATTTCTTTACGGATTTTAGAAAGTAGGACCTGTGGAGCACCTGCTTCGAATACAAATATGCGTGTTTTTGTATTTTGGATCTCTAATTCTGAATTTGGTGTATTTAAGCAGGTTCGGGATATTATTAGCGAATTCTTATTCGTTTTTTCTGTGAACTGCTCAAGAAGAGTCTCTTTGATTTGATTATATTTATTGACTGAATTATAGGTACCTTTTTCTTTCTTGATGACAATCATTATGTCGTCAACGTATCTTCCGTAAAATATCGGTGTGATTTTTTCTTCGAAGTGATTATCAAGAGGCTGGAGACACCAATTAGCAATGATACCAGAGGGTGGAAAGCCTATAGGTATAATAGAAAAATCACCCGAGATAGTTTCAGGGGCTATTTTCCGATAGTGGTCGGTGTATTTTTTCATTATTTTGAAGCATGCATCGTGTAATCGTATATATGCTTGATTATTGGAGTCATCTTTGCTGAAAAAAATTTCGAAAAGCTCCTGCCATTCCTTTTCATTTATTTTTATGTTATAGAAAAAACGTTGGATATCAAAAGAAATAAGAAAGGCATCATCAAGCCCTTTTTGTGCAATTGATTGGGCAATTCCTAGCGGTGTGTCTCTCCAGGATTCGTATTGACGGAAATATGGTTCAAATAGATCTGGAGCCACGATGTTTTGATGTTGCTCAAATTGTCCTTTGTTGTTTTGAACTCGTTTTATTCTGTTTGAATAGACTCTAGAGCTAAAACATTTGTCTAACTCATCGCCGAAAGTCATTACCCATAAGATACCGATTAGGTAGCCTATAACTCCTAGATCGATGAAATATTGGCAGTTTGTTATTTGAGGCTTTTCGTTGGAAATGCTCGAGATGATCGTTTCGTTTTTCTTTTCGTTATCTTTAAAAGAATTCGGATCTACTAAAGATTTTGGCATAGTGAATATTGATACGGTATCTAGGACATGAGTATCTAAATATTTCGACCATTCCCGTGGTGAAGCATTATTTAACTGCTCATCAAGACTCTTTATAAGAGTTAATGTTTGTTTATTGTCTAATAAGGCAATATCGTTTCGAAGCATTGCTTTGCTTTTGTCGTAGTAAGCAAACGACTTGAGTTTTTTAAATGCTAATAAGATATTTTCGGTGGTAATTGAAATCAATTGTGTTCCTTGTTCTGATGTTCTTTAATCTTGTTTTGTTTGGTAAGAATCGTCTGGAAGAAAATAGATTGCTTCGTTGTCAATAAAGAGCCGTGAAGGCTTGTTGTAAACGTTGTTGATAGATTCAATGCTTTCTGCAAAAGGAAGGACGCCGGGATTTTTTGCCGAAATGAAACGTTCGGTCATCTTTCTGTTCTCTTCCTGGTTTAAACTGCCGATGCCTTCGCTTACTCCAATAAGAGTGTCGCTAACTGGATTTTCTTTACCTAGGGGCGTTGCCGCCAATACCTTACCTAAACCTTTGAATGCAAACGACAATCCTTCCCCAACAGTGTTATCGATTGATTCTTTGCTTCGTTTTTCTATTGCGTCAAAACATTTGGTGTATAGCTCACGATACTCCAAGGCTTTTTGCCTTACGGTTTTTGCTTTATCGTTCAAATATGCTTTATCGTAGTTTTCTAAAAGCACAATGCACAGAAAAGTTGAGAATGAATATAAGTAGATTGCAAGTTGGTAATCTTTCAGCGCATCGAAGATTTTGTCGGAAGATTTGCCTGTATGGTCGCGAAATTCTGCAAAACCTTTTTTGTCGAGTTCTTTTAGTAGATGAGCACGGAGTTCGATGATTGATTGACGCGAGCTCCTGTTTATATCTTGAGCAAGAAGATACTTTGCGTCCTTGAATTTTTTGTTATTCCAGTTGTATTTGTAGTCGTTAAGTATTGAAGAAAGAGTTTCCAAGGATTCACGTAGTTGAGCTTTATCTTTTATGCGCAGATAATTAATAAGCTCATCGAGGGTGTCTTGAATGCCTTCGAGCTTCTGATTGATCTGGGCAAGAGCAATAGCCACTGCAAGAGTTGTTGGATCAAAAGGCACGGTCGTGATTTGATTCATGCTGGCCACTTCAAAGACTCGCGCTTGTTCCCATCCGCTAGCGCCTAGGTGCTGCGATCCCATTCTTGCTATTCCGTCCTTGAACGGTTGAAGTTCGCTATAAGAAAAAGGGATTCCATTAGAGTGCAGTAATTGAAAAACCCCTTCAGGCGCTGCTATTGTTTGAGTGATTGTTCGAACGGATTCAGGTAAAGAAGCAAATCCAACACCTAATGAAGGAATGAGATCCAACGGAAGTTTGGTTACTTTATTTTCGTCAGGTAAAATGTCGGATGAGACAGGTATGAAGGAAAAGTCAGCAACTTGTTTCATGATATTTTTCTTTTGCTCATCCGAATTGTTTTCGTTGTGTTGTTCCATTGTTGTGGTCTTTCTTGTTTTCTTAATAAAGGATTGTGTATTTGAGTAATTTTGTTTCGATTTAGAGTTTATAAGCCGTTGAACTGGGAATCAATGATTTCGTTCCCAAACGGCAAGGTTTCTTTGTTCTTCTTTGAGTCTCCTGTTGTAAAGGTAAAGATGCTGTCCCAGCCTCAACCACCCAAAATACTAAATTGCCTATTGGGTGGGCGATATACGGGACACCTGTACTAGCTGCTATGCGCTATATTCTAAGAACAATAAAAGTCTTTGATCGGGTTCTATATATGTCGCAACAAATAGGAGATCAACATGGCAGCTAGCAATAAATACGCAATCCAAAAAGAAGACGCTACACGTATGGCGCAGCTCGCAGGCATAGAATTCGTTGAGCCTAATCCACTGCGAGCTTTGATGCTATTTCAGCAGGCTGAAATTGGTCTTCGTATCGATATCGCTGATGGTCAGACGTATTACGCTAAGCGCCTTAACGAGGCTATAGAAGGTCAGCAGAAGGCGCGTGCATTGGTGGATGCCGGCAAAGGTATTTTGATAGCTGAATAATTTCGGGTTGGAATGTAGGTTCGTAAAAATATAAGATTAAACAAATCACACAAGGAAGAGGAATCGATGCTGGACAAAGAGCCAATAGACGAATATTTGACTACAGGCTCAGTTGAGGAGTCTAACTTTCGCAGTGTGATTCTTTTTGGCCGTAACACGGCTTCTTATAAGTTTGCTCTTGCTAAGGCTCTTTTTGAATTGGCTAGACAGGGCAAGGATTCAGTAACGCTTGAGCAGCTTTCTGATCCCTACACAAGGCATCTCATTGAACATGTGAAGAAACATCCCAGGCAAACAACTAATCGGTCAAGTAAGTTTATGGATGCCTGTGCGGGCTATGCGGGCGGTTTAATAACGTATGATCAGCTAATTTCCACGGCGGTTAGACTCGGTTTTAACAACGTTTTAGATGCTTTTCATGTGGTGAACAAGGGAAACGTGCCAGTAAAGTTTTTTGAGAAGGACTTCCATGGAGTATCTAAACGCCTTATTCTTACTGACGAAATTTTCGAACTTGCAAATTCGACGGAAGCTGACAATATCTTCCAGGAAATTGAATCGCGGTGGAATCTTGTTGAAACTGCCTGGGAAACAGGCGTAAGCGCGAATCTTCTTTCATACGATGAAGAAACCCAGCAAATCATGCGCAACGATAACTTGCGCAGGCGTAGTGTAACATCTGCGCGGGGCGCCTTAAATGGCTACCAAAAGGGCCACTGTTTCTATTGTTTTGATTCGATTGTGGTTGGTAAGCCGAAGGAAGAAGAGGGGCTAAAGCCGGAACTTGTATTCAGCGACGAGCCATCTCAGATAGAGTACGCTTTTGTGTCACTTGATGATGAGTCGGATAAGGAACCGTGTGATGTGGATCATTTCTTTCCACGTGTTTTATCGAAAGAGATGCACGGCATCAACCTTGATGGGGTTTGGAATCTTGTCTTATCATGCAAGGACTGTAATCGCGGTGTAGATGGAAAGTTTGCACGCATTCCAGAAAAGAAATATCTTGATCGTTTATATCGTAGAAACGAATATCTAATTATTAGTCATCATCCATTAAGGGATTCACTCGTTGCTCAGACAGGTGGCGACTCTCGGGAAAGATGGCACTTTTTAAATGAAGTGGACAAAAGAGCTGTTGAATTACTTCCAGGTGCAAGGTGGTCGATTGAGCAGCGTGAGGCAGCGTCGTTTTAGGAGAGTCATCGTGGACGAAATAAAACAGACATTGGAATACTACGACAATAACGCTGAAAAATTTTTATCCGACACGATTGATGTGGAATTTGGGGAACTACAGGGCAAATTTGCTGCGATGCTTCCAGCTGGTGGGCGAATTCTTGATCTTGGTTGCGGAAGCGGAAGAGATTCCTTGGCTTTTCTTAAAGCAGGATTTGAAGTAGATGCAGTAGACGGTAGTCAAAAGATGGTGGAAGCTGCTAAGCGGCTTACTGGATTGCCAGTTGTGCATGCTCTTTTTGGTGACTACGAACCCATCAGGGAATACGACGGCATCTGGGCTTGCAGTAGCCTTTTGCATGTCAAATCAAATGAACTTTCTTATCTCATTTCGAAGTACGCAAAAGCTCTTAAACCTAGAGGTGTGTTCTATCTTAGTTTTAAGCTGGGGGATTACGAAGGGTTAAGAAACGGGCGTTGGTTTACTGATCTTACTGAAGCGTCTTTTCGTGCGTTGGTAGATACGATTGATAATATCGAAATAGAGAAGATAGATATTACGGCAGATGTGCGTCCTGGAAGGTCTAGTGAGAAATGGCTTAACGCGTGGTGCATTCGAGTTTAGGTTTCTGTCAGCGTTTGATTGCGATACTTTTGATTTTTTACATGATAAGTACCCTTGCAATATGGAGATGTAATTTCATATGTGGTAGACAAGAAAAACGAAAGATTGGAATAGCGGCACTGCAATAGTGTCGCTTGCTTTTATAGCAATATAAAGGAGAGATATGTTTTGTAGCCATTTGCTAGAAAGCTTTACTAAGAGTCGTATTGCATCTTGCATCGCCGCCATTGCGGTGGCAATAGTGGTTGCTCTTATACTCACAGTTCCTTCAACTGCTTTCGGTATGCAAATCTACGTTAAAACTCTTACAGGTAACACCATTACGCTTGAGGTAGAACCCACCGATCGCATTGAAGACGTTAAAGAGATGATACAGGGCGAAGAAGGCATATCGCCTAGTAATCAAATTCTCGTTTTTGCTGGAAATATTCTTGAAGAGGGCAACACCCTTCAAGATTATTCCATTCAAAAAGAATCAACCCTTCATCTTCTGTTGCGTTTGATTTTGGAACAAAAAATAGAATTAAGCGCAATTGAAGGAGATACGTTAGCCAGTTTACAAAAACAAGCCATTGAGGTTAAAGGCGCTATGAACGAAAAAGTTCAAGGTCATCTTGAATTTGAGGAGCCAGATACCGTATTGTCGGTAGGTGAAATTACCGTGAACGCAACCTTTGTCCCTGATGATAAGTTGTATGAGTCAATTCCGTGTTCTGTTTTAATAACTTGTTCAGCAAAGACGACCGATGACGAGGAAGATAATCCATCATCTGATTCTAGCCAGTCTTCTGTTGATGATGCTGACAGTGAATTATTAGGCAGTAAACAAAATAACGCTAATACTAAAGATAATTCACCAACTGCGGGGAGCACGCTGGCAAAGACTGGAGATAAGACTCTTGTATCTGCACTAGCTTTTACGTTTTGTGCTCTTGCATCGGTAGCGATGGCGGGGTTTGCTTTGAGAAAACGCAGTTTCTGATGAAAAACCAACAATGTGCAAGCAATAAAAAGGAGCTCTAGTGAGCTCCTTTTTTAAAGCACCTAATTGAGATAAGAAGATGTTTTATCTTCTTATTTTTTTAGTTTGCGGCGAATGCCTGCTGTGGCGCCAGCGGCAAGTGCGGCAAGTAAGCCTGCAGCTCCCGCTATGAAGCCAACGTTACTTGTTTCTCCGTTGTTCTGAGCAGTTTCGCTCTGTTCTGCGTTGGGTTCCTGAGAGTTGGTTAAACTTATTTCTCCTGTTGCTTCTGCAGCATTGCTTTCGGCAGCATTACCGGTGTTCTTGTTTGAACCTGATGTATTTCCTGATTGTCCCGATGATTCGGGTGTTTGAGGCTTAGTTGTTCCACCAGGACCATTTGATTCTGAACCGCCAGAACCGCTCGATCCGTTATGGTCAGGGTCGGGGTTCGGATTGGGGCTCGGGTCCGGGTCGGGGTTCGGATTGGGGCTTGGGTCCGGATCTGGCTCCGGGCTCGGGTTAGGATCGGGATTGGTGGGGCCTCCGGGTAAGCCTGATGCAATTGCTTGCTCGATTAGTTCAGAAATTTGGTTGGTGGCATCTGAATTAACGAGCGCAGCTGCGGGTGAACTAAGCGCATCGTATGAAGTCAGCAGAGCCTGAAGCATAGGAATATCCTGAGTGCTAGGAGAATCTGGAAGCTGGGAAATAACTTGTTGCGCATTTTGCGCCCACTGGCTGGCTTGTTCAAGGGTAGACAGCTTCTCTATTGAGCCACCTTCTTGAAGAAGCTCAATTGCTTTTTCGGTAATAAGATTTTTATCGTCAGCGGTCATGCCTTCAGGGAAGGATGAAATTCCAATAAGGTTATCTGCTTGCGCATCCTGAAGGGCAGCTTGGCTTGCTGCTAGTAAGGTAGACGCGTTGTTAAAGGTAACCGAGCCCTCTGTAGCTAAATTGACCGTTTCACCATGGAGGTTTCGCCAAGCCTGTTCAACTTCGCCTGCGCGATCTTTCGTTGATGGAATGCTGTTAATTTGTTCGCGTAAATCATTCAATAACGAATCTGCTTCTGCTTGCGAGTTTGCAGAGCCCAAATTTTCCTTCATGGAAACAAAGGCGTTGGTAAGCATTTCGGTATCGTAGCGCGTGAATTCCCCTTGCGCTGCTTGCTGTTCGATGTTATCGACGGCGGTTTTCACTTCGGATAACTGCTGTTCAATATAGGATTCAAGCGACTTGTTTGTTACCGTAATTTCATAGGACAAATCATAATCATAGGCAGATGCTTTAAAGGTGTAAGTGCCTTTCGTTAGGGGCGAATTGCTGGGGGTGTTTTTAGCCACTAACTCGTTTTCGGTAATTTCTGGTCCAGAAACAAGTGTCCACTCAAGAGAGGGCTGATTGGGAACAGCTACCGTATTGTTTGAGTTTGGCTGATAGTAGAATACGACCGGGGGCTTGCCTGATGTCTGCACATAGAAAACCAGGTCGCTTACCATGAGTTCTTGTCCTGCGTTTGATGATAGATTTGCGAGGTCTACCTCACCAGGGCTTGGCTGAAGCGGTTCAAGAACAAGGTATGCCTGGTAAGTTGCCTTATTGGGCGCAGCATATAAATAAGTATGCGTTCCTGCGCTAGGTTCGTTTCCTTGTACGGCAGAAGAGCCAAGCGTATTACTCTTGATCTTAATGAATGGATCAACCTTTAAGGTGCCGTTATTGTTGAAAGCACCACCCGAATTAGTTTTGATTTCTGATTGGGTTTCGGTTGAATTGGTAACCGTAAGCGTTGCGTCAGAGGGAACCGTGATAGAAAACGTGCCGCAATCTATTGTGTTCCCGTTGGTGTCTAGAATCACGTTGTTGGTTACGGTAACCGAGCTTTTCAATGTCGCATTATCCCAAAGACGCACGGTATTACCATCGGAGGCAGCATTAAGCGCATCATCTAAGGTTGCATAGGTTGTTGACCCGTCACTATTTATTACTTCGAACTTCCCTAGTAAGGTGGCTTGGTAAGCGTCAGAAGACAACGATGGGTATCCTAGTTGATAGTTAGCGGCTGGACTTTTTGAAGGGTCATGGTTTGCGCCGAAAGACTCACGGTTTGGTAAATTCGGGGTTGTGATAGTGGAAGATCCCACAAGGAAATAGGTTTCCTGTAGCGCTGATGAGTTAGTAGGGGAGTCGTTCCAGGTTGGATCAATAGCATACCATGCTCCATCAATAGCAACGTAGTTCCATGCATGTTGCTCGCCTGTACCGTTATTACCGTTATAAGCCCAGCCTTCAATATAGGCGTTTTCTATACCTGCCCTATCAAGGAGGACTTTCATGGCGGTGGCATAGCCATAGCAAACGGGTCCTTGTGAGCTGTCGTTATTGCTCAAGATACCGCTAGCTGCTGTGCGCGAAAAGTTAGACGCACCTATACCGTTGGAGTTGTACGTGTTGTTCTGGACAAGCCACTGATTGAAATATCGAACTGCGAGAACGGGATCGGTGGGAGCATTCGCAACGATTTCGGTAACTTTCTGCTCAAACTGGCTTTGGTAGGTTGAAAGATTTTCAGCGGTAAAACCATCAACGAAGTAAGAATCATATGATGGTTTTACATCAAGTGCGTAACGCATGTTGCCTAGGTCTTGCCACGAGAGTTTTGAAAAATCGATCCAGAAATATTCAGGATGGTCGCGCAGTACTGCGAAGAGCACTCGTCCGAGAGAATTCTCTTGTCCCGCAGGAACGTATAGTTCAACAGAACCTGGATCATTGGGATTGGTAAGCTCGGGAAGTTGAGAGGCTAAGTCATCGTAGAGAGATTGCTGGGTGGAATTAAGTTGGTCTCGGAAATAGCCCGAAGATTCTTCGATGGGCTCCCAGACAGCATAAAGGGTAACCGTAGCATTGGTATCTTTTGCTCCACCAATGTTTTCGACTTCCTGTAAATCTTTATAAGATGCTGTGGAGCTGTTAGGGTCAGTGCTCCACCCGATAAAACGGTATCCTAGACGATTGAATGTGTTTGAAGGGAGAGGTGATAGGCCGTCGTCCCATGTTCTAGGAATGGGATCGATAGATCCTTCGCCACCATTGGAATTGAATTGAATGGTATATGTGTTGGGAGTGCGTTTTGCATAGAGGGTTTGACCATTAAAAGGCTGAGAAGTTTGGTCTTGTATTGTTGAAGGAGTAAAGCCGGTCCCATCCTGAAAATCAGAGGTGGTATACCATTGGGGAAGTGTGCTGGAATACCCTTCGAAAGTATTGAGTTCTGAGATTACAAACGTATCGAATGTTTTTCCAGGAATAGTAGGAAGAATCACTTTTTCTAATGGGTTATTATTTCCAACAAAACCATCACCTTCGAGCTTAGTGTTTTTGCTCAGGTCGATTACCTTGAGCTTATTCCAGTCAAGGTGAGCGAATTTCAAATTGGGTAGCATGGAAAGATCTATCTTTTCAAGATAGTTACTGAAGACTTCTATGAATTCCAGCTTGGTGTTATGGGAGAAATCGATATTCTTTAGTTTATTGTTGCGCAGATAGACGCTGAGGAGTTCAGGGTTTCCGGAAAGGTCGACCTTTTCAAGATGGTTATCCTCAGCGTTGAGAAACGTTATATTGGGGAATAATTCTATGCCTTTTAGGCTGGTAATTTGCTTTTTAGTTATAACGATCTCAGTGACAGCTTCGCGCTCGGCAAGAGTGAGTACACCATCGGAGCCTGCACCGTTAAGGTTGGCAGGGTTTTGAACCCATTCTCTGAATGTTTTATCAGGAAAAGTTGTTTCATCAATAACAATATCGCCCTCTTTAAGAGTAGAGGATTGCGAGATTTCATTTTGACTGGTTGTTGATGCTGGAGCTGATTCAGCTTTTATCGTAACATCTGATCCATTTTGGGTAGTTGTATTGTTGTTTTCGCCTTTAGCTGAAGTTGCCTCCGAGGAAGTAAGTGTGTTGTTTGTTGTGCTTTCTTCTAGGGAAGGAAGAGTGTCGGTGGTGGTAGTAGTTTTTTCGGGGCTCTCACTCGCATTGTTTGTGGTAGCTTCAATAGGGGGAGGCTGTTCATCGTGCGTTAAAGTATCTTGTGCATATGCGCTGGAAATAGGTGTAGCCATAGAAAAGGCTAACATGGCTGCTAGCGCGGTATTGGCGGGTCGGTTGACTTTTGTCATTAATTACTCCTTTTAATGTTTAAATAGTTAAAATGCTATTAAAATAGTAGCAATTATTACATACAT
>ENA-OZGV01000116-OZGV01000116.1-human-gut-metagenome-genome-assembly--contig:-NODE-116-length-51031-cov-12.179928_pt1 | contig 51031 bp, 48 predicted proteins | sample MGYA00245120_ERZ653665 | MGnify/ENA primary metagenome ERZ653665 (study PRJEB26926, sample SAMN06165250) | human gut metagenome | biome: ENVO:00009003; feature: ENVO:2100002; material: ENVO:00002003... | reverse complement strand
ATGTGTATAAGAGACAGAAATTATATATTTTATCAAATTCTGATATAAGAATAAACAAAATATAGTGATAAAAGTATTAAATTCATATTATTAAATATAATATTTAAACAATTATCAATGGTCACAAAGACTAAAATTATAAAGAATATGTCTGTAAACATCTGTTTCCATATTGAGTGTACAGGGGCATATTATTGGCAGTTTCAGTTTCCTGATCTTCAAAACGTATGACATCTTCACTAAGGCGGTACATAATCCGTCTTGCCTGTGATTATTTTAATCTTCGTTTTCTTGAATAGCTTGCTGCAATTGAAATTTTATCTTTTCTTCCTTTCGTAAATCAAATCGTATAATGAAATTAATATTATAAAAAACGCAATACCCACCATTAGAATAAATAATTGGAAGGATTCTTGCCTAGCTTCAGTTACCTTCAGGTTTCGTTCTGTAAATGACTGCTGTGTCTGATTATCTAGAAAAGATACAAAATCATATAATTTTTGATTTAACAGCCTGTTCTGTAAACGTAGGCTGTTCACATAAATTTCCATCTGATTGTTTCTCCAATCTCTGGCTGAAATCAATCTTTTATTAAAATCCTGTATTTCATTAGTGATATATGGGACTTGTACCGTTTCTTTCTTTCCAAATAACCCAGCAAATCCTTTCTTTTTCTATGTTATTGTCTTCATCCTGACCGCCTGCGTAGCTATTATAGGTAATTCATTAGCAAGAATACCGTCAGAACTCTCCCATGATTGGATTGCTTTCATTATTCGGAACAGGTGTATCTCTTTCGTTTCAAGCAGAATACTATCTGTTTTAAGACGTTGATGATGGTATTTGTTATAATCTGATTCATCCTATGCAATAACTGATTCGCCTAAAGTTTCCAACCTGGTAATATATAAATGAGCCTTATGAATATTTGCACGGGCATAATTCGTTTCATTTATAACGCCCTCAAACCTTCGAAAGCGGAAACGCTCGTTGACCATAACAACAGTCAGAAATAGAACTATAGCTGTTATGATAATATAACCCAAAAATATTTTTTTACGTAACAAACTGCTCATTCGAATGATATGATTTATCCTTTACAACATATATGCTTATTTCATACAACAACCAAATTGGCAATGCAACCTGCATAAGTGTGAATATATACGATGAGGGCATTATGAAATTATAAAAACAGCCGCAATTGTATGTTTTATGTCACAACGTATAAATATAAAATCCAGTAATTCAAATGCTATTATTTTCAGGTAATTCACCATCATGATAAGTCACAATATATGATTGTATATAAAAAATCTTCTACATCATACAGGATTGATCAATTCAAAAGGGAGATAGCTCTAATAGAGAATGTTGGAAAATTATAATTCATACAACATATAATCTTTAACATTGTATTTTATTAGATAATTAAAAGCGATAAATTTTTATCATACATCCTACAAACAAGATTGTCACATAAAACCAAATATTTGTATTACACTTTGGATAAATAAACTATTTATCTAAAAGATGCAGTATAAGCATAATATTATAATCCTCCTATTGAGATGAATTTTAATTCAAATGAACAGAATACATCTTTAAAACCTAGAAGCATTAACAAAAAGTATTCAATGATAGATAAAATAGAAAAAAAACAAAAATATTATAGATATAATGAATCTTAATCGAGCCATTAATAATAACCTCTGTCTCACATTGCATTTCTAAACTCATTCGGTGTACATCCCACCACCTTTTTGAACACCCGGCTTAAATGATGAGGATATTGGAACCCAACTTCGTAAGCAATCTCACTAACCGTTTTACTTGTACTCGCCAACAATACCTTTACACGATTGATAACGGCGAGATGGATGTATTCGATGGCTGACTTTCCTGTTTCTTTCTTGATAAGGTCGCCGAAATAGTTGGCTGAGAAATGAAGTTGGTCAGCACACCATGCTACTGTGGGCAAACCATTTTGTTCCGGCTTGTCTGAATTAAAGTAATCAAGCATCAATGTCTCAAAACGTGTAAGTACATCGCGGTTGATAACCTCACGTGTGGCAAACTGACGGTCATAAAAACGAAGACAATGATTGAGCAGGACTTCAATATTAGAAGTAATAATGCCGCGACTATGCTTGTCGATTGTGTGATGCAGTTCTTCTTGTATTTCAGCAAAGCAGTTGAAAATAGTCTGTCGTTCACGCTCGGACATATGCAAAGCTTCATTTACTTCGTAAGAAAAAAAAGTATATTCCTTCATTTTACGAGCCAGGCTTGTGCCGCGCAACAGATCTGGATGGAACAATAGAGCGTAACCTTCGGGATTGAGTGTTTCTCCGCCATCATCAATACCTGCTACTTGTCCTGGAGCCACAAATACCAACGTACCTTCCTGATAGTCATACTGGCTACGTCCATAGGTCAGTTTACCATGTATTTTTTCTTTCAAATAAATACCATAGAAACCATAATACTTACGTTTATGTTTTAGTACCTTAACTTCCCGAAAATCGATAAACGTAACCAATGGGTTAAGCGTTTCAATCCCCAAAAAATCATTGTAATCATGAATGCTACTGATATTTATTATGTCGCCCATATCTTCCTCCATTATTTTAGTTAATGTTACAAAAATACTCTTTTTTATGGTCTTTTTATCGTACTGAAAGTCAAATCTGTAAAATCGGTATAAGATTCAGTGATATATGTTATCCGATAGTCTGGAGAGTAATCCTACAGTCGGAACTTCGTTGATATTGGTGTTCCATTCTGTAATATGTGTATAGATGAAGGACCGCTTCCATACTACCTTTGCGTTATCAAAATTATAAAGTCAAAATGAAAATGATTATCAATATCTGTCTGCTTATGGCAACACTATCTTTCAGTAATTGCGATAAAAAACAATACGAATCCTATTCCCCTTCCGGCGACAAAAAGATTCCTGTTTCCGAAATCAAGGAGCACCTTACTATCCACAGTACTATTGCCGATGTATTAACCCATCCTGCATTCGACGGGTTCAGCCGCTACATTCTGCCACTGGAATGGGGGTATGATGCAGACATGCAGCTTTCTAATGTGTCTCAGTTACTTCCTTACCATAATTACATAGATGCGGAACGGTGTGTAGGTTATATCAATCAAATGATTGATTCGGTAGCCACCGGACGCAGAATTTATTATGACCTGGGACGTGAGGATGCCGGGCTGTTCTTCTTCCGCGGACGACCGGGCGCACCGTTCGCTGTTATCTGTCCCGGAGGCGGATTCTCGTATGTAGGTTCCATTCACGAAGGCTTTCCTCATGCTTTGGTTTTGAGTCAGATGGGATATAATGTTTTTGTTATTCAATATCAGACTGGCAGTGCGCAAATAGCTTGCGAAGACTTGGCTGCAGGCATTGAATATATCTTCCGCCACGCCACGGAATTGCAAGTCGATACGGCTGGCTACTCCGTGTGGGGTAGTTCAGCAGGAGCGCGTATGGCAGCTTATATCGGTTCTTATGGCACGGCTGCCTTTGGAGTTGCGCAACTTCCCCATCCGAGTACGGTGGTAATGGCATACACAGGACACAGTGAATACACACGGCAAGATCCGCCAACGTATGCTGTAGTTGGATCGAATGATGTAATTGCCAATCCAAATACAATGCGCCGCCGTACGGAAGCATTGCAGGCCATTGGCATACCGGCAGAATTTCACCTTTATCCCAACCTACGTCACGGTTTTGGACTAGGTATCGATACAAGTGCCGAGGGCTGGATTGACGGTGCAGTCCGTTTCTGGGAAGAGAACCGGTAAAGAATTCAAACATAAACTCACATCTGAATGTGTATTTATGGGTATCCCCGACAAGTCTATTCGGTAAAATGGGTGTTTCTATCTGTAATCTGTGTATGGACAGAGGACTTTTACCGATGTAACTTTGCATCATGACTTTGATTAATACATTAAAAATAAAAAGAATATGGATACAGTAAAATTAAGAAATGGCGTGGAAATGCCAATTTTGGGTTATGGAGTCTATCAAGTTTCACCATCAGAATGTGAACGATGTGTAAGAGATGCCATCAGTGCAGGTTACCGCCTGATTGATACGGCGCAGGCATATGGTAACGAACAGAACGTGGGTAATGCTATTAGGAATTGCGGTGTACCCCGTGAGGAACTGTTCATCGTGACAAAGGTATGGATTTCCAATGCCGGCTACGAGCGTGCCAAAGCCTCCATCGATGAATCTTTACGCAAACTTCAGACCGACTACATCGACCTGCTGCTCATTCATCAGCCGTTCAGCGATTACTACGGCACATGGCGTGCAATGGAGGAAGCGTACAAGACTGGCAAGTTGCGTGCTATCGGTGTATCAAACTTTTATCCAGACCGTTTCATCGATCTGGCGGAGTTCAGCGAAATACCGCCTATGGTCAATCAGGTGGAAACGCATGTGTTCAACCAACAGATAGAGGCACAGAAGATTATGGAGCAATACGGCACACGCATTATGGCATGGGGACCATTCGCCGAAGGGCGCAACAACTTTTTCGATAACGAGACACTGATAGCCGTCGGCACAAAATATAACAAAAGCGCGGCACAGACCGCTCTGCGCTACCTTATCCAACGCGGCGTGATTGTCATTCCGAAATCTGTCCGCAAGGAACGTATGGAGCAAAATATCAATGTATTCGACTTCACGTTGAGTGACGAGGACATGCAACGCATCAGCCAGTTAGACTTGAGACAGAGCCTGTTCTTCTCACACTATGACCCGCAGACGGTGAAATGGCTTTGCAATTATGGAAAAAGCAAATAAGAACAAGCAACTGAAAGTGCTGCTGGTAAACGGAAGTCCGCATCACTGTGGAAATACGTTTACCGCGCTTTCGGAAGTGGCGAAAACCTTGGAAGAAAAAGACATAAAAACTGAAATCGTCCACATCGGTAACCGTCCCGTACAAGGGTGTATCGCTTGTTATAAGTGTAGGGAAAAAGGTTTCTGCGTATTCCAGGATGAGATTTACCTGACCTTGCGTGAGAAACTGGCGGAAGCGAATGGCATCATCATCGGTTCGCCAGTCTATTTCGGTGGGCCATCGGGAAGCCTCTGTGCCTTGCTCGACCGCCTGTTCTATTCCAGCGGCCGGTTGGCACAGTACAAGCCGGCGGCATCCGTGGTGGTCTGCCGTCGCGGAGGAGCCACCGCCACTTTCGACCGGCTGAACAAATACTTCACCATACTCAATATGCCCGTCGTTCCGTCACAATACTGGAACAGCGTGCACGGGCGGAATCCGGGCGAAGCCTTGCAGGATGCGGAAGGCCTGCAAACCATGCGCACGCTGGCTCGCAACATGGCTTGGATGCTGCGCAACCTGCGCGACAGTACTCACCCCTTCGAAACCGAAGAAAGGCTACATACAAACTTTATCCGATAATTTGCGTATGAGAACAATATTCCAGATATTCTGCCTGCTGCTTGCCGCGACAACGGCAACGGCTTGCAACAACACAGAAGAAAACGAATGGTTGCCGGAAGTAACGGTAGAAACCATTGTTACGACCGACATAACCGCCACATCCGCCATTTCCGGCGGACGCATCTCCGGTAACATGGAAGACATCACCGAGTTCGGTATCTGCTGGGGAACCTCCGCCGAGCCGACCGTGAGCGGTTCGCATGCGGCATCGGACGGATCTCCCGAATCATTTGCCTGCTATATAATGGGACTTACTCCCGGCACTACTTACTATGTCCGTGCATACGCCACCCTTGCGTCGGGTACGGTGTATGGAACGGCACGCCGCTTTACCACCGCGGACGAAGACGGCGGAGAAGGCAGCGAGGACGAGATGCAACTACAGATTTATCTTTGGCCCGAAGGCAATATGCCGGCAGTAACAAGCTATACCATAAACAACGGCAATTATCAGGACGACCCAGACTTCTGTCCCAATATGGTGTGGTATCCTGTACCGGACAACGTGGAGGTGAAAGGTGCCGTGATGGTTTGCCCGGGCGGGGCGTTCATGTTCCGTAGTCCCAATGAAGGAGCACCCGTTGCCCGGCGGTTAGCAGAACTGGGTTGGCAAAGTTTTGTAGTGAACTATCGTGTCCGTCCCTATACGATGGAAGAAGGTAGTCTGGATTTGGCCCGAGCCATCCGTTATGTCCGCAGCCATGCCGCCGACTATGGCATTGACTCCAATCATATCGCATCGGTAGGCTTCTCCGCGGGAGGCATCCTCTGTGGCGATGAAGCATTGCACTTCGACGGACAAGTAAACGGAACGGCACTGGACGATGGGTATATACCCGATGAACTCGACCAGGTTTCGGCCGACGTATGCGCCATCGGCATGATTTACTCGTTCTACGGACGGTTGAGCGTATCAAATAACAACGTGGACGATTTACGTGCCGGAAATATTCCTCCCACATTCTATACTTACGGCACGGAAGATCCGTTCTACCGCCAGTTCATTGCCAACGCCAACGCTGCCCGTGAAGCCGGGGTGCAGGTAGAAGAACATGTACTGGATGGCTGGCCACACGGTTTCGGCGTACAAGGAGAATGGACTACGTGGTTCGACAACTTTTTGACACAAATAATATCGCATTGAATATGGGTAAAGATAATGATAACAACAAGGGTATTTCCCGTCGAGATGCTTTGAAACGGATGGGGCTGTTCGTGGCGGGAGCTGCAGCATTGAGTATGCCCTCCGCATTGACCTCTTGCGGCGGAGAAAAGAAGAAACGTATTATTCTTTACTTCACTGCCACAGGAAACAGCCTTTATATCGCCCGCCAACTGGCAGACGAGAATACCGAGCTGCTCAGTATTCCACAAATGGTAAAGCAGAACCGTTACGATTTCGAGGCAGATGAGGTAGGCATCATTTATCCTATATACGGACACATGCCACCGAATATGGTACGTAATTTTATCAAGCAGGCAAGAATCAAGGCTGATTACAAGTTTGCCGTACTCACTTATGGGATGCTTGACTTCAATGCAGCCGAACTGTGGAACGGAATCTCACAGAAAGCAGGTACAAAATTCGACTATATCAATACCCTCGTTATGGTGGACAACTGGCTTCCCAATTTTGACATGAACGAGCAGATGAAGATGGATAAGCACATCCCCGAACAAGTGGAGAAGATAAAGGCTGATTTGCTGAAACAACGGAAATGGATAAAGCCCGCTACTGCGGAAGACCGCCGTAACCACGATGGCTTTATGTCCTTTTCCCGTCTTGACCCCGAAGTAGGATTTCTGAAACGAAGCGAAAGATATTTTCAGGTGACAGATGCCTGTATTGGCTGTGCCATTTGTACAGAAGTATGTCCGCGCGGCAATTACGAACTGACCTCCACGGGGGTAAAGGCTGAAGGTGACTGCGACTTCTGTTTTGCCTGCATCCACAACTGTCCACAGAAAGCCATACAGTTTGCCGACCTGCCCGATGACCCGTTGCTGTCACGCGGCGAGGTGAATCCCAATGCCCGCTACCGCAACGATCACGTGTCGCTGTGGAGCATTAAAGAAAGCAACAGACAATAAACCACTAAAAATGAACGGATATGAACAGATTGAAAAAAATCATCTTCTTCGCCATCCTGCTGATAGGTGGCTTATGTGCAATGAATGCACAAGAAAAGACGACAACCGCCGGTGTACCAGTAGTTAAGTTGAACAACGGTGTGGAGATGCCACGCTTCGGACTGGGTACCTTTCTGCAAGGCTCCAACGAAATATGCAAGCAGTCGTGTCTTACCGCTTTGCGTGCAGGTTATCGTCACATTGACACTGCACATGCTTACTACGATGAAGAAGGTGTGGGTGAAGCTGTTAAGGAAAGCGGCATTCCACGCGAAGAAATCTGGATAACCAGCAAGCTCTGGCCTACAGAATACGGCGAAGGCAAAACGCTGAAAGCCATTGATGAAATGCTTGCTCGACTTCAGACGGACTATATAGATCTGCTTTACGTCCACCAGCCCGTTGGCGACTTTGTGGGTGCGTGGAAAGATATGGAAAAGGCCGTACAGATGGGCAAAGTACGTGCGCTCGGTATCAGCAACTTCGATGCCAATGACGAGGTGTTTAACGAAATAATGGAGAAATCCACCATCAAACCCGCTGTACTCCAAATAGAATGCCATCCCTACGCCCAGCGTGTGGAGATGCGTAAAAAAGCAGCCAAGTACGGTATTCAGGTGGAATGCTGGTATCCGTTAGGAGGTGCACAGAGCCAAGGTCTGTTGCTTCATGACCCAGTCATCAAGAAAATAGCCGATGCGCATGGCAAGTCACCTGCCCAAATCATCCTACGTTGGCACATTCAGGAAGGCTTTTCCGTCATTCCCGGTGCCACCAATCCTGATTATATTAAGGAGAATATCCAGATATTTGATTTTACCCTCAGCGACGACGAGATGCAGCAAATACGTTCGCTCAACAAGGAGCAACGCATCTTCAACGCTACATTGGATGATGTGAAGCGAATGGTGTGGGGAACAAAACTGTAAAATACAAAAGCAAGAAACATTATGAGACACATCATTTCATCTATCGCCATTGCCCTTTCCGTAGGGCTATTCGCATCCTGCGGGAACGGCAAGAAGCAAATGGCGGAAGCCGAAGAGAACTGTTATGGTATTAATTATTCCGACACCTCCACCATCAAGAAGGCACACAAGAACGTGCTTATCCTCTCCGGAAGTCCGAGGCGCGGGGGTAATACCGACCTGCTCTGCGACGAGTTCGCACGCGGGGCGAAGGAAGCGGGCGCACGGGTAGAAAAGCTGTTCTTGGGAGACTATGATATCCGGTTCTTCCAGGAGGTGGACGAGCGTCACGTGGGCGACAGTGCGGACGTGGCTACGGACGATGCGCCGATGATTGTCAGCAAGATGTTGGATGCCGACATCATCGTGCTGGCCAGTCCCGTTTACTTTATGAACATCAACGGGCAGATGAAGACGCTCATCGACCGCACCTACTCACACTTTATAGAATTGAAGAACAAGGAGTTTTATTACATCACCGCTTGCGCCGACCGTGCCGAAAGCACCGCCGACTTCGCCATCACGGGCTTCCGCGGCTTCGTGATGTGCCTGCCCAACCCTACTGAACGGGGGATGATAAAAGCCACCGGCCTGGGACGGAAAGGCAGCGTGAAAGGGACAGTGTTTATGCAGCAGGCGTATGAATTAGGGAAAGGAGTCTGACGTATGAAGTGTAGAGAATTTGGACGTAGCGGCCTCCGCGTCTCCGCCGTGGGGCTGGGCTGTATGGGAATGAGCCACACGTATGGCGCGACGGCAGACAAGAAGGAAATGACCGAACTGTTGGCACAAGCAGTGGACTTAGGCTACACGCTGTTTGACACCGCCGAGAGTTATGGTACGGTGAAAGACCCGCACGACAACGAACACTTGGTGGGCAATGCCTTGCGCCCTTATCGGGACAAGGTAGTGCTCGCCACAAAGTTTGGCATCACGATGGGCCGCAACGTGCCTTGGCCGTGGCCCGTCATCGCCGACTCTTCTCCCAAGGCCATACGCAGTGCCGTGGAAGGTTCGCTCCAACGCCTGCACACCGACCACATCGACCTCCACATCCAGCACCGCATCGACCCGAACGTGGAGCCGGAGACCGTGGCAGAGACAATGGCGGAACTAATCAAGGAGGGCAAAATCCTGCATTGGGGCATCTCGGAGACCGATGAGGCTTACCTGCGCCGGGCGCACAAGGTCTGTCCCGTGGCCGCCGTGCAGAACCGTTATTCGATGATGGCACGCTGGCACGAGGCTCTGTTCCCCGTGCTTGAAGAATTGGGCGTGGGGCTGATGGCATTCTCTCCTCTTGCCAACGGACTGCTAACGGAGTGCTACAACGCACAGACGCAGTTCGATGCCAAGACAGATTTTCGCAGCACGATGCCGCAGTTCTTGGCAGAGAGTTACGAGAAGAACAAAGACCTTTTCGCTCTTATCAATTATCTGGCCGACACGCATCACGCCACTCCCGCACAAATATCCCTTGCGTGGATGCTTTGCAAAAAGTCGTGGATAGTCCCCATTCCCGGCACCCGCAAGCTCAACCGCTTGCAGGAGAACGCAGGGGCGGCAGACATCGAGTTCACGCCGGAAGAAGTACGGTCCATTGACGAGGCTTTGGACGGAATGGAGATGAGCGAGGTGTTCGGGGGATTGAAGGTAAAGGTATGAAAGCAATCCGTTATATATGGCTTCTCATCGGGCTTTTGACAATCAGCCCAAACGTGGCAGCCCAGCAACACTCCTGCTTCCTGACGATGGACGAACTGTTCCGCCTCGGTATGGAGAACAGCATGAGGATAAAGAACGCAGCCGTGCAGGAACGCATCGCCGAAGAGCAATTGAAGACGGCACGGACACAGCAGCTGCCCGACATCAGCATCGGACTGGAGGGTGGCAGCATCGGGCAACCGGTCATCTTCCGGCGGGGACTCTCGCAGCCTGAACGTCCCGAAACGCCCGATTGGTCGCAACGCTACAACGTAGATGTGTCGCAACCCCTTTATACGGGTGGACGGATACGAAACGGCATCCAGCGGGCAGAAATCAACCGACGCATCGCGTCCATTGCTTCTACGGACGAGAAACAGTCTGTCAAATTACTGCTCCTGCAAAGCTATCTCAACCTGTTCTCACTCTACAAGCAGAAGGAGGTGTTGGCACGCAACATCGAAGAAGCGAACATTCGGCTGAAAGACATCCGCCGGATGAGGGAGCAGGGTTTGCTGACCCGCAACGACGAACTACGCAGTGAACTTCAACTGACAAACGACCGCTTGGACTCCTGCGAGACCGAGCATCAGATAGTGCTTGATTCGCAAAGCCTCGACATCCTGTTAGGGCTGGACGAATCGCTGGTGCTTGTGCCGGATACTTCGCTGTTGGAAAAGGCGTTGCACACCGAGGCACTCGACCATTACATACAGACCGCCTACGAGCATAATCCAGGTATGCAGCTTGCCAAAGAGAATGCATTGCTGGCAAAAAACAATGTTAAGCTGGTGAAGGCCGATATGTACCCCACCTTGTCGCTCCGTGCCGGAAACACACTGGCGCGTCCGCTCAGTTCGACGATGGAAGATTACTACAACAATACGTGGAGCATCGGGTTGAGCCTCTCCTATAACCTCTCCTCGCTCTACAAGAACAGGCACAACCTGCGCGAAGCCAACTACGGAGTCCAGCAACAGCTTTACACCGAAGAACTGCAACGGCAAGCGATACGTAACGATGTACGGGCGGCATATACCCACCATCAGGAAGCGTTGGAGCGCATCCGGGCATTGGGCTTGTCTGTCCGTCAGGCTGATGAAAATTACCGCATAATGCATAACCGATACCTGAACCAGCTCTCTATCCTGACAGACCTGCTCGATGCCAGCAATGTCCGTCTCGAAGCCGAACTGCAACTGACGGACGCCAAAGTGCAGGCGGTCTATACGTATTACGAACTGCAACGCATCTGCGGGCTTCTCTAAGGATGAAAGGATAACAAAATTATGTCAGAAGAACTATTGAACAAACGACGGATGCTGCGGCGGTTGCGTCTCAAGAACATCACCGTGAACGTTACTTGTATCTTGTTGGCGGGAAGCTGTATTGTGTGGGCGGTAAATTATTTCTGGAAGTATGTCCATTACGAGATAACCAACGATGCGATGGTGGAGCAATACATCACCCCGCTGAATATCCGAGCGGCAGGCTATGTGAAGGATATCCGCTTCACCGAACACCAGTATGTACACGCTGGAGACACCCTCTTGATACTTGATGACCGCGAATACCGCATCCGCGTGAAGGATGCTGAAGCGGAATATATGAATGCGAAAGGGGACAAGGAAGTATTGCTTGCTTCCATCGAGTCCTCGCAGACCAACATCGCCATACGGGATGCGGAGATAGAAGAAACACGCATCCGCTTGGGACAGCAGGGAAAGGAGTACCACCGCTACGAGAACCTGATACAGGATGAATCTGTCAGCCGCCAGCAATACGAGCAAGTCAAGGCAGACTACGATGCCACCAAAGCCCGCTACGAAGCTTTGTTGCATCAGAAGGAAGCCGCTCAATCCCAATTCAAGGAAACCACCCGGCGACAGACCGGGGCGGAGGCAAATATCCTCGGACGGGAAGCCGCATTGGATATGGCACGGCTCAACCTTTCGTACACCGTCCTTACCGCACCCTACGACGGCTATATAGGGCGAAGGTCATTGGAAACGGGGCAATACGTGCAGGCGGGACAGACCATTTCTTACCTCGTGCGAAGCAGCGACAAATGGATAACCGCCAACTACCGCGAGACGCAGATAACGCATATCTATATCGGACAGCCCGTGCGCATCAAGGTTGACGCATTTCCCAATAGAGTATTCCACGGTACGGTGACGGCCATATCCGAGGCGACCGGTTCGAAATATGCCCTTGTCCCTACGGACAACTCCGCCGGAAACTTCGTCAAGGTGCAGCAGCGCATCCCCGTGCGCATCCGCATTGACGACGCTTCGGACGAGGAGATGGGAACCTTGCGGGCCGGTATGATGGTGGAAACGGAAGCATTGAGGAGGTGACACTATGGACAAGCTGGTACTTGATTTGCCTACCCGTCGATGGGTTCCACAATGGCTCGGCATCGTGACGGTATTCATCATACTGCTGCCGATGTTGCTGATGAACGGAGCCTACACGGGCAGCACTGTGGATGTTTCCAATACGTTGGGAGTGTTGAGCGAAGATATGACAATGGCTTATTACTCCACTTCGGCAGGATTGGCAATGGCTTATCCCGTGATCCGCAAGATAAGGGATGCCGCCACATCGAAGACCGTGTTGCTGTTCAACTTGGTAATGCAGACCTTGTTGAGTTTCGCCTGCGGCTATGCGAAGAATATGGATGTCATCATTATGTGCAGCTTCTTCATCGGGTTCCTGAAAGCCTTTGTGATGTTTGAGGTGGTGGTGATGATTCAGCCTTTCTTCAGCCGCAAGAAGGTGCGCAGCGAGTTCTATGCCTGGTTCTATCCGCTGGCGTTTGCCGGAGGACAGGTGTCCATCGCCCTGACCGCCCAACTTGCCTATTATTACCAATGGCAACATATGTACTACTTGATTGTCATCATGCTGCTGGTGGCGATTATCTTTGTACTGTGTTTCTTTACCTACCTGCGCCGTCCCATTTATATGCACTTCAAACGGGCGGATTGGAAGAGCATTCCCCTTGCCGCCGGGGTGATGCTGATGACTATCTACCTTTTCACCTACGGACGGACGCTGGAATGGTTCGCATCGGGCAGGCTGCGTATTTATGCCGTGCTGATTCCTTTGCTATTCCTGCTGTTCATCCAAAGACAAAGGGACAACCACGAGCGTTTCGCCAGCCTGCGGATATTTGGTACGTTCAAGCCTGCCATCGGCTATGTGTTTATGTTCTTCACGATGCTGTTCTCCACGACCAGTACCTTGGTCACTAATTATATGAATAGCGTGCTTGGTGTGGACAGCCTGCACTCCAATGCGCTGGCTTTGTGGCTACTGCCGGGGTTCGCCTTGGGCGGATTCATCTGCTTCTGGTGGTTCCGTTGGCAACGATGGCGGTTCCGTTACCTCATATCGGGAGGGTTGTGGTGCTTCGTGGTCTATCTGGCGTTGCTCTACTTCGGCGTGTCCACCAACGCGACCTACGAGGCGTTGTATCTGCCCACTTTCTTCCGTGGACTGGGAATGATGGTACTGTTCATCGCCCTTGCCCTGTTCGTGGTGGAGGACTTGAAGCCGGATATCATTTCGTCAAACACCTTTTTTATGATAAGCATCCGCTCGTCCCTGGCCCCCGCCATCTCCGCCTCGCTGTTCAGCAACTGGCTCTACCATCGCCAGACAGAAGGGATGCATGTCTTGGCGGAAGGGATGCGTATGGACAATCCGCTCTTTGCCGGACAGTTCAGCCAGTCCTTCACCAACGCCCTCACGTCCGGGCACAGCCTAGAAACGGCGGCACAGTTGGCAGACAACAGTTTTTATGCCACCCTGCAACAGCAGGCGACCCTCCTCGGCATCAAGGCGATATTGGGCTATATGCTGATGCTCGCCATTGCATTGGCGGTAGTGGCTGCGTTCATCCCGTTCCACAAGACCATCCGCGTGCCGGTGGTCAAGACGGGGGATGATATGGCATAAACCTCCGTCCAGATGTGAGCCTATCTCAGTTCCGGACTAAGATATATTAACATTTGCAGTCAATATCTCCTTTCGTCGAAATTGGTGCTCCAATCTGTAATCTGTGTATGGACTGGCATATTCCGTTGCCGTAATTTTGCAACATCAAACTAACCGATTGAATATGCGAGAAAAGATTATCCGTTTCTTCAAGATGTGGACGTTGCCGCTCGGTATGTGTGCGGGTTTTGTCGTCTATTTTTTGTTTCACTACCTCCCGTGGCTCGCTCCGATCAAAGCATTGGCGAATGGGGCTAACGATTATATTATGCCTTTCTTTATCTTCGTGATGCTATTCACCACCTTCTGCAAGGTTAATCCGCGCGAGATGCGCATTAAACGGTGGCACGTGGTGATGATTTTATTCCAGTTGGTATGCTGCCTGGCGGTGGCTGTGCCGACACATTATTTCCCCGACTCGCCATACCGTGTTGTGGCGCAAGGCGCATTGGTCTGCCTGATTGCCCCTACGGGCACGGCTGCGGCAGTCATTGCCGGACGGCTTGGCGGCAACGAGACCACGCTGACCACTTACACCATCATCAGCAATCTGGTGGCGGCGGTAATGATTCCCGCTGTATTCCCTTTGGTGGAGATGCACTCAGCGGGATCGTTTATAGAACAATTCCTGCTGATTTTACGGCACGTGTTCCCGTTGCTCATCTGCCCGTTCTTGGCGGCGTGGGCACTAAGGGAGTTTATGCCGAAGCAGCATAGCCTTGTGGTGAAATTCTGCGGAAGCCTTGCGTTTTATTTGTGGAGCATCTCACTTATTATCGCCATCGGACTGACGCTACGCTCGGTAATGAACAGCCATTTCGACCCGCATGTACTCTTGCTGCTTGCCGTGTCGGGACTGATTGTCTGTACCTGGCAGTTCTGTACCGGAAAGTTAGTGGGCAAGCATTATCACGACTACATCAGTTGCGGACAAGGAAATGGGCAGAAGAACACGCTGCTTGCCATCTGGGCGGCATATACCTATCTGTCGCCAGTCATCTCCGTGGCGCCGAGCTGCTACATCATCTGGCAGAACATCGTGAACTCGTGGCAGCTGTGGAAGAAAGGAGAACGGGATACGGCATTGACAGATAATAATAAATAACTAAACATAAAGATACAATGAAGAAGAATTTTGGAAAGGAAACGATACTGGCTCCGCTGCCGGTGCTGATTGTGGCGACTTATGATGAAAACGGGACACCCGATGCGATGAATGTTGCTTGGGGCGGACAATGCTCGGCTCATCGCGTGGACTTGAACTTGGCTATTGGTCATAAGACCACGGAAAACCTGTTGAAGAAGAAAGCCTTTACATTGAGTATCGCCAATCTTGATAACTTGGTGCTGTCGGATTACTTTGGTCTGGTGTCGGGACATAAGGCAAACAAAATAGAAGTGGCAGGCGTACACGTATCAAAAAGTGCTTTTGTCGATGCACCCGTCATCGAGGAATACCCTCTGACTTTGGAGTGCAAAGTGATTGGTATGGAGGAACGCTTGGGCGAGATGTATGTAGTGGGCGAAGTCATCAATATGCAGGCAGACGAATCTATCTTGAACGATGCGGGCAGGGTAGACTTTGATAAGTTGAAACCCTTGTCCTTCGATTCGTCAGCAAGGACTTACCGCGTGTTGGGCGAAACTGTCGGTATAGCTTTCAAAGATGGAGAGAAACTATTATATAAGGAGAATCAAATATGAAATACAGAAACTTAGGAAACAGAGGGCTTCGCGTCTCTGCCATCGGCTTGGGTTGTATGGGTATGAGCCATGCTTATGGTGCGCCCGCTGACCATCAGGAAATGACGGAACTGCTGACAAAGGCGGTGGATATGGGCTATGACTTCTTCGATACCGCCGAAGTGTATGGCACGCCAGATAATCCGCACGACAACGAGGAACTGCTTGGCAATGCCCTGAAAGCCTACCGCAACAGGGTGGTTATCGCCACAAAGTTCGGCCTACGCTTCGATATGAAAAGTGGACAAGTGCCTTATCCGCTGATAACAGACTCACGACCAGAAGCTATACGCCGCTCGGTAGAAGGTTCGCTCCGCCGCTTGCAGACGAACTATATCGATCTCTACTATCAGCACCGCCCCGATCCACAGATACCCATTGAAGATGTGGCGGGTACGGTACAAGATTTGATAAATGAAGGTAAAGTGCTTTATTGGGGTTTGTCAGAGGCTTCGGAGGAGGACATCCGCCGTGCTAATGCCGTCTGTCCGCTTACCGCCGTGCAAAACCGCTATTCGATGATGGCACGCTGGCACGAAGCCTTGTTCCCCGTGTTGGAAGAATTGGGCATCGGCTTGGTTGCCTTCTCTCCGCTTGCCAACGGATTGTTATCCGACCGCTATGATGCCACTTCGCATTTCGACTCAGGCACGGACTATCGGGCGGGAATGCCGCAATTCCAGCCTGAAAGCTATGGAAAGAATTACGAATTGCTGCAACTCATACGCTGTATCGCAAGTGAGAAAAATGCCACTCCCGCGCAAATATCTCTTGCATGGATGCTTTGCAAAAAGCCGTGGATAGTCCCCATTCCCGGCACACGCAAGCCTGACCGGTTGCAAGAGAACGCTGGGGCGGCTGACATTACATTATCGGAAGAAGAAGTGAAACAAATAGACCAAGCGTTGGACAGAATGCCTATGTCCAGCGTATTCGGTGGAACAAAACTAACAGCATAATAAAATATGAAACGATTGAATTATCTTATTTTGTCCGTCCTGCTTGCCCTGTGCGCAAGCTGTGGCAGCGGATCATCCCAAGCACAAAAGAAAGTGACGAATGACAGCTTCCTTGCCATCCGTGAGCAAGGCAGTTTCCTGATTGGTGGTTCGGTAAAGACGCAGCCGGGCACTTACGACACGCACCAACCACTGAAGGCTGACGGCCAGACCCTGCACGGCGACCACGCCTACGTGTCGTATCAAGTCCCAGTCGATGCTCGCAAGAATCCACTCGTATTCCTGCACGGAGCCGGGCAATCCGCCAAGACGTGGGAAAGTACGCCTGACGGCCGCGAGGGATTTTCTACAATTTTCTTGCGTCGGGGATTCAGTACCTACCTGATAGACCAACCTCGCCGTGGACGTGCCGGACGCAGTACGATAGACGAAACCATCAAAGCAACGACAGACGACCAGTTCTGGTTTGAGAATTTCCGTATGGGTGTATGGCCGGAGTATTATGACGGCAGCCAGTTTCCACAGTCGACAGAGGCATTGGAACAGTTCTTCCGTCAAATCACCCCAAACACGGGAGCTTACGATGAGCAACTGATAGCTACCGATGTGGCTAATCTGATAGACAAGATTGGTGGTGGCATCCTCGTCACCCACTCACAAGGTGGCGGACCGGGCTGGCATACTGCCATCAAGAGCGACAAGGTGCGTGCCATTGTCTCTTACGAACCGGGCAGCGGCTTTGTCTTCCCCGAAGGCGAAACACCCGAACCTTTGCAGACCATCAGCCCGTTTGGGGCATTAGGTGCTACATCCATTCCCTTGGTTGATTTCGAGAAACTGACCCGTTTCCCCATCATCATTTACTACGGCGACTACATTCCCGATGATCCGAACGACAACTGGGCAATGGACAGTTGGCGTGTCCGTCTGCAAATGGCGCGTCTGTTTGCCGAATGTATCAACATTCACGGCGGCGATGCCACAGTGATACATCTGCCTGAACAAGGCATCAAAGGCAACTCGCACTTCCTGTTTGCTGAGAAAAACAACGTGCAGCTTGCCGACCTCTTGTCCGCTTGGTTAAAAGAAAAAGGACTTGACTAACTACTCATCTTAGTCACATAATATATATAAGTGTGAAGCATCTTCGGGACGAAAGTTTCGGGGATGCTTTCCTTTTTGAACACATATAGCATTTGAGCCTCCTCATACGCCGTTAGAGATAGTCTTATACGCCTATGAGGTATGCCTGAAATACATTCGTTGATATTGGTGCTTCTATCTGTAATCTGTGTATGGACGGGCGACGGCTTGCGCATTAACTTTGCAACAAATAATTAAAGCAGAAAACTTTATGAGAACAATTATCCTATCCTTTACAATGATTGTACTAAGTATTTACCAGTCTGCACAGGCACAACAGGTGAACACGCTGAGCATCCGTCAGCAACGTATTGTCGCCATTGCCGCTACGACGGCACGGGGCGATTTGGAGAACTTGAAAACATCTCTCGACCGTGGCTTGGACGATGGGATGACGGTAAATGAAATAAAAGAGGTGCTGGTACACGCATACGCCTATTGCGGATTTCCCCGCAGCCTGCGTGCCTTACAGACTTTTATGGAAGTCTTGGACGAGCGTAAGGCACAAGGAATTACCGACACCGTAGGCCGTGAAGCATCACCTGTAGCCGATGAGCGGGACAAGTACACCCGTGGAGCAGAACTTCTTGAAAAGTTGAGCGGTGCGCCAAAAGATGCACCTAAAACAGGATATTCTGCTTTTGCTCCAGTTATTGAGCAATACCTGAAGGAACATCTGTTCTACGACATTTTTGAACGCGACCTTTTGACATGGCAGGAACGCGAGCTAGCTACCGTATCCATTCTTTCAGCTATGGGAACGGGGGTGGAACCGATGTTAAAGTCCCATTCCGCTATTTGTTTACGTCAGGGTATTACCGAAAGCCAGCTTCAGCAAATGACGGCTATCGTGAACAGTCTTAAAAAAGGTGACGACCCGTTCGCACTCGGTACGCTAATGCCAGACAATCCGAACTTTACGGACAAGGCTTGGTTGCAAGGCTATGTCGCACCACAAGATGGTTTTGGATGTACTGTGGCCAATGTGACTTTTGCTCCCGGATGCCGAAACAGCTGGCACAGCCATAAAGGCGGACAAATCCTGCTCTGCACTTCCGGCAAAGGATATTATCAGGAAAAAGGAAAACCTATCCAACTGCTGTTGCCTGGAAACGTAGTGAAGATTGCCCCCGATGTCATCCATTGGCACGGTGCGGCTCCTGACAGTGAGTTTACACACATCGCCATAGGTACCCAACTGGACAAAGGGGGCGTAACGTGGCTGGAACCTGTGACAGAAGAGGAATACAACAGTTATGAAGAAAAATAACCCATAAAAACATAGAAACAATGAAAAAGTATTTAGTTTACCTGATGATGGTACTTTCAGCCTTTACTTTCAACGCTTGCGGGAATGATGATCCCATAATGGAAGATCCTGGAACAGAACAACCCGAAACACCGGGCGATTCCACAGACAATCCAGATGACCCGGCCAATCCGGATGAACCGTCGGGAGACAGCAATATTCTTATTGCCTACTTTACTCGTACCAATAATACAGGTACAGTAGCCCAAGCCATTGCCGATCTGACTGGAGGCACTTTATACCGCATTGAGACAGTTGTTCCGTATCCGGAAGATTATACGGAATGTACCGAGGTGGCACGTGAAGAACTGGAAAACGGTATACGTCCGGAATTGAGCGGAACAGTTGAGAATATGGAGCAATACGACACCATTTTTGTAGGATGTCCCGTCTGGTGGGGTGACGCACCAATGCCGATATGGTCGTTTTTAGAAAGTGAGGAGTACAACTTCACGGGAAAGACCGTCATACCATTCTGCACATATGCTTCGACAGGTCGTGACGCGACATTGCAGCGCATAGTAGCTCTCACACCAGACTCAGAACATTTGGAAGGCTTCGGTACAAGCGGACGTAACATCAACGGCGTGGAAGCGTGGTTGCGGAAAATAGGAATCATCGAGTAACATAACCAGTAAATGAGAACAAATATGAGAACAAAGATTATTATCCTTATCGCCCTTATCCTAATAGGAGGAATGAATCTGTACGCACAAAATGGCAAAACATTAATTGCTTATTTCAGTTGGAGTGGCAACACGCAGCATGTGGCAGAGTATATTGCCGGACAGACCGGCAGCACACTTTTCCGTATCGATCCGGTAAAGCCATATCCTACAGACTATAAACCTTGTACAGAGGTAGCAAAGAAAGAAAAGGAACAAAATGCCCGCCCTGCTATCAAGAACAAGGTGGAAGATTGGGACAGTTATGATACAATCTTTATCGGTTGTCCTGTATGGTGGTGGACTGCACCAATGATTATCAATACTTTTACCGAAAGTTATAATTTTAAGGGCAAGACGGTCATTCCTTTCTGTACCTACGCATCTACCTACCGTGACGAAACCCTTGCCAAGATTGCAGAACTCACACCTGATGCCAAACACTTGAAAGGATTCGGTGCCATTAGCAGAAATACGGACGGTATCACAGAATGGTTAAAAGAAATCAGAGTTATCAAATAATGGAGGATAAAAAATGAGAATATACACATATTTCGCATTGTTCTGCGTATCGTTAATATTTACTTCGTGCAGTGACAATGAAGATAACAATATCAGTTCCCCGACTGAAGAAGTGGTACCTGGAACAAATCATCATGTACTTATAGCTTATTTTTCTGAGCCCCTACCGGATGGGGTGGATGCCAACACTTCCGCCAGCCGTGTGATTGTAAACGGAGATTTGTATGGAAGTGTGGAATATATGGCTACCGTGATAGGCGAAGCTACTGGAGCTGATATGGTAAGAATACAGACAGCAACACCTTATCCGGGTAATTTCGATGATTTGGCTTCACAAGCCGACAATGAGCGGCAGAATAATATACATCCAGCTCTTGCTACCGATATAGAAAACTTTGATGATTATGATGTCATCTTTGTGGGTTATCCCATTTGGTGGTATCAGATGCCTATGGCTATGTATTCATTCTTTGACGAATACGACTTTGCAGGTAAAACAATTATTCCTTTCTCCTCACATGGAGGTAGTGGCTGGTCAGGAACAGTGGATGACATTGCTGGAATGGATAGGAATGTTGGAACAACAAAATTAAGGAGGCATTATGAAAACAATAGGTTATCTGTTGGTAAGCCTGTTTTTGCTTTGTTCCTGTGCTCAGGAACAAAGCAAAGTGGTCAGCTTGACAAGCGGTCAGGCACAAGGTGTATATGCGGACAGCATCTACAGCTTCAAAGGCATTCCATACGCCAAGGCTGCACGCTTTATGCCACCTGAACAGCCCGATATTTGGGATACGGTACGGATATTTAATACATATGGAGAGATATGTCCGCAGGCTCCCATACCACAAGGAAACGACTTCATCGCCATGCGTGAGCCCCCTGCTGAGGGAGAGGATTGCCTGAACCTGAACGTATGGACACCAGGTATCAACGACGGCAAGAAACGTCCGGTAATGGTGTGGTTGCATGGAGGTGGGTTTCAGACTGGTTCTGCCATCGAGCAACTGGTTTATGATGGAGCAAACCTGAGTCGCAAAGGAGATGTTGTGATAGTGTCGGTTAACCATCGGCTGAATATGCTCGGCTTTCTTGATTTGTCCGCTTACAGTGAAAAATATAAATACTCCGGTAATGTCGGTACGATGGATATGGTAGCAGCCCTGCAATGGATACAGAAGAACATTGCTGTCTTTGGAGGTGATCCAAACAATGTCACTCTATTCGGACAATCAGGTGGAGGTGCCAAAGTATTGGTACTGATGACAGTTCCGGCTGCACAGGGACTGTTCCATAAGGCCATCGTTCAGAGCGGAGCTGTAGAAGCTTGTGGAATGACCAATGTTACGCAAAAGACAGCACACCGGGTAGCAGAACTGATGCTTGACTCATTAGGAATCTCACCGCAAAATGCCGACAAGTTACAAACCATTCCCTACAGCCAATTGATGGCAGCAGGAAATAAGGCAATGGCTCAAACCGCTCAAGAGGAAAGCAGCATAGACAGTTGGGGTAATCCTGGACTGCTATGGACCCCCGTGGTAGACGGTGACTATCTGCCATATCAGCCGGTCATAGATTCCATTGCTTCACAGGCAAAGGATATTCCGTTGCTTATCGGTTCGTGTATGACCGAATGGACTACAATGCCGATGTTGGGAAACCCGGATAAATTTGCCCATGACAATATGCACACATGGAATAAGGAAGAGACAATGAAAAAGTTGCAAGCACGATTCGGAAACCGTACAGACTCGGTTATTGCTGCCTTCACGTCTGCCTATCCCGGTCGTTCCATCAGCGAAGCACTTTACATAGATACAATGTTGAGACTGCCTGCCTTGAAGACAGCCCGCTTGAAAGCCGACCAGCATGGGGCTCCTGTATATAATTATTTGTTTGCCTGGGACACACCTATTCACGGAGGTTTTGCCATGTCATACCATTGTTCGGAAATACCGTTTGTATTCAGCAACACCAGTCTGTCACCTGCAGCCTCTGCTGGAGGCTCGGAAGTCAAGGAGTTGGAAGAACGCATCAGCAAAGCATGGATAAATTTCGCCCGTACCGGCAATCCCAATTACGAAGGACTTCCTTCATGGCCTGCTTTTACCCGTGAAAACGGAAACACGATGATATTTGGGAACAAATGTGAGGTAAGGAAAGATTTCGACTATAAGCTGTTGTCATTGTTACGACCCAACTATAAATTTTAAACAAAATGACACACAAAATAATATCATTCCTTAGCATCCTGCTGCTTTCCCTACCGCTTGTGGCTTGTAGTACAGATGACTCTGAAGTTGAAACACCAATTAATCCAGACAACGGAGAAGAAAATTCTTCGTCTGATGACGTGGCAATGATCAGCTTCACACATGCTGTACCAGACGGTTATGAGCAGGAAGCCGAAAAAAGAGGCAGCATAGTCCGCATCGATTATGCCACACGGGACTATGCAGAAGGCACTGGTGCGAAACGTACCAATACGGCATACGTCTATCTACCTTATGGATATAATGAAAGCCAACGGTACAATATCCTCTATTTTGTACACGGTCATTACAGTACGGCGGCATCTACCTTTGAAGATGAAAATGGTGTGGTACGCAAACTGCTCGACCAAATGATAGCTCACGGTGATATCGACCCGATGATTGTGGTCACACCCAGCTACAACTACGGACAGCCTACACCTGACTATGTGGATGCAGACCCTTACTGCAGGGCCTTGCCCATAGAATTGGTAAACGACCTGATTCCTGCTGTAGAAGGCCGTTACCACACGTATGCGGAAACAACCGACAGGGAGGGTATTGAAGTATCACGCAGTCACCGTGCCATTGGAGGTTTTTCAATGGGAGCAGTCACCACTTGGTATGCCTTTGATGAAACATTGAACGCATTCCGATACTTTATGCCAGTCAGTGGCGATTGCTGGTCTTTGGGACGGTTTGCCGGGATGAATCGTCCTGACGATACAGCAGCTTATTTGGCAGAAAGGGTACAACAGTCACCTTATGCCGGAACAGGTTTCTATATCTGGGCGGCAAGTGGGACAAACGACTCCGCTTATAGAGAGATACTTCTTCAAATAGAAGGTATGGCACGTTTGAACAACATGTTCAATACGGCTAATATGACCTTTCATCAGAAAGAAGGGGCACGGCATGAGTTCCGTCCTATTCCGGAATATCTGTACAATGCTTTGCCGTTCTTCTTTCCGAAAAGTGATGAATAAACAGAAAAAACAAAGACATTTATGAATAGTTTTACTTATCGATACCCTGTCCGTCAACATTTTGGCAAAGGGTGCGCAGAGAACGCAATCAAGGAAGAATTAGACCGTATAGGACAGAATGTGCTGCTGGCATACGGCGGCAGCTCGCTGAAACGCACAGGGCTGTATGACAAAATTATAAGCTGGCTGCACGAACGTGGCAAGAACGTGGTGGACTTCGGAGGCATTATGCCCAATCCTACTTACGATAAGGTACAGGAAGGTGCACGACTGGTGCGTGAACATGACATAGACTTCATCCTTGCTGTGGGCGGCGGATCGGTTATCGACTGCTGCAAGGTAGTATCAGCACAAGTAAAATTAGACGAGGATATTTGGGAGATGCAGTACACGAAGCACCAGTATCCTACTGAATTTGTGCCTATGGGAGCTATCGTAACAGCATCAGGAACGGGTGCCGAGCAGAACAACGGGGCGGTTATCACCCACACCGAAAAGAAATTGAAACAGCCGTTGACAGGCGCTTACTACAGTTTTGCTATACTGGACAGCGACTTGACACGGACTCTTCCAATGGGGCAAGTCGTCAGCGGTGCATTCGACACGTTGAGTCATTGTATGGAAATCTATATGGGCAAACCTCAAACGGACAATCTCTCCGATGAAATCAATGAAGCGGTCATGCGTAACGTCATCAAAAACCTCCGTGAACTGATAGCCGATCCGGACAATGATTTTGCCCGTGGAGAACTGATGTGGGATTCTGCCCTTGCGGAAAACAGTCTGCTAAAACTCGGCAAGCAGACCGATTTTCAATGCCATATGCTGGAACATGCCGTAGGAGCCTATACCGACTGCAACCACGGAAAGGCATTGGCGGTTATCCATCCGGTTCTCTATCGCCATTTGCTGAATGAGGGCAAAGAAAAACTGGCTCGTATGGCGGAACGGGTATGGAATGTAAAGGGTGATACGGTAGAGCAGACTGCTATACTTGGTATCGAAGCGTTGGAGGCTTTTATAAAGGAAATCGGCTTACCATCGCATTGGAGCGAAATGGGCATTAAGGACGAAAGTATCCTCCGTGCCGCTGCAAATACCTGTTTACTGATGCCGGGATGCTGCAAGCAGTTTTCTCGTGATGAACTGTTTGAGATATTGAAAGAATGCATGTAACAAACTTCTAAAAGAAAAAAATTATGAATACCTTATTAAAGACAATGTTGTGCGGTGTTACTGCACTTTTGTTCGCCGGAGCTTCAGCCGCTCAAAACAAACAACCATTTATTTCAGAGGATTTCTCTGCTATCCAAAGTCCTAACGACAATCCTTTCGGACTGGTTTATCGGGGAGCTATCACCAAGAATGAAACGGGCAAAGTTAATATCCATCGCATTACTTACGACTTGAATGGCTTGAAGATTGTCGCCAACGTTTATACTCCAGCCGGATATGAAGTTTCAAGAAGCTATCCCGCTCTTGTCGTTGCACATCCAAACGGTGGATGTAAGGAACAGGTGGCAGGATTGTACAGCCAGCGGATGGCGGAACAGGGTTACATTTGTCTGGCATTTGATGCCGCCTATCAAGGTGGAAGCGAGGGTGAACCGCGCAATGTAGACAAGCCGGCCAGCCGTATCGAAGATATCCATCGTGCAGCCGATATACTGGCACAATATCCCGGAGTGGATGCAAATCGTATCGGTATACTCGGTATATGTGGCGGAGGTGGCTATACGCTTAAAGCTGCACAGACTGACAAACGTTTCAAGGCAGTTGCCACACTCAGTATGTTCAACTCCGGACTGGTACGTCGTAATGGCTTCCTTGATTCACAGATCGGCGATGTGCAACAACGACTTGCAGACGCCTGTGCTGCACGTCAGAAAGAAGCCAACGGAGAAGCTCCTGAGTATGTAGGTGATATGAGTGGAATGACGCCGGAACAGGCCAAACAGCTTCCGTTCGATCTCTATCGTGACGGTTATGAGTATTACCTTCAATCTCACGCGCACCCGGGTTCTACCTTCCGTTATACAAAGAGCAGTCTGATCGATCTGATGGCATTTGATGCCAGTGAGGGAATGTATCTCATCAACCAACCGTTGTTAATGATGGCGGGTAGTCTTGCCGACACGTTCTATATGACCGAACAATGTTTCAGCAAAGCTACTGGAACGAATGACAAGGAATTGTATCTAATCCCTGGTGCAAGACACATCCAGACGTATTGGGTACCGGAATATGTAGATAAGGCTGTAAACAAACTAACTGATTTCTTTGGTAAACATTTGTAATGAATCCATCTCATCCAATACTTGAGATGCTTTCATTGGAACTCATACCGTTTTCGTTGATTTTGGTGTTTCAATCCGTAATCTGTGTATAGACGCACCACGACGGAAACGGTATTTTTGTATCAGCACATAAAAACAAATAATAGTAATGAACGATATACAGTCACTCACTATAGACGAGTTCAACAAACAGATGCGTCAACCGACACTACATCCTCAAGTAGCGGTTATTGATCCGGGACAACTTGAAGATGATACTACGTTGTGTTTTACAGGTAACTTCTATGCAGTCCGTTTTGTAAGGACACGGTGTGGAGAAGTACGCTATGGCAGGCAATGTGTCGATTTTCAATACGGCACACTTACATTCACAAAACCGGGAGATACAATCTGTATCAGTCACGAAGATGCGATAGACGGTAGTATATCGGGACTCCTGTTACATCCGGAACTGTTTAGTACCAAGAGCCTTGTATTCAAGAAAGCGGACTATACTTTCTTTGATTATCGGGAGAATGAATCACTGCATCTTTCCTTGCAGGAGATGCATATCGTACAAGACTGTTTGGATCATATCCATGAAGAACTGCAGCGGGACATAGACCCTTACAGTCTACGATTGGTATCTGTGGGTGTAGAATTATTGTTGGACTATTGCCTCCGCTTCTATGAACGTCAGTTTGCCTGTCGTTCTGACATTTGTCAAGAATACCTGGCAACAGTAAACAAGACACTCTACCGCTATTTTTCCCTATGTGGACAGAAATCTCTGGAAGACGGAATCTGCCGGGTCGAATCTGCACTTTCCACCCTTTCGCCAGCTTATCTGAACGAAGTAGTACGGATAGAAACAGGAAAGATGCTTGCTGAGTATATTCGCCTAAAGATGATGGAATATATTAAGAAACGTGTTCGCAAGGATGATTGCCCATTAGAGCAAATAGCTGGAGAGTTCGGCTTTTATCAACCGCGCATATTAGCCTTATTGTATCGGCAACTCTTCGGTCATCAGTCCGAATATTCTATTTTGACGTCTGATTATAAACTAAATTGATAACACTATGTATCCACAAATCATTTGTCATGTAATGGGCTCCGTAGATGGCCGCCTGCTGACCGACCATTGGACGGAACCATTCAATGGAAAGAAGAACGAACTAATTGGTATATACGCAGCAATTGGTCGCAAACTGAATGCCGATGCTTGGATGTTCGGAAAGCATACATTATGTGAAGGTTATTTCCCAAAAACCTTTCATACAGGGGATAGCACACCACTGGCTCATCCTGTACCTTATATTGCCGGAAGTACTTCTGAACACCTTTTTGTGATAGCCGATCCGGACGCAAATATTCTCTATGAATCTTCCACTGTAAGAGGAGACAGCATTGTAGCCATCCTGCCTGAAACAGCTCCGGCATTTTATTTAGAGTACCTTCAGAAGAAGGGTATTTCCTACCTGTTTGCCGGAACAAAAGGTGATAACCTCAACATTGCCATGCAGACATTGGCGGAAACATTTGGTGTGGAGTCTCTCTCTTTACAGGGCGGCGGCATCATTGACGGAGCATTTCTGCAAGCCGGACTGATAGATGAACTGAGCCTTGTTATTTATCCCGGTATTGACGGCTCGGCTAATTCAACATCTATTTTCCATTATATCGGTAAAGGAAATCCCTCACAAGGACAATCGCTTGAATTATTGTCTGTACAAACAATGGAGAACGGAGTGATTTGGTTAAGGTATAAATTCCATAAAAACAGTTGAATAGTATGCTACGTAAAATCAGATTGACACTTGCCGTTCTGTATTTCGCCACTGTGACGTTGCTGTTCCTCGACTTCACGGGGACGCTGCACGCTTGGTTGGGCTGGACGGCCAAAATACAGTTCCTGCCCGCGCTCTTGGCGTTGAATGTGGGGGTTGTGGGGTTCTTCGTGTTGCTGACACTTGTCTTCGGACGGGTGTACTGCTCAGTCATCTGTCCGCTGGGCGTGATGCAGGACATCATCGCTTGGATGGGCAAAAAACAGAAGAAGAATCGTTACTGCTATTCTCCGGTCAAATCATGGCTGCGGTATGGGGTGGTGGCTGTTTTCGTTGTAGCGATAATAGCCGGAATCGGCTCGCTGGTGGCATTGCTCGCGCCATACAGTTCATACGGACGGATCGCAAGCAATCTGTTCGCCCCGATATACGCTTGGGGAAACAACTTGCTCGCTTACTTTGCGGAACGGGCTGATTGTTACGCCTTCTATAAAACGGAGGTATGGTTGAAAAGTCTGCCGACATTCCTCATCGCCTTGCTTACCTTTATTATAATAGGAGTATTGGCGTGGCGGAACGGACGGACTTACTGCAATACCGTATGCCCGGTAGGTACGGTGTTAAGCTTACTTGCCCGTTTCTCGTGGTTGAAACCTGTGATTGATACGGATAAATGCGTGAATTGCAAGCTGTGTACCCGGAATTGTAAGGCGGCATGTATTGATATCGCCAAACATCGGATTGATTACAGCCGTTGTGTCACTTGCATGGATTGTATCAGTAAATGCCATAAGAGAGCCATCAGTTACAAACATCCTACAAAAAAAGAAGCCACACAGCCAATAACAAATACATCCAAAATTTTAACTGATCAAATCAATGATACCCGTCGTTCATTTCTGACTGTTGTAGCTACGATTGCTACGACTGGCATATTGAAAGCACAGGAAAAGAAAGTAGATGGAGGCTTGGCTGTTATAGAGGATAAGAAAATTCCCAATCGTTTTACTTCAATTGTACCTCCGGGAGCACGGAGTGCACGGAGTTTTTTTCAACATTGTACCGCCTGCCAACTCTGTGTATCAACCTGTCCAAACGGAGTGCTTCGTCCGTCCACAGATCTGACCAAATTAATGCAGCCCGAAATGAGTTATGAGCGAGGATATTGTCGGCCTGAATGTACAAAATGCAGTGAAGTTTGTCCTGCTGGAGCTATACATTTAATATCAGTAGCAGAAAAATCCGCTACTCAGATAGGACATGCTGTATGGGTAAAGGAGAACTGTGTGCCATTGGCTGACGGTGTAGAATGCGGGAACTGTGCCCGTCATTGTCCTACCGGAGCTATTCAAATGATACATTCTATTGCTGATAATCCAGAATCTGCTAAAATTCCGGCAATCAATGTAGAGCGTTGTATCGGTTGCGGAGCTTGCGAGAATCTTTGTCCGGCACGTCCTTTCAGTGCCATTTATGTAGAAGGCAACGAAATACACAGAATGATATGAAAAGAGTTCAAAAAATAAAATAGATACTAAATATTTACTGCATATGGATAAAGAGAATGGAAAATCAATTTCTCGTCGTGATTTTTTCAAGATAGCAGGAGCCGCAGGAGTGGTAACTGCCGGATTGGTAGGTTGTAATGAACAAAGCAAGTCATCATCTAATGTTATTGGAGAACCTGATGGTGATATGACTTACCGGATATTAACGGGCGACCGCGTGTCATTGCTTGGTTATGGTTGTATGCGATGGCCGATGATATCTAATCCAGATGGTGAAGGACAAATAGTTGACCAGGAAGAAGTGAACCGGCTGGTGGATTATGCTTTGGCACATGGTATAAACTATTTCGATACCGCTCCGCCATATTGTCAAGGTTTATCGGAAGAGGCTACTGGCATTGCACTCAGTCGGCACCCCCGTGATTCGTATTTTATTGCTACGAAAATGTCCAATCACCGTCTTTATGGAGCTGGACTTCGCGGTAAAGAACTACAAGAGGCAAGCGTAAAGATGTATCAGGATTCTTTTAAGCACCTGCGTACGGATTACTTCGATTATTACCTGTTTCATATTCTAGGTACAGGTAAGGGAATGGAAGAAATGCGCGGAAGACTGTATGATTGTGGTATCGCAGATTTTATCCTCAAGGAGAAAGAAGCCGGACGTATCCGTAAACTGGGGTTCTCGTTTCATGGGGATGTACGGGTATTTGACTATATGTTACAGGAATCGGGCATACCGTGGGACTTTGTACAAATACAGCTCAATTACCTTGACTGGCGGCACGCATCAGGCATCAACGTTAATGCAGAATACCTATATAGCGAACTGGCGAAGCGGAATATTCCAGCCGTGATTATGGAACCGTTGCTTGGTGGACGACTTTCCAAAGTTCATGATCACATTGTTAATAAATTAAAGCAACGAGAACCAGAACAGAGCGTAGCATCATGGGCGTTCCGGTTTGCTGGAAGTTTCCCTAATGTTTTGACTGTACTCAGCGGAATGACCTACATGGAACACTTGCAAGACAACCTGTGTACCTATTCGCCACTGCATCCGCTTTCTGATGATGAATTTGTATTCTTGCAAGAAACAGCAGACCTGATGGTACAATATCAGACAATCCCTTGTAATGACTGCAAGTATTGTATGCCATGTCCTTATGGAATAGATATTCCTGCTATTCTTCTACATTATAATAAATGTATCAATGAGGGAAATATGCCACGAAACGGACATGATGAAAATTACCACAAGGCACGACAAGCTTTCTTGATTGGTTATGACCGCAGTGTACCAAGACTGAGGCAAGCCAGCCATTGCATCGGGTGCAATCAATGTTCGCCCGATTGCCCGCAAGGTATCAACATCCCTAAGGAGATGCAACGCATCGATCATTTTGTAGAACGATTGAAACAAAATTTAATGTACAAATTATAATTAATAGCATAGAAAAAGAAAGCTTACCAAAAGATTGGTAAACTTATAAAAATAAGTCATAAATAAAATAGTAACAAAAGGTACAATAAAATATATTGGTTCAGTTTCGTATTCCTTGTTTAAGTTTAGAATATACAGACTGAACCGATTTCTCTTTATGTCCAAGAAGAATAACTGTGCCATAGCCATGTGTAGCAGCTCTTTTATGTGATTCCTTAAGTAACATTCCTCCTATGCCTCTGTTCTGGTATTCAGGTAGAACGGCAAGTGGTGCTAGAGCCAAAGATGTATGGATTTCATTTTCTGAAACGATTTCCACTTTTGTCAGCAAAATATATCCTACAATTTCTCCTTTTTCAGTTTTTGCGACTAGTGACAATTCCGGTATATATGTATCGGAATATGCAGTCTGTCTACTAAATGGTGCTCCTGATGGTCGCTTTCCGGCATATCTGCAAAAGCTTTTTCTATCAGGTTGCAGATAACAGACAATTCCGTACTATTTTCTTGCCTTATTATAATGCCCATAACTTGTTAAACTGAATTGATGCGCAAAGATAATATTTATAACACAATATAAAGAAAAGCAGTGTTTCTATGCAGTAAATCTGTGTTTTATATCATTGACAATAATCTGCAATACTGACAAATTACACCATCTGTGAATCTGTGAAATTATTCTGTGTTTTGTATAACTATCAGTAAAATAGTAAAGGATAATTTTGCAATAGGAATCAATATAATATATGCGATATGGAAAAAGAAGTAATGATACTTACAGGTGCCGGACAAATCGGTATGGCGATAGCCCGACGGATGGGATATGGAATGAAGATTGTAGTCGGTGACAAACGAATGGAGAATGCACAGTCCGTGGCCGATACGATGAACCGTGCCGGATTTGATGTGCTTCCGGTGGAGATGGACTTATCATCCCGCGAGTCCATTCTACATCTGATTGACACGGCACAGCAATATGGAGAAATAGCCATGCTGGTCAATGCTGCGGGAGTTTCTCCTTCACAAGCATCAATAGAAACTATTCTGAAAGTCGATCTGTATGGCACGGCTGTATTGTTGGAAGAGGTCGGAAAAGTTATTAGGCAAGGAGGTACAGGCGTTACAATCTCCAGTCAATCCGGACATCGTCTGCCAGCACTTGGTGCGGAAACTGATGAGCTGCTGGCTTGTACGCCAACTGAAAGACTATTGGATCTCGACGTTTTGCAACCACAACATATCAATGATACACTCCATGCATACCAGTTAGCTAAACGTTGTAATGTAAAACGTGTTATGTCGGAAGCCGTAAAATGGGGTAGAAGAGGAGCGCGCATTAATTCTATTTCTCCGGGCATCATTGTTACCCCATTGGCTCTTGATGAGTTCAACGGTGTACGTGGAGAATTTTATAAGAAGATGTTTGCCCAATGTCCGGCACATCGTCCGGGAACAGCAGATGAAGTGGCAAATGTTGCCGAATTGTTGATGAGTAATCGGGGAGCCTTTATTACCGGAGCCGATTTTCTTGTAGATGGAGGAGCTACAGCTGCTTATTTTTATGGCCAGAAATGAGTATTCTATTTCTATGAGGTAAAACTTTTGTGACAATATTCTATAAACGATACTTTGTCTTCTGTCAAGAAATTGTATCTTTGTTAAATCCTTATAATCTGATGGCGGAAAAGATAGGAAGATATAAGTATTCTGAAATACTTGACCTCCATTAGATAAATAAGGGTTTTGATACAAAAAATATTAACATTATAATATTAAGGGAAACACACATGAAGACATTTTATCTCATGACCATGGGATTTTGCCTGGCTCTAAATCTCCATGCACAGCGAAGCGAATATCTGCTGGAAAAAGGATGGAAATTTACCAAAGGAGAGGTTAGCAATGCTGAAATGCCAGCATTCAATGATGCTAAATGGGAAACTGTAGACATTCCACATGACTGGGCTATTTTCGGACCTTTCGATAAGAACAACGACTTACAAAATGTAGCTGTCACACAGAATTTTGAAACTCAGGCTAGTTTAAAAACCGGACGTACGGGTGGTTTGCCATACGTAGGCATAGGATGGTATCGTACAACATTTCATTCTACTCCAGGAAAACAGACAACCCTGATCTTTGACGGAGCAATGAGCGAGGCTCGTGTGTTTGTCAACGGAAAAGAAGCCTGTTTCTGGCCCTATGGCTATAACTCTTTCTATTGTGACGTTACCTCTCTAGTAAATGAAGATGGTAAAAATAACACACTTGCCGTACGATTGAAAAATCGTCCACAATCATCACGTTGGTATCCGGGAGCGGGACTTTATCGAAACGTACATGTAGTAACTACAGAAAAAATCCATGTTCCGGTATGGGGAACTCAGATTACTACTCCGTACGTGAAGGACGAATATGCTTCTGTTTGTCTTCGTACAACGATTTTAAATGCGGAAAAAACAGAGCTGACTGTGGTAACGGACATTATGGATGCTGACGGACAGGTGGTTTCAACCAAAACGAACAAAGGAGTCATCAATCACGGCCAACCTTTTACTCAGAATTTTATCGTAGAACGACCTAAGCTCTGGTCACCCGAAACTCCAGTCCTATATAAGGCCGTATCAAAAATCTATTCAGGTGATACGCTTCTCGATACTTATTCCACACGTTTCGGTATTCGTACAATTGAATATATAGCCGACAAAGGTTTTTATCTGAACGGAAAGCGACGTAAATTTCAGGGAGTATGCAATCATCATGACCTGGGACCTTTGGGAGCAGCAATTAACGTTGCAGCGCTCCGCCATCAGTTGACGTTACTCAAAGAAATGGGATGTGACGCCGTCCGTACATCGCATAATATGCCTGCTCCCGAACTAGTTGAACTTTGCGACGAAATGGGATTCATGATGATGCTTGAGCCGTTCGACGAATGGGATATCGCCAAGTGTGACAACGGATACCATCGCTTCTTTAATGAATGGGCGGAAAAGGATATGGTAAACATGCTTCGACAGTATCGGAACAATCCATGTGTGGTAATGTGGAGTATCGGCAACGAGGTTCCTACCCAATGGAGTCCGGAAGGATATAAAGTAGCAAAGTTCTTACAGGATATCTGTCATCGGGAAGACCCTACACGTCCGGTAACCTGTGGTATGGATCAAGTGAAAAGTGTACTGGCAAACGGATTTGCTGCAATGCTTGATATTCCGGGGCTGAATTATCGTACTCACCTATATGATGAAGCTTACGAACGTTTGCCACAAAACATTATTTTAGGTTCGGAGACATCGTCTACTGTCAGCTCTCGTGGAGTATATAAGTTCCCAGTGGAACGTAAGGCCGGAGCTATGTATGATGATCATCAGTCTTCTTCATATGATCTGGAATATTGCAACTGGTCTAACATTCCTGATATTGATTTTGCACGTGCCGAAGATCATGAATGGACAATCGGACAGTTTGTGTGGACTGGATTTGACTATCTAGGCGAACCGAGCCCATATGACACCAATGCATGGCCGAATCATAGTTCAATGTTCGGTATCATCGATCTGGCATCTATCCCCAAAGACCGTTATTATCTGTACCGAAGTGTATGGAATAAAGAAGCAAAAACACTGCATATCCTGCCGCACTGGAATTGGGAAGGACGTGAAGGTGAAAAGACTCCTGTTTTTGTTTATACGAACTATCCTTCGGCAGAATTGTTTATCAACGGAAAAAGCTATGGACGTCAGACTAAACACAAGAACGGAACAGTAGAAGACCGTTATCGTCTGATGTGGCATGACGCAGTTTATCAGCCGGGCGAGGTGAGAGTAGTGGCATACGACGAACAGGGGAATCCTGTTGCAGAAAAGACTGTTCGTACTGCAGGCAAGCCGCATCATATAGAACTTGTTACAGATCGCAGCTCTCTTCAGGCAGACGGAAAGGATCTGGCATATGTTACACTCCGCATTGTTGATAAGGATGGCAACTTGTGCCCGAATGACGGACGTCTGGTAAGTTTCAAAGTAAAAGGAGCAGGTAAGTACCGTGCTTCTGCAAACGGAGATCCTACTTGTCTGGATTTATTCCACAAGCCGGAAATGCATGCGTTCGGAGGTATGCTCACTGTTATAGTCCAGTCGGGAGAAAAAACTGGTGAGATAGAACTTCAGGCTACTGCCAAAGGAATAAAAACTGGCGCCATCCGTATTCCGGTAAAATAAGCTTACCGTAAGTAATTACTTACTTTACCCTCTACATTTTCACACTGATAGCGTATACTGATATTCATACAGGCAGAATAGGTTGAAAATGTGGAGGGTAAATTGTATATGGATGAAACTTATAAAAATCAATGGAAGTATCAGTAATTTAAAAAGTTACAGACTTAGTGTTTAGCCTCAAATTATAGTTTTAAATCTATAAATACCACATTCAAATTCTTCAGTAAAAAACTTCAGCATCTTTTAGGAAATTATTCTCGATGTTTTTTAAAAATTCGTACGAAAAAAATTTTTTCTTCAGCATGTTTTTTTGAGCAACTGCAAGTATGAATAGTTGCTCGACAAGTCTTATTATTCTGAAGAGAATATAAAGTGAATTATGGCAGAAGTAAAGGAAAGAGAAAGCTCTTTATAAAAAACAAGAAAGGAGGAAAATATCCGTTGCATGAGCGGATATTTTTCCTCCTCTTATGGAATTTCTAACAATTAATTACAGAATAGATTTTACTGTTTCCAGCATGCCTTTAGCCTGAATGCTGTCTAAGTCAGCTTTTACAGCAGCAGTCAGTCCTGGGATGTTGTTCAGGTTTTCTCCCCAGATAAATTCGGCAGCCAAAACTCCTTCAGCTACTTTCTGAGTATCACCTGTAGCCCAAAGCTGTTTCAACAAGTCCATGATATCCTGTGCATCGTTTGGAACAATTTCTGCGCCATCTTCACGTACACCGCCTTTGTAGTAAGTAATGATAGCAGCAAGACCCAATACCAGTCCCTTCGGAAGTTCACCTTTGCGTTCCAAGTACACTTTCAAACCTGGAAGGTCACGAGTCTGGAATTTCGGGAATGAATTCAGCATGATAGAAGTAACCTGATGGTCAACAAACGGATTGTTGAAACGTTCCAAAACATCATGAGCAAATTTTTCAAGCTCTTCTTTCGGAAGGTTCAAAGTTTCCATCAATTCGTCAAACATTACTTTATTGATATATTTGCCGATAACCGGATGCTGGCAAGCATCGCGAACAATGTTTACACCTGACAGGTAAGCAACCGGTGAAAGTACAGTGTGAGGACCGTTCAACAGAGTTACTTTTCTTTCGTGGTAAGGAGCTTCAGAAGGTACAAACAATACATTCAGGCCAGCCTTGTCTGCTGGGAATTCCTTAGCAACTTCCTGCGGAGCTTCGATAACCCACAAATGGAAGATTTCTCCCTGAACTACCAAGTTATCATCGTATTGCAGTTTTTCTTTGATTTCGGCAATTTCCTTACGTGGGAATCCCGGTACGATACGGTCTACCAATGTAGCATATACACCACAAGCCTTTTCAAACCAGTTCTTGAAATCGTCACCCAAGTTCCACAATTCAATGTACTGGTAAATAGTTTCTTTCAGTTTGTGTCCGTTCAGGAAGATCAACTCACAAGGGAAAATGATCAAACCTTTTGACATATCGCCATTGAATGTTTTATAACGGTGATACAGCAACTGAGTCAATTTTCCTGGATATGAAGAAGCAGGAGCATCTTCAAGCTTGCAAGAAGGATCGAAAGCGATACCTGCTTCGGTTGTATTTGAGATTACGAAACGCATTTCAGGCTGTTCTGCCAGTTTCATAAATTCAGCGTTCTGAGTGTAAGGATTCAAGGCACGACTGATAACATCGATCATAGTCAGGCTGTTTACAGTTTCACCTTTGTCGAGTCCCTGCAAGTTTACGTGATACAAACAGTCTTGTGCATTCAGCATGTCTACCATACCTTTATCGATAGGCTGTACTACTACAACACTGCTATTGAAATCTGTTTTCTGGTCCATATTATAGATTATCCAATCTACAAATGCACGTAAAAAATTACCTTCACCAAACTGAATGATTCTTTCTGGACGAACTGTCTTGTTTGCAGTTTCTTTGTTTAATGCTTTCATACTTGTATATTTTAAGTTCCGTATTTTTACAATTTTGCTTCTCTCTTTATAAGAAAGGTATAAAGGTGAAAAAACTAGTTGATAAAATAGTAATATATATTTACAAATAACGTTTTCTTCCTCTTTTTCAGAGATTAATTTTACTAAATATTCGCTGCAAATATACGAAATATTTTGTTATTCCAAATAAAATTTCTACTTTCGTGTTCGATAACGACAAATAAAACGAAATACATGTTAAGCAACATAAATTCCTTTTGCGGGATTTGCTTTTTATGAAAATACATAACAAAAAACATAAACCTAAAAACGAAGCTTTATGAAAAAATTTATGGATGAAAACTTCCTGCTGAAAACAGAAACAGCGCAGGAATTGTACCACAACCATGCAGCTAAAATGCCTATTATCGACTACCACTGTCACTTGATTCCGAAAATGGTAGCAGACGATTACCAGTTCAAGTCAATTACAGAAATATGGTTGGGTGGCGACCACTATAAATGGCGTGCAATGCGTAGCAACGGTGTAGACGAACGCTATTGTACCGGTAAGGATACTACCGATTGGGAAAAATTCGAAAAATGGGCTGAAACAGTTCCTTATACATTCCGTAACCCATTATATCACTGGACTCATCTGGAATTGAAAACTTGTTTCGGTATTGACAAGATTTTGAATCCGTCTACAGCTCGTGAAATTTTTGACGAATGTAATGCTAAGCTGGCAACTCCTGAATATACTGCCCGCAACCTGATGCGCCGTTATCACGTTGAAACAGTTTGTACTACTGATGATCCTGTTGACTCACTGGAATATCATATCGCTACTCGTGAAAGCGGATTCGAAATCAAGATGTTGCCTACATGGCGTCCTGACAAGGCTATGGCAGTAGAAGTACCTGCTGATTTCCGTGCTTACATGGAAAAACTGTCTGAAGTGAGTGGAGTAACAATTTCTTCATTCGACGATATGGTTGCTGCATTGCGTAAGCGTCACGAGTTCTTTGCTGAACAAGGATGTAAGTTGTCTGACCACGGTATCGAAGAGTTCTATGCAGAAGATTATACAGATGCAGAAATCAGAGCAATCTTCAATAAAGTATATGGCGGTACTGAACTGACAAAAGAAGAAATCCTGAAGTTCAAGTCGGCTATGCTGATTGTATTTGCTGAAATGGATTGGGAAACTGGCTGGACTCAGCAATTCCATTACGGTGCTATCCGTAACAACAACACTAAGATGTTTAAGCTTTTAGGCCCTGATACAGGTTTCGATTCTATCGGTGAATTTACTACTGCAAAAGCTATGGCTAAATTCTTGGATAAGCTGAATACCTCAGGCAAGCTGACTAAGACTATCCTTTACAATTTGAATCCATGCGCTAACGAAGTTATCGCTACTATGTTGGGTAACTTCCAGGATGGTTCTATACCAGGAAAGATTCAGTTCGGTTCAGGATGGTGGTTCCTCGATCAGAAAGATGGTATGGAAAAACAGATGAATGCGTTGTCACTGCTGGGCTTGTTAAGCCGTTTCGTAGGTATGCTTACTGACTCTCGTTCATTCCTGTCTTATCCGCGTCATGAATATTTCCGTCGTACATTGTGTAACTTGCTGGGTAATGATGTTGAAAATGGAGAAATCCCAGCATGCGAAATGGAACGTGTACAGCAAATGGTAGAAGATATCTGCTACAATAACGCAAAGAAATTCTTCGAATTCTAATTTGTATAAAGAGCATCATTTTGTGGAAAGGAGTTTGCCTGCTATATTGGCAAGCTCCTTTCTTTTTTGTACTTTTGTGTTCCTTTTTTAAAAATAAGAAACACATATATGGAAGTACGATTTCTGAGTTTGGGCAGTGGTAGCAGTGGCAACTGTTATTATCTGGCAACAAAGACTTGTGGGATACTAATAGATGCAGGTATCGGCATACGAAGCATAAAGAAGATTTTCAAAGATTATGCACTGAACCTGGATACAATACGTGCCGTCTTGATTACCCACGATCATGCCGACCATATTAAAGCTGTCGGACATTTGGCAAAAAAGCATAGCATACCCATTTATTCTACACCGGAAGTGCACGCAGGCATCAATCGGAGTTATTGCATGACCGAAAAACTGGATAATGCCCACCGGCGTTTTATCAACAAGGAAGAAACTATCCAGATAGAAGATTTCAGCATTACTTGTTTCGAAGTGCCTCACGATGCAACGGACAACGTAGGATATTGCATCAGCGTGGGGGATAAGACCTTTTCTTTCATAACCGATATCGGACATATTACGGACACTGCTGCTGCATATATTGAGCGTTCCAATTATCTGATTCTCGAAGCAAACTATGATGAAACCATGTTGCAGATGGGACCTTATCCTCAACATCTGAAAGCCCGTATAGCCAGTCCTAACGGACATATGAGTAACAGCGAGATGGCTAATTATCTTGCTGAACATTTTCCGGCTGGTTTAAAATATCTCTGGCTTTGTCATTTGAGCAAAGACAACAATCATCCGGAGCTGGCATATAAGACGGTTGAAACTGCTTTTAAACAGCATGGAATCGCTCTTGATGAGAATGGGGTACAAGTTATCCCATTGAAACGAACTACTCCTTCAGAGCTGTATTCTTTCGAATAAAGCGAAACAAAAAAAGATCGCCGGTAAATTGAAGATAATTGAATTATCCCGATTTACCGGCGATCTTTTTATTATGTACAGGAATTGTATTATTTCTTATTCATACGTTCCTGACGTTCTTTCTGAAGACGTTCTTGCTCTTTTTGCAGCGCTTCAAGCTTAGCCATCAATCCGCTAGTCTTTCTTTCTGAAGGAGCTTTCTTATTGGCTTCAAGCTGTGCCAATAATTTTTTCTCATCGGTCATACGACGCATAATCCACATGGTAATAATACCGATCAAACCAGAAATGAAGTAATAGTAGCTCAAACCTGATGCATATTCGTTGAAAATAAAGAAGAACATTACAGGCATGATATACATCATCCACTTCATGGCAGCCATCTGAGGATTATTACCCATGTCTTGCTGTTTCATCATAATAATCTGGTTCAGAACTGTTGTCACACTAAACAACAAACAGAACAGACTTAAATGATTTCCCAACAAAGGGATATGAGTACTCCAGCTTATAAGATCATCGTATGCAGAAAGGTCGCTTGCCCACAAGAAACTCTGCTGACGTAACTCAATTGCATTAGGCACAAAGAAGAATAAAGCCATAAATACCGGAGTCTGGATGAGCATAGGCAAACATCCTCCCATAGGGCTTACTCCATATTGGCTATACAAAGCCATAGTTTCTTGCTGTTTCTTCAATGCATCTTCCTGCTTCGGGTATTTAGCATTAATCTTATCTACATAAGGCTTTAACGCACGCATTTTTGCTGAAGAGATAAATGATTTCCAAGTAGTAGGCAATACCAGAATCTTGACAATGATAGTCATCAGCAAAATTACAATACCCATACTCAGTCCCCAACTTGACAACCAGTCGAAAAGATTAATAGTAAACCAGCGGTTAATCAGACGAATGATAGGCCAACCTAAATATACCAAATCCTCCAGTTCCTGATCTTTATCCTTGAAAGATAAATCATTAGTTGCCAACAAAGTCTTGAAATGATTAGGACCAAAATAGAACTGAAAACGACTAGGTTGCGCACCTGTCGGGTCGAAAGCAGTTTTCATTTCGGCAGTATAGTTCTTCATGTAACCGCTTCCTTTCTGTTCCATCTTCGATTCAAGCGTTGCATTTTCAAAGTTTTTCTCTGCCATAAATACACATGAGAAATACTGATTCTTAAATGCAACCCAATCAAGCACTTCTGGAATAGTTTCTTTTTCGTCTTTTGTTTCGCTCAAATAATCGAAACTGTCGTCTACCGGTTTATAAGTAAGCGAAGTATAACGTTGTTCGAACGTATATCCTTTTTCCATCTGTCGTGCGCGCTGTTTCCAGTCAACACTCATCGTTTTGACAGAAGGAGAGAAGAAGTTTTGCAATCCGCTTGCCTGGACAGTAAAGTCTACAACGTATGAGTTTGGTAACAGTTTATAGATGAAGTCCAAATGTCCACCATTTGCAGCATTTAGTCGCATTGTTACCGTACTATCTGTTACATTGGTAGTCTGAAAATACATCTGATTGCTCAGAATATTTTCATTTTTACCTTCAAATCCTAAACTTAACGAAGCATCTTTACCATCGAACAGAACCAAAGGCTGCTGTTGCTGATCATTATATTCTTTCAGCATAGCCTTACATACTCGTCCCCCTTTATTAGAAAAAGTAAGTTGCAGTACATCGTTCTCTAACGTAGTAAACTCTTCAGAACCTTGCGATGCTTGGAAAAATAAAGAAGTAGAATCCGGAACAACAGGCAATGAAGCAGCTATTTCTTGAGCTTTCTGCATCTGCTCTTGCTTTTGAGCCACTGCCTGTATCGAATCCTGATAATGCTGTGCACGTGCCATTTCCTCCTGACTGGGGCGATTATATATGCCGAATCCGACTATAACCGCACCAATCAGAGCAAATCCCACTAACGTGTTTTTATCCATTTCTTTTTATTTACAAATTAATATCTATTATTTATCAATAGCTGCTTTGATGAATGATAAGAAAAGAGGATGGGGTTTCAATACCGTACTGCTATATTCCGGATGGAACTGAGTTCCAATGAACCATTTCAGAGTAGGTATTTCAACTATTTCTACCAAATCCGATTCAGGATTGATACCCACGCATTTCATTCCAGCCTTTTCAAATTCAGCCTTATAGTCATTGTTGAACTCATAACGATGACGATGACGTTCCTGAATATGTTGGGTCTGATATGCCTGATATACTTTTGAATTTGGATCAAGAACACATTCGTAAGCACCCAAACGCATAGTACCTCCCATGTTTGTGATAGATTTCTGCTCTTCCATAATGTCGATTACATTATGTGGAGTTTTTTCATCCATCTCACGGCTATTAGCATCAGTATAGCCCAATACATTACGGGCGAACTCTATAGCCATACATTGCATACCCAGACAGATACCAAATGTAGGAACATTGTGTGTACGGCAATATTTCAATGCTACAAACTTGCCTTCGATACCACGCTGGCCAAATCCCGGACAGATAATAATACCATCCATTTCTTTCAGGCTTTCTTCTACATTCTCATCTGTCAACTTTTCGCTATTGATAAAGTGAATATCAGCTTTGCGGTCGTTATAAGTTGCAGCCTGTGACAATGCTTCCAATATAGATTTATAAGCATCCTGCAAATCATATTTACCGACCAATCCGATTTTAACCTTTTCTGTAGCGTTATGACGACGGTTCAAGAAGTCTTTCCATGGACCTAATTCCGGAGTTTCACCCACCGGCAATCCCATCTTTTCAAGAATTGTTACATCCAGTTTTTGTTCCTGCATGCGAAGAGGAACTTCATAGATTGTCGGCATATCCATTGACTGCACAACTGCACTTTCATCTACATTACAGAATAGCGCAACTTTCTTTTTCAGGTTTGTGCTAAGGTTATGTTCGGTACGCAATACCAGAATATCAGGTTGAATACCCACAGACTGTAATTCCTTTACTGAGTGCTGAGTAGGTTTAGTCTTCAATTCACCAGCAGCAGCCAGATAAGGCACATAAGTCAGATGCACGCATAGAGCATTTCTACCCAACTCCCATTTCAGCTGGCGGATACTTTCCAAATAAGGCAACGATTCGATATCACCTACAGTACCACCAATTTCTGTAATAACGAAATCGAATTTATACTTATTCCCTAACAGTTTTACATTACGTTTGATTTCATCAGTAATGTGAGGAATGATTTGGATTGTTTTTCCCAAATAGTCGCCACGACGTTCCTTGTCGATTACACTCTTATAAATGCGACCAGTTGTAATGTTGTTCGCTTTTGTTGTCTGAATACCGAGAAAACGTTCATAATGTCCTAAGTCAAGATCGGCTTCATGACCGTCTACTGTTACGTAGCACTCACCATGTTCATAAGGATTAAGTGTTCCCGGGTCGATGTTAATGTACGGGTCGAACTTCTGTATAGTTACGCTGTAGCCTCTAGCCTGCAGCAACTTACCGATAGATGATGAAATAATGCCCTTACCCAATGAAGAAGCTACACCACCTGTTACGAAAATGTACTTTGTTTCTGCCACAATATGATTATTTTAAAGTGATTTATTATCTAACACTACTATTCAAAGTTGCAAAATTATAAAAAAAAGCCAAATCACACACAAGGAAAGTGACAAAACATTGCAAAGAGTAAAATCTTCAATATCTGCTCTAAACAAAAACTAAGATGTAATTTGTTATAATATCATTATAATAAGACTAAATTAAATTGTAATTTTGCATAGAAAATAGGCAAATTAGAAAAATGAAAGCACTAGGTACGTTTATTACAATGTTCCTCCTGACAAATGAAGCCGTTCAGGCAATTGAACAGCAGGACTTAACTTTAACAAAAGACACTATCGCCGCCCAAGATACGATGCCGGCAGATACGTTGAAACAATTTTCTGCCGTCGATACTATACGACAGAAAAAAACAGTAGAAACCATTAAAGTAAAGAACATACAACAAGCTTATACTCCGAAAATCAATCCGGCAGTGAAAAACTTCCAATCCTTTTTGTATAGTTTCCGACAAGATTATCAGAAAATGCTAGACAGATGGGAAGATATTTATCTGCCCGAAGCTCCATCATGGATACGTTCGAACCCGGATTTCTATAAGCTTATTGTTCCTGCTACATATTATTCGGAACCAATTGCACAAGCATTCTCCATTGATAATTGGGAACCAGTAATTCCTTTTGTGAAAGAAAATGCCATAAAGGATTCTGTTTTCCAAGTTCCGAACCTTGCACATTCAGTTGATGTAAATAAAGGTGTAAACAAGCAATTACTGGCTTTTTATTTGCAATATCCTAGTCTGGTTTCTAAAAATGAAAACGAGCTGAAAGGTATAGAACCTTTATCCGACAAGATGAAAATAAGAAAACCAAAGAAAGAAAAAGTTTTCTATTTAATAGGAGCTGCCTCTCAAACAGGCCAGGTTAGAGAAAAAGACTTATTGGTAATGAAACCTAATTTCTGGGCTATCAGCGGAAACGGATATGCGCAGTTCTCACAGAATTATATATCCGACAACTGGTATAAAGGAGGAGAGAGTACAGTATCTTTACTATCAGGAGCTGTATTGCAGTTCAACTATGATGACAAGCAAAAAGTTCAATTTGAAAACAAAATAGAATGGAAGCTTGGTTTTATTTCTGCTCCTTCTGATACAGTCCACCAATATAAGACAAGTGAAGACTTGCTCCGTTTAAGTTCAAAATTTGGATACAAGGCTATCACAAACTGGTATTATACCATTTCGGCCGAGTTCAAGACCCAGTTCTTCTCTAATTATGAAACGAACTCCGATAAGATGGTATCTTCATGGCTTTCACCTTCAGAGTTGAATATCGGTATCGGTATGGACTATAAATATGTGAAAGATGCAATATGTAATTTGTCAGTATTGATCAATCCGTTCAACTACACCCGTTACAGTGTAGCCAGCGATAAAGTAGATCCAACCAAATTCAACATTGATGCAGGAAAAAAATCGAAGGATCAGCTAGGTTCTCGTGTGGAAGCAACATTAAAATGGATTATCATTAATAATCTAACTTGGGAATCACGTTTTTCTTATACGACAAACTATGAAAAAGTCTTGTCAGAATGGGAAAACACCTTCACTTTTGCTTTCAACAAGTACTTCTCGACGAAGTTATTTGTTCATACCCGTTTTGATGATTCTGTTTCTAAAGAAGAACCGGATGACAGCTATTTCCAGCTTCAGGAACTCTTAAGTTTTGGAGTTAGCTACACTTGGTAAATTAATTGTTTTATTTAAATTGAAAAAAAATGCCTTCATTTGTTCAGATACTTGACTTTATAGGAACATTTGCTTTTGCCATCAGTGGAATTCGTTTGGCATCAGCCAAACGTTTCGACTGGTTTGGTGCATATATTGTAGGACTGGCTACTGCCATTGGTGGGGGAACGTTACGCGATGTCATGCTGAATGTTACTCCTGTATGGATGACAGATCCTATTTACCTAATTTGTACAGCATTTGCTATGTTTTTTGTTATTATCTTCGGGAAATATCTTATTCATTTGAATAATACATTCTTCCTTTTCGACAGTATCGGACTGGCATTGTTTACTGTTGTAGGTTTTGGGAAAAGTATTTCTTTAGGATATCCTTTCTGGGTAGCTATCATTATGGGTAGTATAACCGGAGCGGCAGGAGGTGTTATTCGAGATGTTTTTATTAATGAAATTCCGTTGATCTTCCGAAAAGAAATTTATGCCATGGCATGCGTCATCGGCGGGCTGGTATATTGGATATGTCTTAAAACAGGCATGGAATCATATATGTCACAAATTCTAGGTGGAGTGACTGTTTTCATTGTCCGTATCCTCGCAGTAAAATATCAAATTACATTGCCGATACTTAAAGGTGATGAAGAGAATTCAAAAGAATAACGTACATAACACATAAAAAAATCCGCTAAATCCTCTTTCTACAAAGATTCGATTTAGCGGATTTTTTATATTAAATTTTATCCTTTATTTCAAAGTTCCTGCTTCAGCCTGCTGAATCATTTCCTGACTTGCATACATATATACTTCTACACGACGATTTTCCTTACGTCCTGCTTCTGTGCTATTGTCGGCAATCGGATTACTTTCTCCCATACCTTCTACAGTCTTAATTTGTGAAGCTGAAACTCCACATCCCAGCAAATAGCTTGATACACTTTGAGCACGTGCCTGAGATAACTCCTGATTTTTCTGTACGCTCTGTTCTGCAGTACTGTTTTTCCATCCTGTATTGTCCGTATATCCATAGATTGCTACATCCATGTCACGGTTCTGATTTAATACATTGTTTGCAAATTTACTCAATGATGATTTTGCAGAAGTACTTAATGAAGAGCTGCTAGTACTAAACAAAATCCCAGAATCGAAAGTCACTTTTACAGCTTGCAAACCATTGTTGTCTGTTACTTGCTCAACTTCAGCACCTTGTATCTGGGCAGCTTGTTCGGCAGCTTTATCCATTTTCTTTCCAATCAGGACACCAGCTCCTGTTCCCACAGCTGCGCCCACAGCAGCACCGATAGCAGCTCCTTTACCATGACCGGCAATACCACCGATTAAAGCTCCTAAAGCAGCACCACTACCGCCACCAATCATACCGCCTTTTGCTGTATTGTTCAAAGAACCACAACCGCTAAATACCAAGCATGCGCTTAATAAAATAGCCATGAAACTCGTTTTTTTCATATTTCTCAAATTTATATTGTTACTTTTTGAAGAAACAATCCATCGCAACTTTTGTTTAATAAACCTTCAGAATTATGTATTTCTACATGAATTCCAAAGGCTTATTGTTTATCCATTAATATGCAAAAATAGGATATTTCTTCATTGTTTCATTTACACGTGCACGTACAGAAGCAATAACCTCTTCATTGTCTACATTTGACAAAACAGTTTCTATCATTTCTGCAATTTCGTACATCAAATCTTCTTTTGCTCCACGTGTTGTAATAGCTGGAGTACCCAGTCGGATACCTGAGGTCTGGAATGCAGAACGGGTATCAAACGGAACCATATTCTTGTTTACTGTTATATCGGCAGAAACCAATGCCTTTTCTGCAACCTTACCTGTAAGCTCAGGATATTTGCTGCGCAAGTCAACCAGCATAGAGTGATTATCTGTACCTCCTGAAACAATTGTAAAGCCACGGTCCATTAATGCCTGAGCAAGCACAGCTGCATTTTTCTTTACCTGCATTTGATATTCTTTATATTCAGGCTGCAAACATTCACCAAATGCAACAGCTTTAGCAGCAATAACATGTTCCAACGGACCACCTTGGATACCTGGGAAAACAGCTGAATCAAGTAACTGTGACATCATCTTGATTTCACCTTTCGGTGTCTTTTTACCCCAAGGGTTAGGGAAGTCTTTACCCATTAAAATAACACCACCACGAGGACCACGTAATGTTTTATGAGTAGTAGAAGTAACGATATGAGCATATTTCACAGGATTATCCAGCAGTCCTGCTGCAATTAAACCTGCAGGATGTGCCATATCGACCATAAAAATAGCACCTACTTTGTCTGCAATTTCACGCATACGCTTGTAATCCCATTCACGAGAATAAGCAGATCCACCACCAATAATCATCTTAGGATGTTCACGTAAGGCAATTTCTTCCATCTGATCATAATCTACGCGTCCTGTTTCCTTATTCAAATTATATTCGCATGGAGTATAGATGATACCAGATGTATTTACAGCCGAACCATGAGAAAGATGACCACCATGTGCCAAGTTCAATCCCATGAACTTATCTCCAGGATTCAGCACTGCCAGAAAAACAGCAGCATTTGCTTGTGCTCCCGAATGAGGTTGTACATTTGCCCATTCAGCACCAAAGATTTGCTTCAACCGGTCGATTGCAATTTGTTCACTCTGATCCACAACTTCGCAACCACCATAATAACGCTTACCAGGATAACCTTCTGCATACTTATTTGTCAGACATGAACCCATGGCCTGCATTACTTGATCGCTTACGAAATTTTCAGATGCAATCAGTTCTATACCTTTCAGCTGACGCTGATGTTCTTTCTCAATAATGTCAAAAATCAAATCATCTCTTTTCATATGTAGCTTTTTAAAAAGGTAATATTATGTGTTTAAAAAATCACTCCAACTGAGAAACTTAATACGTTTCTACGACGTTTGATATATATATCCTGATCGCAATAAGGAGACTCCGTTATTCTTTTATCAAAAGAAACCGATTCTACCATATTATGAAGAACTCCTTCATAGCGAAAATCAAAAAATATATTTGAAACATTAACGGCCAATCCGACCACAGCGTTAAAACATAATGGACGGAGATTTTCTGTTATATTTTGCTGATAAAATCCAGAGTATTCATTCTGAGTATGCTTTTCCCACGTATAAGCTACTTTAGGTCCTAGAAAAAATGCCATACCATACGGACGGGCATCAACAAATTTATACCCATACAATACAGGCAGATCGATGGAGTGTATGGATGTCTTAACCAATGCATTATCGAATAAGATATCTTTATTTTCTACTGTATTGGCTATTGAAATACTTCCTTTAGAAACATTGTAAGAAAGTTCTGTCTGAAGATAGTGATGTTTCTTCAAATTGAAACGGCAGAAAAAAGCTCCGAAATAACCAACCTTATAGTTATTCTGGATATCATTCAATTCTTTCCCGCCTATAGAAAAATGATCTATAAAAAACATGGAAGAATTAAAACCTGCTTTTATACCCACATTAACAGCCGGATCACGTGTTGCATCACGTCCTCTTTTGCGTGACTGACCTTGAAGGCCTGTCGCCAGCAACAGACTGGTTATGAGTATTAAAGCAGTTTTCCTCATATTTCTTATTATTTTTTCTTTTCTACAGACCAACCGAATTTACCGATTTTTTCGCCCATTTCATAATATCCCCCATGTGCATAAACCAATAAGTTTGACTTAGCCAAATCGAACTTTCCTGTATCGGAATCCAAATATTTTTCATCAGCCTTTACATTCACGACATCTGCAATAAACATATCGTGAGAGCCCAGTGAAATTATTTCTTTTATCCGACATTCTATGCACAAGGGAGATTCTTCAATTATCGGAGCTTGTACAATGGAAGCCTTACCCGGAGTAAGATGCATTTCTTCGAATTTATTAAAATTCTTTCCGGAGCGCACCCCACACCAGTCTGTAGCATATGCCATCTCCTTTGTTGTCAGATTGATAACAAACTCCATATTCTTCTTCAAAATAGGATAGGAGTGGCGTTCTGGTCTTACTGAGATATAGCACATGGGAGGGTTTGTACATATCGTCCCAACCCAGGCAACAGTTATAATATTATACTCTTCTTTGCAGCTACCACAGCTGACCAGCACTGCAGGCAACGGATAAATCATCGTTCCGGGCTTCCAGTCTTGCTTCATAATAATATATTAAATCAATTTAATGTTATCTTTCTGCTGTTCCTTTTCGCAATAGTGACACTTCAGAATACCCTGCTCCTTATCGACAACATGAAACCATGTCTGCATAGGCTCATTGTTGGTTATGCACTTTGGGTTATTACATTTCACAATACCTTTCAACTCATCAGGCATAACAATCTGTTTCTTCTCAACTACCTCATAATGACGGATAATATTGAGCTTTATATTAGGAGCTACAACAGACAAACGGCTAACTTCCTCATCTGTAAAAAATCTGTCGGCAACCTTGATAATACCTTTTTTACCTAATTTTTTACTTTCAAAGTTATTCCCTATTGTAATATTACCGTCTGTATTTTGCAAATCGAGCAAAGAAACAACAGTAAAAACTTTATCTGAAGGTATATGGTCAATAACCGTTCCATTCTCAAGAGCGGCCACCTGCAATTCTTTCTTTTCGTTCATAATCTTTCTTGATTAACTTGTTTAAAGAGTTTATTTATCGTTCGGTATCCGCCTTGACTTCATCCAGCGTAATGCCAAGTACATCACACAAAATAGCTTCACGTGCGTAAAGTCCGTTTTGAGCTTGTTGGAAATAATATGCCTTTTCGTTTTCATCCACATCATATGCAATCTCATTTACACGAGGCAGAGGATGAAGGATACGAAGATTTGGACGAGTATGCTCAAGCATTTTATTCCGAAGAATATAAACATCTTTAACTCGTTCGTATTCCATCAAATCGGTAAAACGTTCACGCTGTACACGAGTCATATACAAAATGTCTGCATCAGCTATAGTTTCCTCCGTAAAATCTGTATGTTCCACATATTTTATATTGTGCTCTTTACAATATAGTTTGTATTCTTCCGGCATTTTAAGTTCATCCGGAGCAATAAAGTGGAAAGTAGGATTGAAATGACGCATAGCCATCAACAAAGAATGAACTGTACGACCATATTTCAAATCTCCCACCAAATAAATATTCAGATTTTCCAGAGTTCCCTGCGTTTTATATATGGAATAGAGGTCAAGCATTGTCTGAGAAGGATGCTGATTGGCTCCGTCACCAGCATTAACGATAGGAACCGGAGCTATTTCGCTAGCATAACGTGCTGCTCCCTCCAGATAATGACGCATTACAATAATGTCGGCATAATTACTTACCATCATAATTGTATCTTTCAATGTTTCTCCCTTTGAGGAACTTGTAACCTTAGGATCGGTAAATCCTATAACTTTGGCTCCAAGCCTGTTGGCTGCTGTTTCAAAACTTAAACGAGTACGCGTGGAAGGTTCAAAGAAAAGAGTTGCAACAATTTTTTCATCCAGTAAGTGACGGTTAGGCTTCTTTTCAAACTCTCTTGCCATTTCCAGAAGATAAAGGATACGTTCTTTAGAATGGTTGGCAATAGTTACTAAACTTCTATTTTCCATATTTTCGGTTTTATGAATTGTTTTTATAATACCGGAGTTCAAAGGTAGACAAAAAAAATAAAAAGACCATCCTTTTTTTAGAAAAAGAAGCTGTTATTTTATTTCCTGATAACAGAAATGCGTAATACAGAAGCATTTTTAAAACCAACAAAAAAATATATTTACCAATAGAAACGTAGCATCAAATAAGGCTTGTAAAAAGTTGTATTCCTGCTAAAAATAGCAGAAACAATCATTCTTGCAATTTTATTCGTTTATTCCGGTGTTTTTCTTTATTTTTGCGAACTTATTAAGTAAGAAAAAAGTTATTATCAGAGATAAGAATTTTTATTTATCATGAGGACTGTCTCTTATACACATCTGACGCTGCCGACGATCTTACGCG
>ENA-OZGV01000114-OZGV01000114.1-human-gut-metagenome-genome-assembly--contig:-NODE-114-length-51470-cov-17.428280_pt1 | contig 51470 bp, 44 predicted proteins | sample MGYA00245120_ERZ653665 | MGnify/ENA primary metagenome ERZ653665 (study PRJEB26926, sample SAMN06165250) | human gut metagenome | biome: ENVO:00009003; feature: ENVO:2100002; material: ENVO:00002003... | reverse complement strand
ACGAGATAGGAGTCCGTCTCGTGGGCTCGGAGATGTGTATAAGAGACAGCATAGAACGCATCCAGATGATCCTGCACGCAGCTCTCATCCAGATAGGCATCAAATACGGTCAAATTCTCGCACTCTCCCATCAGGATCTTCAGCGAGCTTTGCATTCCGCTGGCCATTGAGCCATGGGACGAGAGAAAGATTTTCAGCATAACAGGCATCCTCTTTTCGACTACAAGCTAATTATTTTCCTTCGATGTTCACATTTTATCTCTATTTTGCACAGAGTTCAACGCTTTTTGATTTATAGAATAAGTTCAAGTCGTTTTGATTTCATTTTATAAGTTCAAAATGGAGCACAGTTGAACACCCTGTTCAAAACTGTGCGCCATGATTTGGTGATTTTACATAGTCTGCAACGAGCGCCGAAGCCATTCCGCCGCCATCCGGGGCGGGTCTTCCGCAAAGGCTTCCAGTTCTTCCGGATACCGCACAAAAGAGTACAGCAGTGTATTCAGCGCTTTCATCTTCTGCCAGTCGTGAAGTCCGCCGCCGACATACAGCAGTGCCCGGATCTTCCGTTCTCCCCAGAGTGCCCGTTTTTCCAGCGGGTAAAATTCCAGTCGGATCTTTTCTCCTTCTGCGCCCTGTTCCTCCTGAAAGACCACCACGACTTCGCCGCACTGGTACGTCCAGCATTTTTCCCGGATGATCCACCGATTCAGAAGCGCCTGCCGTTCAGCTTCGTCCCTGCCATGTACCCCCGCCAGATACTGGAAGAACTGCTCCGGCGTGTAATACTGGAAGTTTCGGATTACACGATAATTCTCCGGCGGCGGAAGCTGCTGCCGATACTGGTATGCTTCCACCAGCAGGGTGTTGTAGTACGGCCTCAAAGCCGCTCGTCGCGCACCTCAGTTCAGCAAGCGATAATCTACAGCTTAAAAATGCTAAAAAAGCCCAGAAATACGCCATTTCCGGGCTTTTTCTATGCCTAGAATCACCTGATTCCGATGGTGAAATTTGAGGAAATTTGACTTCAAATTAGCCCATTTTGATGGTTTTACCATGGGTTTACGGCCTATTTTTGAGCCTAATGGGTGGGAAAATGGGTTTACAGAAGGCCATTTTGGAGGGGAAATTAGCCCCATATCCTTGACAGATTTTCGGCAAAAATCCGGCTGAAACGGAATGAAAAACAGTGTCAGGTTCGTTTGGCGAGTTCTGACGAATTCTGCAAAAATTTAATATCAGGTATCCTGTTACATAGAGCCTTGGCTCATTCTTTGAAAACGAGAATGGGTCGAGGCTCTATTTTTTTCGCCTGAAATCCGGCGAGACAAATTTGAGTAGGAGGTAACAGGTATGACGGATTTCAATCAGAAGACCCATGATACCGATGTGGGTAGTCATGGCGGACAGTCGAGGCAGATGATGGAGGTGTTTGAGAACCAGGAGTTTGGTTCGATCCGCGTGTTGCAGGAGGCGGGAAAGACATTCTTCTGTGCAAGTGACGTGGCGAAAGCGTTGGGGTATGTGAATCCCTACGCCGCAGTGAAACGCCATTGCAGAGGCCCCCTAACGAAACGCGAGGGGGTCGTTCAGAAGGTGAATCAGTATGGGGATGCTGGAGAGCAGGTCGTTGAAATCGCCTTTATCACAGAAGGCGATGTTTACCGGCTGATCGTTCACAGCAAGCTGCCATCGGCAGAACGATTTGAACACTGGGTGTTTGATGAAGTTCTCCCTTCTATCCGCAAGCATGGAGTGTATATGAGCGATTCCATTTTGGATCAGGTGATTCAGCATCCGGAGGTCATCTACACCCTGGCGCAGGACCTTGTAGCCGAGAGGGAGCAGCTTGAGGGTATCCGCAAACAGCTGGATGCGGCACAGCCAAAGGCAGACTACTTCGATACCTTTGTAAATTCAGAGGATTGCACCTGCATCCGGAATTTCTGTAAGGAAATCGGAATCCCGGAGAAGACGGCGGTGGCTCTCTTACTGGATCACCGCTATCTGTACCGCAGTCCGAGTGGCTGGCTGATGCCTTTTGCAGACAAATCTGCAAGGGGCTATTTTATTGTCCGGGATTGCTATGGAAGAAGCGGAAAACTGGTGCAGCAGACGAGAGTGACCTGCAAGGGAAAGAATCATCTCTTCAAGTTGTTTAAGAAATGGGGTGTGATCGAATGACGCTTTTTACAGAGGGACGACTTCAGGCGTTTGAGCGCATGATGCAGGATACCGGCAAATACCATCGCCGGGAGGACAGCGAAGATCGTCCGCGCAAATGTCCGAAGAAGAAAGCGGAGCCTGCGAAAAAGGATGGTGAGCACCATGCCGGTATTCAGGGTTGAGAAAAACAGCAATTACACAACGATGTGCAATTACCACCTGCGGGATCAGGGTCTCAGCCTGAAAGGGAAAGGACTTCTCTCCATGCTGCTCAGTTTGCCGGACACATGGAACTATTCGGTACGGGGGTTATCTTCGATTACGCCGGATGGCGTAGATGGAGTGCTTACGGCTCTGAAGGAGCTGGAGCGTCTTGGGTATCTGGAAAGGAACCAGCAGCGTGAAAGTAACGGTCGGATGGGCAGAGCTGAGTATGTGATTTATGAGATGCCAAGGAAAAAGCCGTGTTCGGAATCACCGTGTACGGAAAAGCCGTATGCGGTAAATCCGGATACGGACACACCGGTTACGGAAAATCCCGCGCAATTAAGTACTAATAGAACAAGTACTGAAACAATCAATAAAAGAGAGAAGAAGGAAATCCAACACCGGTATGGCTCATACGAAAATGTCCTTCTTTCTGACACGGAATACGGCAAGCTCCGGCAGGAGTTCCCAGGAGATTATCAGATACGAGTGGAACGGCTCTCTGAGTATATGGCCTCCACCGGCAGGAGCTACAAAAATCACCTTGCAACAATCCGAAGCTGGGCAAAGAGAGAAAAGCCGAAGTATAACCCGGCAGACTACACATTTGAGGAAGGAGACAGCCTATGAGCGACATGGTGCCTGAAGTTTTGAATGCGGCGTTGGATTCGCTCTTTACGCCGAAAGAACCCGGAGAGCTGGAATACCAGGGTGATGACGGACTGTTGTATTGTAGAAACTGCCATACGCCGGTGCAGTGCAGGGTTAAGCTCTGGGGCAGAGACAAGATTGTTCCCTGCCTTTGCAGATGCCAGCAGGAAGCGATGGTGGAGAAGAAACGCCAGGATGAGCTGCTGGAGCGGCAGCGTAAAATCAGGCAACTGAAAGCAACTGGGATTCAGGAAAAGCATCTTCTGGAATGGAATTTTGCCGTTGCAGAAGATAATAAGGATATCCAGATGGCAAAACGCTATGTGGAGCAGTGGAAAAAGGTCAAGGCTGAAAACCTTGGCCTTTTGTTATGGGGAGATGTCGGAACTGGAAAGTCCTTTGTGGCGGCATGTATTGCCAATGCGCTGTTGGAACAGGGCATTCCGGTTTTGATGACGAACTTCTCCAAAATCCTGAACCAGATGGGAGCCATGTATTCGGAAGAACGATACAGGTATATTGCTTCGTTTTCCAACTATTCTTTGTTGATTCTGGATGATCTGGGAATTGAGCGCAGCACCGAATATGCATTGGAGCAGGTCTACGCCGTTATTGATGAGCGGTACAAGTCCGGGCTTCCGGTCATTATCACAACCAATCTAAAGATTGCAGAAATCCGCAATCCGCAGGATGTGGCATACGCCCGTATTTACAGCAGGATTCTGGAAATGTGTACGCCGGTGCGAATCAGCGGAGAGGACCGCAGAAAGAGCATTGGAAAAGAAAAACAGCAGGTCGTTAAGGAGGTACTTGATCTATGAAGTGCAAGGCAAAAAAGGCGTTTTTCGCAGGTAAGAATGACATCTATCACCGCTGGAAGGAGGTTAAGAAGCTGAATGGCAAAAGCAAAAACCAGTATTACAACAGAAAACCGCAGTGGCTCAGCTGCCGACGCTGCGGCTAAGGAGCAGCGGACGGAGATGCCGCTTTCTGACCTGCATCCCTTTGAAGGGCATCCCTTTAAGGTGCTGGACGATGAGCTGATGGAACAGACCGTGGAGAGTATCAGGCAGATCGGCGTGGTATCACCGCTGATTGTACGGCCTGATCCAGAGGGCGGATTTGAAATTCTTTCGGGACACCGCAGGCTTCATGCGGCACAGCTGGCAGGTTTGGAGACCGTGCCGGTCATCGTCAAGGAAATGGACGATGATGCGGCAATCATCTTTATGGTGGACAGCAATTTGCAGCGGGAAAATATCCTTCCCAGTGAGAGAGCGTTTTCCTACAAGATGAAGCTGGAGGCGATGAAGCATCAGGGGGAACGTGGGGATTTAACTTCTGGCCAAGTTGGCCAGAAGTCGGTTGGAACAGTTTCAAGAGACATTGTGGCAGAGCAGGCTGGAGATAGTTCTCGCAATGTACAGCGGTTTATCCGCCTTACCAACCTAATCCCCGAAATTCTGGATATGGTGGATGAGAAGAAAATCGCCTTCAATCCGGCGGTAGAGCTTTCTTATCTGAAAACGTCTGAACAGAAAGAATTTCTGGAGGCAATGGACTATGCACAGGCATCTCCATCCCTGTCGCAGGCACAGCGGCTGAAAAAGCTCTCGCAGGAGGGCGGCTGTACCTTGGATGCCATGTGTGAAGTGATGAATGAAATCAAAAAGGATGAGCTTGACCATGTGACGATTAAAAACGAGGTTCTTCGGAAGTATTTCCCGAAATCCTATACGCCGAAGCAGATGCAGGACACGATTATCCGGCTGCTGGAAAAGTGGCAGCGAAGTAAACAACGAGATATGGAACGATGAGAAGGAGATTTTTATGATGATGAACTTTAAGAAGAATCAGAACAACGCAGTGTGCAGCATGGATTGCAAGAACTGCCCGAATGGTGCATCGCAGCCGAATCCGATGGATGATCCCATGTTTGAGAAGTCCATTGCGATGCTTCATAACTGGCTGATGCTGGAGGCAATCCGTGAAGATCACCCGAAGGAGCGCATTGTGATGGTGATCCTGCCGGGGGCTGGCGGCGAACTCCTGACCGAGGATGGCAGTCGAGACATCTTTGAGGATGTTTACGATGAGATGGAGGCTGATCTGGTGGCAGATGGGGAACTGCTTCTCCATTATGATAAGAGCGATGTGATCGAGACTGACAGAACCCGCTATCTGTTGGGAGCTGCGGAGGTTTCGGAAATCGACCAGAACGGCAACGAATGCAGCATCAATCTGTTTACGCTGGAACGCACCATCGACTATGTGAACAAGAACCTGACGGTGGTTTCCATTGGCGGCGAGTTGGTTCCGGCACTGCGCCTGATCTAAGGAGGTGCCTATGAAGAAATTCGATGTGGAGATTACGGAAACTCTCCAGAGGAAGGTTTCCGTGGAAGCTGCCTCACAGGAAGATGCGGAACGCATGGTGACGCAGGCGTGGAACAATCAGGACTATGTTCTGGATTCCGGCGATTTCACCGGTGTGGACTTCAAGACCGTGGGAGAACATGAACTGGCAGAGACCAGGACAATGAATGTGCTGCTGGTACAGCCCAATGCCTACCCGAAAAAAATCAGTGTTGGCACGGAGCTGGAAGATTTGCAGGCTATGGTCGGCGGCGATATTGAAGTAACCTATCCATTTGAGGATGAAGTGGCCATTATTCTGAATGAATCCGGTAAAATCAATGGTTTACCGCTGAACCGTGCGATTTACACCGAAGACGGGGATATGCAGGACATTTATGCCGGTGATTTTCTGGTGGTAGGGCTGACAGAGGATGACTTTGGTTCTCTGACTTCGGAGCAGATGCAGAAATTTGAGGAACAGTTCCATCAGCCCCAGATGTTCGTTCGTATGGGTCGCAGCATCATGGCGATTCCGGTTCCGGATGACATGGTGAAGAAGATGGAGGAAAAGGCTGCAAAGCCCCAAGAAAAGAGCAAACCTGCACCGGACCGGGACAGTTTGTAAGGAAGGAGGCGGAGATTCATGCAGGAAGAAGTTGAAAATCGTACCGTCAATCTGGCAATCAGCACCACGAAATTGACCTTTCGCACCATCGTGAATGGCTATAATGCGTGGAAACGGCACCATCAGGCAAAGGTGGCTCAGAAAACAGCGCAGCTGCCGGTTGGAAAGCAGAGCATCAAAGAACTGATCGGTCAGAATCAGGGAGTCAGCAGTATCCCCATTGAGAAAACGGATTTGAAAGGCTTTGAACAGGTGGCACGGAAATATGGTGTGGATTATGCCATTACGAAAGACCAAAATGTAATGCCACCCAAGTACACGGTGTTCTTTAAGGCGAAGGATGCGGATGCACTGACTTCCGCTTTTGAGGAATTCACCAACCGAAAGCTGAAAACAAAGGAAAAACCGAGTGTTCTGGAGCAGCTTAACAAGCTCAAAGAGCTGGTTGCTGCAATTCTTCCGGATAAGGTTCGCCACAAAAGTCAGGAGCGTGATCTATGAGTAATAAGACAAAGAAGCAGCTGCTCCTGAACCTACCGTACTTCATTGCCGGTCTTGTATGTACCAATCTGGGAGAAGCGTGGAGAATTGCCGAGGGCGCAGACATGTCTGAAAAGCTCCTCGGCTTTCTTTCTGCCCTGGGTGCAGCATTTTCCAACCCGATGCCAAGTCTGCATCCGATGGATTTGCTGATTGGTGTGTGCTGCGGAGCGGGTTTGCGGCTTGCTGTGTACCTGAAAGGCAAAAATGCCAAGAAATATCGCCATGGCATGGAGTATGGCTCTGCTCGTTGGGGTACGCAGAAAGACATCGAACCGTTTGAAGATCCAGTGTTTGCAAACAATGTGATTCTGACCCGGACGGAGCGGCTGATGATGGGCAACCGCCCGAAGAATCCGGCAAATGCCCGAAACAAAAACGTGCTGGTGGTGGGCGGCTCCGGCAGCGGCAAGACCCGGTTTTGGCTTAAACCCAATCTTTTACAATGCCACAGTTCCTATGTGGTCACTGACCCGAAAGGCGATATCGTAATCGACTGCGGCCAAGCCCTTTTGAAGAACGGATACAGTATCCGGATTTTCAATACTATCAATTTCAGAAAGTCGATGCATTATAATCCCTTCGCGTATATTCACAGCGAAAAGGATATTTTGAAGCTGACCACAACCCTCATTGCCAACACCAAAGGGGACGGCAAGGCCGGTGACGAATTCTGGACGAAGGCAGAGACCTTGCTGTATTGTGCTTTGATTGGTTATATCCACTATGAGGCACCGCTGGAAGAGCAGAACTTTGCAACGCTGATTGAATTCCTGAATGCGATGGAAGTACGCGAGGATGATGAAACCTTTCAGAATCCAGTGGATCAGATGTTTGAAGCTCTGAAAAAGAAAAAACCGAACCACTTTGCTGTCCGCCAATATGCCAAGTTCAAGCTGGCGGCGGGCAAGACCTTAAAGTCGATTCTGGTAAGCTGTGGCGCACGTCTTGCTCCCTTCGATATTGAGGAAGTCCGTGATATCACCATGTACGATGAGCTGTCGCTGGATACGGTGGGAGACAAGAAAACGGCTCTGTTCCTCATTATGAGCGATACAGACCCGACTTTTAATTTCCTGATTTCGATGATCTATACACAGCTGTTTAACCTGCTGTGCGAGAAAGCGGATGATGTTTACGGCGGCAGATTGCCGGTGCATGTGCGCTGCCTGATTGATGAGTGTGCGAACATTGGTCAGATTCCGAATCTGGAAAAGCTGGTAGCCACCATCCGATCAAGAGAAATCTCGGCATGTCTGGTACTTCAGGCACAGAGCCAGTTGAAGGCAATCTATAAGGACAATGCCGATACCATCATCGGCAATATGGATTCCCGTATTTTTCTTGGTGGTTCAGAGCCGACTACGCTAAAAGAATTGAATCAGGCACTGGGGAAAGAAACGATTGATCTGTACAACACTTCCGATACCAGAGGCAACAGCCCATCCTACGGCACCAATTATCAGAAGGTTGGGCATGACCTGGCTTCGGTGGATGAACTGGCCGTGTTGGACGGCGGAAAGTGCATTTTACAGCTGCGCGGTGTGAGACCGTTCAAGTCAGATAAATATGATCTGACCCAGCATCCGAACTACAAGCTCACTGCCGATGCTGATAAGAAAAACACGTTCAGCATCGAGGCATTTCTTGACCATCGGCTGAAGCTCAAACCAGGTGATAAGTACGAAGTGGTTGATGCAGATCATGCCAAGTAAGTTTGTTCCGGTGACGAAGATGTCATAGGTGTGCTGTTGGCAACAGAATAAGAAGGGGCGGCGAGTTGCCGCCTCTTTACATAGCCAGGTTTCTGATTGGGATTGGAGACCTGGCTATATGTTTGCCCATTTGCAGGTGCACATGCAGATGGAAAATCACTATTCATCAGCCCACAAGGGCGCATCGTACAAGGAGGTACACATTTATGGCATTTTTCAATAGCGCAGTAACCGTTCTTCAGACTCTCGTTATCGCACTGGGTGCCGGTCTCGGTATCTGGGGAGCCATCAACCTGCTGGAGGGTTACGGCAACGACAACCCTGGTGCCAAGTCTCAGGGCATGAAGCAGCTGATGGCTGGCGGCGGCGTGGCACTGATCGGCACGACTCTGGTGCCGCTGCTTTCCGGTCTGTTCGGTTAAGCGAAAGCTGTCGGAGCGAAGATTCCGACCGGGCGGCGAAAGCTGCCTGTTACATAGTCAGGTGCAGGCAATATCCGCAGCTGGCTATTTTCTGCGCTCTCCGGCAGGTGCACATGTTGGAAGTATGACGCAGAACCGCAGTTTAGAATCGCACCGGCTGATAGGCCGGACAAGTTACAGGAGGACAAATCTATGGCGTTTCTTACTACAACTGCATCGGCACTGTCTCTTTTCTCACAGCTGTTCATGCTTCTGTCCCGGATGGCGAAGCTGTTCGGTGTGTTTGCGTAAGGAAGGAGGCGGCTCATGCAGAGTATCCTTGAACAGATCACAGATTGGCTCAAGAGCATGATCATCAGCGGTATCATGGGAAATCTTTCAGGGATGTTTGATTCGGTCAACCAGCAGGTTGGACAGATCGCAGGCGATGTGGGAACCACACCGGCGAACTTTTCACCTGCGGTCTTTTCTATGATCCGCAACATCTCGGAATCCGTGATCCTGCCCATTGCCGGAATGGTGCTGACATTCATCGCCTGTTATGAGCTGATCCAGATGCTCATCGAGCATAACAATCTGGCAAATTTCGAGACGTGGACATTTTTCAAATGGGTCTTTAAGACCTTTCTGGCAGTGACTCTGATCTCGAACACATTCAATATCACGATGGCTGTCTTTGATGTGGCGCAGCAAGTGATCTCCCGAAGCGGCGGTCTGATTTCCGGCAGTACGTCCGTCAGTGATGCGACCCTGACAGCAATGCAGGCTACACTGGAAGGAATGGACTTGGGACCGCTGCTGGGACTGTATTTGCAGACCTTTGTGGTTCAGGTCACGATGCTGGCGTTGTCGGCTATCATCTTTGTCATCGTGTATGGCCGAATGGTGGAAATATATCTCATGGTGAGCCTTGCGCCGATTCCGTTCGCAACCTTTGGAAACCATGAGCAGAGCCATACCGGTCAAAACTACCTGCGTTCCCTGTTTGCACTGGGATTCCAAGGCTTTCTTATCATGATCTGTGTAGGCATCTATGCAGTTCTGATTCAGAACCTGTCCTTTTCGGATAACATCATCAGCAGCATTTGGGGCGTTATGGGCTATACGGTTTTGCTGGCATTTACACTGTTTAAGACGGGAAGCCTTGCGAAATCCGTGTTTGCAGCGCACTAAGGAAGGAGGAATGATTCATGGCATCTTATATTTCTGTGCCGCGAGACCTTTCAAAGGTCAAAACCAAGGTCTTTATGAACCTGACCAAACGGCAGATTCTCTGCTTTGGAGCCGGTGCGCTGATTGGCGTTCCGGTTTTCTTTTTGCTCAAATCCAGCGGAAATCTGAGCCTTGCCGCACTTGGCATGATGGCAGTGATGCTGCCGCTTTTCTTTCTCGCCATGTACGAGAAAGACGGTCAGCCGCTGGAAGTGGTGGCAAAGCACTTCTATGAGGCAAAGTTCAAGAGGCCGAAAACGCGGCCTTACAAAACAAAAAATTACTATGCACTGCTGGTGCAGCAGGCAGATGTGGAAATGGAGGTAAATCGCATTGTTCAAAATTCTCGAAAAGCTGACAGCGAAGAATAAAAAGCAGGATAACATCCGAATGCCGTCTCATCTGTCAGCCGCAGAGCAAAAACAGGTGCAGACGGTGATTGACCGAGCAAGGGGGGACCGCACGGTTCCGCACTCGGCACAGGAGAGCATTCCTTTTCAGCGGATGTTCCCGGACGGTATTTGCCGTGTGACGGACAACTACTACACCAAAACCATCCAGTTTCAGGACATCAATTATCAGCTGGCACAACAGGAAGATCAGACGGCTATCTTTGAGGAATGGTGCAGCTTCCTGAACTTCTTTGATTCCAGCATCCGCTTTGAGCTTTCTTTTATGAATATGGCTACGGATGCCTCGAATTTTGAGAAGATGGTGCGTATCCCGTACCAGAAGGATCATTTCAATCCGGTGCGCACGGAGTACAGCACCATGCTGCGCCGCCAGCTTGCCCAGGGCAACAACGGCCTGACCAAGACGAAGTACCTGACGTTTGGCATTGAGGCGGAATCCATGAAACAGGCAAAGCCGAGGCTCATTCACATCGAGATCGACCTGATGAACAACTTCAAACGCTTGGGTGTCCGGGCAAAATTGCTGAACGGCAAGGAACGGCTTCATCTGATGCACGATATGTTCCACATGGGTGACCATGACCGATTCAATTTCGATTGGAAGTGGTTGCCGGAGAGCGGGCTGTCGGTAAAGGACTTTATTGCACCGACCGGTTTTGCCTTTCCGAAGAACCGGATTTTTCAGATGGGCGGGATGTATGGCTCCATGTCCTATCTCCAGATCACGGCTTCCGACCTGTCGGATCAGCTGCTGAAGGATTTTCTGGATATGGAATCCAGCCAGATCGTGACTATGCACATTCAGTCGGTAGACCAGAATAAAGCAATCAAATCCATCAAGCACACCATTACGGAGCTGGATCGTTCCAAGATTGAGGAACAGAAGAAAGCTGTCCGTTCCGGATACGATATGGACATCATTCCGTCAGATTTGGCAACTTACGGCAAGGACGCAAAGGCACTGCTGAAGGAATTGCAGAGCCAGAATGAGCGTATGTTCCTGCTGACCTTTCTGGTAATGAACACCGGCGAGACGGAGCAGGAGCTGGAAACCAATGTGTTTCAAGCTTCCAGTATCGCGCAGAAGTACAACTGCAACCTGCGCCGTCTGGACTTTCAACAGGAGCAGGGGCTGATGAGCTGTCTGCCGCTGGCACAGAACCTGATTGAGATTCAGCGCAGCATGACTACCAGCAGCACGGCAATTTTCGTTCCGTTTACCACCCAGGAACTGTTTCAGACCGGGAAAGAGGCTCTGTACTATGGGCTGAATGCTCTGTCCAACAACCTGATTATGGTTGACCGGAAAAAGCTCAAAAACCCCAACGGGCTGATTCTGGGTACTCCCGGTTCCGGTAAATCCTTCTCTGCCAAGAGAGAAATCGCCAATGCGTTCCTGGTGACGGATGACGATGTAATTGTGTGCGATCCTGAAGCCGAATACACGGCACTGGTGAAGAAATTTGAGGGGCAGGTCATTAAAATCAGCCCTTCCAGCACGCAGTATATCAACCCGATGGACATCAATGCGAACTATTCGGAAGAGGATAATCCGATTGCCCTGAAAGCAGATTTCATCCTGTCCCTGTGTGAGCTGATCGTGGGCGGAAAAGAAGGCTTGCAGCCGGTAGAAAAGACGGTCATCGACCGATGTGTTCATCAGATTTACCAGACCTATTTTGAGAATCCGGTGCCGGAGAACATGCCGGTGTTGCAGGACTTGTACGAGGCACTGCTCCGGCAGGATGAAAAGGAAGCACACCATGTGGCAACGGCACTGGAAATCTATGTGACCGGTTCGCTGAACCTGTTTAACCACCGCACCAACGTAGATATCAATAACCGGCTGGTCTGCTATGACATCAAGGAGCTGGGCAAGCAGCTGAAAAAGATCGGTATGCTGGTGGTACAGGATCAGGTCTGGGGGCGTGTAACCGCCAACCGCAATGCCGGTAAAGCCACCCGCTACTATATGGACGAGTTCCATCTGCTTTTGAAAGAAGAGCAGACAGCGGCTTACAGCGTGGAAATCTGGAAGCGATTCCGTAAATGGGGTGGTATTCCCACCGGCATCACCCAGAACGTAAAAGATCTGCTTTCTTCCCGCGAAGTGACGAGCATTTTTGAGAACAGCGACTTCATTTATATGCTGAATCAGGCAGCCGGTGACCGTCAGATTCTGGCGGATCAGCTGAATATCAGCCCGCACCAGCTGTCCTATGTGACTCACTCCGGCGAAGGCGAAGGACTGCTGTTCTACGGAAATGTGATTTTGCCGTTCGTTGATCGTTTCCCGACCGATCTGGAACTGTACCGGATTATGACGACAAAATTAACCGAAGTTCAGGAAGCAAAGGAGGCGTAAGCAATGGCTGGCAAGAAAAATCCGAATCTCGGAGACAAGCTGCGGCAGGAGCGCGAGGGTGCGGAGAACACCCTTCGCGATTCCAGAAGCAAAACCGCAGATAGCAGTACGGGAGACGGCGGCAAGAAAAAAGCGGAACACCGAAGGCAGATTCGTCACGAGGCCGATCTTGCTAAGATGCGCAGTAAGAAGCTGAAATCAGAGCAGGAAGTAAAAGCGAAAAAGAATGCAGCAGCTTCCGGGAAAAAAGGCGGAAAGCCAAAGAAGCCGGGAAATCTTGCGGCAGATGCACTTTCAGCCAAGGCACATCAGAGTGTGCGCAATGCCGACCAGGATAATAATTCTGGTGTGGAGGCAGCGCATTTTACCGAAGGCTCAGTGGAAGGTGCAGCCCGTGCTGGTTCCCGGTTCCAATATGGTAGAAAGCTGCGGCAGTACAAAAAGCTGGAGCGGTTGGAGAAAAAGGCAAATAAAGATGCCGTAGATTCCATCTTTGCGGAACGCATGAAGTCTGATCCGCAGGCTGGTTCCAATCTCTTTTCCCGATGGCGGCAGAAGCAGGCCATCAAAAAAGAGTATGCCGCTGCGAAGGCAGGTGCAGCCGCAGCGGAGAACACAGCAGCTGGCACAGCCAAAGCTGCGCAGGGCACTGCCAGCATGACGGAAAAGGCATTTCAGTTTGTGCAGAGCCACTCGCATATCATCATCGGTATCGCAGCCGTGGGACTGCTTGTTTTGGTGATTGCCGGGTCGGTTTCGTCATGCTCCGTCTTGATCAATGGCGGCGGCAATGTGGTGCTGGGGACTTCCTACACGGCAGAAGATGAAGATTTGAAAGGCGTGGAGACGGATTATACCAAGCTGGAAGATAAACTTCGCAAACAAATCGACCGCATTGAAAGCGACCATCCGGGCTATGACGAGTATCGCTACAATCTGGCAGAGATTGGTCACAATCCCTATGAGCTTGCATCTCTGCTGACCGTAGAATTTGAAAACTATACGAGAAGCCAGGTGCAGGCGCGGCTCCAGAGTATTTTTGAAGCGCAGTATGAGCTGAAGTTGGAGGAAAAGGTGGAAATCCGGACAAGGAAGGAAACCCGTGTGGGCTATCGCTACAATCCAATCACCGGAACCGGACACACCTACACCTATCAGGTGACGGTACAGTATGAGTATAAAATCCTCAATGTAACACTGCTCAATCGGGGCGTTGACTATGTTGCAAGAAATTCCGGCCTTACAGATGACCAGCTGCAACGATACGAAGTCACACTGGAGTGCCGGGGCAATCGAGATGACCTGTTTGCAGGCATAGCCTTTGCAACGCCGGATGGCGCGGGTTCCAGCGGAGAATACCAGGATTACGACATTCCGGGCGAAGCTCTGACGGATGAAAAATTCCGGAAGATGATTACCGAAGCAGAGAAATATCTCGGTTATCCCTATGTTTGGGGCGGCAGCTCGCCGAGTACCAGTTTTGACTGCTCCGGTTTTGTAAGCTGGGTCATCAACCACTGCGGCAATGGCTGGAATGTAGGCAGGCAGACGGCCAACGGTCTGATGGGAAAATGCGACATTATCCCGAAGAGTGAGGCAAAGCCCGGAGACCTGATCTTCTTCCAGAAAACCTACAACACCAGTGGCGCATCCCATGTGGGCATTTATGTCGGCAACGGGATGATGATCCACTGTGGCTCACCAATTTCCTATGCTTCCATTGAGACGAGCTACTGGCGGCAGCACTACTACTGCATGGGAAGAATTCGATAAAAATAGGGCGTTTATTCGCCCGGAAAGGATACGATATGAGCTTGAAACTGGAAAAGATTGCTGCGGAGCGCGAGAAAGCCCGCAGGAAACGCGATGAATGGGAGGAGCGCAGAAAGGAATGGGACAGAAAGTACCACGAGCAGGAAAACAGCGAAATCTGTGAAATGGTACATGCCCAGAGCCTGACCCCGGAACAGCTGGCAGTCATCATTCAGCTGGCGCAGGCTGCGGTTCCCAACCCGGAGAACCTGAAACTGGATGAGAAAGAAACGGAGGATATGGAATGAAAAAGATGATGGCAATGCTGCTTGCCAGCGTGATGGCGGCAGGAACCTTTACGACCACTGCATTTGCCTATACGGGCGATGATGTGCAGAAGAACACGCCTGTCAGTACCGCTGCACAGGAGACGGATGCAGCAGAAAGCACAAATGCGGGGAAAACGGACAATACCGACAGCATCGAAATCGACCCGGACATGCAGGTTCTGCCGGATGGCTATGAGGTCTCTACGGATGCGGATGGGAACCTGATCGTTACGGTGGGCGGCAAAGAATACAATATCGGCAGCGAAAAGTCCCAAAAGCAGACTGGTACGGTGGTGCCGGGGATCACCAGTCTGCATTTTCGTTCCGGTCCCGGCATGGATCAGGAGATTATCGGATATCTGCATTCCGGCGATACGGTTGAGATTGTCGAAAAATGCGGTGACTGGTATAAGGTAAACTTCAACGGCAAAACCGGGTATGCACATGGAAAGTACCTGAATGTCACGGATTCTGCAAAAGACAGCAGCATGTTCAGTGAAGATGCGCTGAAGCTGTTTCTGGATCTGATGCAGAGTGGAATGTCATACGAGGATGAGACGAAATCCAGTGCAGCTTTGACTCCGGAAGGAAATATGACGCTGGTGGACGATATCGGTGAGGAAGAAGATAAATCCAGCCAGCAGTTCATTACGCTGGTGACAAAGGCGGGCAACACCTTTTATCTGATCATCGACCGCGATAAAGACGGCAACCAGAATGTGCATTTCCTGAACATGGTGGACGAGGCCGATCTGCTTGCGCTGATGGATGAAGAGGAAGCTGCCAAGTATCGGGAGAAGGAGCCGGAAGTCACGGAACCTGCGGAAACCGAAAAGCCGCAGGAGACGGAACCGGCACCGGAAGAGCAGAAAACAGAGAGCGAGCAGAAGAAATCGTCTCCGCTTCCGATGATTATGCTGCTTCTGTTTGTGATCGGTGCAGCCGGTGTCGGCGGTTATCTCTATATCAAGATGAAGGGCGTAAAGCCTGCGTCCAAGAAAAATCAGCCGGACCCGGATGCGGATTATCACGATGAGGATGAAGATACGCTCCAGCTGCCGGAGGATGATGGTGACGAGGACGAAGAAGTGGATGTCAACGAGGATTATGAAGCGGAATCGGACGATGAACCTGTCTGATTAACGCAGCGTTGACCGGTGGGGCGGCTGAAAAGCCGTCCCCTTTACATAGCCAAATGGTTGGTGGGTGAACTGTTTTGAGCTATGAAGCTATGGACTCTGTAGGCGATATCTGATAAAATAGAAAGTAAGAACAGCTCAACAACTCGGAATTTTACCATTCAGATTTCCGTGCTCTGCCACTTTTATGAGCGTTCTTTTCAGTATTTTGCCACTTTCATGAGGGAATAATCCGTGCTTCATTACACTTTCATGAGCGAATTTATGCTGTAATATGACATTTTCATGAGGGAATTGGTGCTTCGATGCGACGTGAGGAGGTAGTGGGCGGAGGCATGGGCGCGATAAAGGCAACGAGTGCGAATGGGTGGACGCGACGTGAGAAGGTGGAGGGTGCGGACGCGTGGGCGCGGAGTGAGCAGGCGGAGGGCCGAGACATTGGCCCGGGAAAAGTGAGCAGAAATATACGAGTGTCAACGGGAGGGTTTTATGGTACAACTAGAAGTAGTTTTTTGATGGAGGTGCCTATGGAGCCGAAGGTCAGTATCATCGTGCCGGTGTATAACGCGGAGAAGAGTCTCGCGCGCTGTGTGGACAGTATTCTGAATCAGGAGTTTCGGGATTTCGAGCTGATCCTCATGGATGATGGAAGTAAGGATCGGTCCGGGGAGATCTGCGACGGATATGCGCGGGCGGATGCGCGCGTGGTGGTCGTGCATAAGGAGAATACGGGGGTGTCGGATACGCGAAACCAGGCGATCGCGCGGGCGCGGGGTACGTTTCTGCAGTTCGTGGACAGTGATGACTGGCTGACGGCGGATGCGACGAAGCTGATGGTGCGGGCGGCCGAGGAGACGGGCTGCGACATGGTGATCGCGGATTTCTATCGTGTCGTCGGAGAGATGGTGTCGCAGAAGGGGGATATCGACGCGGACCAGGTGATCGGGCGTGAAGCGTTCGTTGGCTTCATGATGGAGAACCCGGCGGACTACTACTATGGGGTGCTGTGGAATAAGCTGTACCGGCGCTCGCTTGTGGAGGCGCACGGGATCCGGATGGATGCGAAGCTCAGCTGGTGCGAGGATTTTCTGTTTAATCTCGAGTATGTGCGCTATGCGACGACGTTCTATGCGCTGCGGACGCCTGTCTACTATTATGTGAAGACGAAGGGTTCGCTGGTGAATCAGAAAATCAGCTTCACGCGGACGGTGGAGATGAAGCTCGCGATGTTCGAGTGCTACAACGACTTCTTCAAGCACGTGCTGGATGAGGAGGCGTATGAGCGGAAGCGGCTACAGGTTTATCATTTCCTGGTGGATGCGGCGAAGGATGGTTTCGTGTTCCCGGCGACGATTCCGGGGACGCAGAAGCTCGGTGAGGAGCGGAGCCAGGCGCTGCAGGAGGTGATTTCGGAGGATGGGATCATCGTGGAGAAGTACCGGGACCGGAAGCTGCTCGAGCGCTATCTCGAGTCGGTGGCACTGAAGTATGATATGACGATGGCGGAACTGTCGCTGCTGCTGTATCGGAAGGATGCGGGAAAGGCGCTCGCTCGAGGGGCTGAAGCGCAGATGCCTGCGCGGGAAGATGTCGTGGAGGCGACTGATCGAAAGGATGCCGGAAAGGCGCTGAGCCGGAAGGATCTCGCAGAGCTGATGCATATGAGCCGCGGGGATCTGCGCGCCGCGCTGCAGAAGCTGGTCACACGCGGGATGCTCGAGGTGGTCGACGTGCCGAGGAAACGGCGTGAAGCGGCGGAAATAGCCGAGGCGACTGGTCTTTTCGGAAAGCGTGGCGAGGCACAGGATGCAGACGCGGACGGAATGGCGAAGAAAAAACGCGCGCCGCGGAAGATCCGTCTCGAGCTGCTGCCGGCGGCGGATGCGGTGCTGCAGGATATCGCGGCCGCGGAGCGCGACTACGAGCAGGCGAAGTTCCGGGGATTTACAGAGGACGAGCTCCGGCAGTATACAGCGCTCGAGCGACGCGTGCAGGAGAACGAAAAGCAGATACTGCAGAAGTGAGGATGGGCAGCCGAAACCCTCAGTGGTGCCTGGCGATGAGTCAGCGAGGGGCAGAATGCGTTGCGGCGAGGCACAACGCATGCGCGGAGTGATGATGTGGAGGGCCGAAACATGGGCACAAGCGAGTAGGAGGCGGTGACTAGCCGCCGTCCTCTCACACCACCGTGCGTACCGTTCGGTACACGGCGGTTTCAACAGTTGACGTGCATAGACTGATAAGCTGTGGCAAGATCATAAAAGCCCCAGTTTGTAGACCTAAAACAGAATACCGTTCCTTACATAGCAGTCATGCGCTTCGGTGCCTGGCTGCTAATTTTTTTGCGAAAGGAGCAGTATCGAATGAAGCTTGTATTAGCGGAAAAGCCCTCGGTTGCCATGAGTCTCTCGAAAGTGATCGGGGCAGATCAGCGCGGGGACGGTTATATGGAGGGCAATGGCTACCTTGTCAGCTGGTGTGTGGGGCATCTGGTGGAACTTTCCCAGCCGGAAGCCTATGATGAAAAATATGCTAAGTGGAGATATGATGATCTTCCAATTTTGCCGGAACATTGGCAGTATCAGGTGTCCGCCAGCACGAAAAAGCAGTTTGGAATCCTGAAAAAGCTCATGCAGAGGAAAGATGTGGAGAGCCTGATCTGTGCAACTGACGCAGGGCGTGAGGGAGAACTGATTTTCCGATTGGTTTACCATCAGTGCGGCTGCAAAAAGCCGGTAGAACGCCTGTGGATTTCCTCAATGGAGGACAGTGCTATCCGGGAAGGCTTTCAGAAGCTCAGACCGGGAACAGAATATGATGCCTTATATGAGGCGGCTTTATGCCGGGAGCGTGCCGACTGGATTGTCGGAATCAACGCAACCCGGCTTTTTTCATGCCTGTATGGGCAGACCCTGAATGTGGGGCGCGTGATGACACCAACGCTTGCGATGGTGGTCATGCGGGATGCAGCTATTCGGGCGTTCAAGCCGGAACCATTCTACTCGGCAGAATTGAAATTCCGGGATTTTCAAGCGGGTGGTGAGCGGATGAAAGCAAAAGCAGATGCAGAAAAACTGGTGGCAGAGTGCTGTCAGGCGGGTAGTGCCATCATTACCAAGGTGGAGCAGAAAGAAAAAACAGAGAAGCCCCCGGCCTTGTTTGATCTGACATCGCTTCAGAGAGAAGCAAACCGGCAGCTGGGATTCACTGCCCAGCAGACCTTGGATTACACGCAGGCTCTGTACGAGAAGAAACTCGTGACCTATCCCCGTACCGACAGCCGGTATCTGACGGATGATATGGCACCGCTTGTGCCGGAACTTGTTTCCGTGATTCAGCAGAGCTTTCAGATTCAGCCGGATGCACCGGCACCGGTGAATACAGCACAGGTCATCAATACCAAGAAAGTTACCGATCACCATGCCATAATCCCCACAAAAACAGCGGCGGGTTATGACATTTCCTCTCTTCCCAGTGGAGAACAGGCGATTCTTACCATGCTGACGGTGCGCCTGATTTGCGCGGTAGGCACTCCCTGCCGCTATGCAGAGACCATAGTAGAAGCCGAGTGCGCCGGTCAGAAGTTCCGCACGAAAGGCAAAACAGTCACGGATATGGGCTGGAGGCAATATGCAGGAAAGGCAGTTGAAGATGCTGAGAAGAATGCAGAGGCAGGTGAACTTCCGATACTTTCGGAAGGCATGACACTGGAACTTGCCGGTGTCGATCTGAAAGAGGGCAAGACCAGCCCGCCTAAGAGATTTACCGAAGATCTTCTGCTTTCAGCGATGGAGAGTGCCAGCTCGGATGAATTTCCGGCCGGTGTAGAGCGAAAAGGCATCGGCACACCGGCTACACGCGCTGCCATCATCGAAAAACTGGTGCAGAAAGGCTTTATCGAGCGCAGGGGTGATAAGAAAACGAAATATCTTTGTTCTACGGACAAGGGAAATGCGCTGGTGACGGTGGTGCCGGAACAGATTCAGTCCCCATCCATGACGGCAGACTGGGAGGAAAAACTGCTGAAAATAGAACACGGCGAGTACGACAGCGATGCCTTTATGGGCGAAATCAGCAGCATGGTCAGCGGACTTGTTAAAACCTACGAGGCTGTAAAAGGTGCTGATGTGCTGATGCAGCCGGAACGGAAAGTCATTGGTTCCTGCCCGGCCTGCGGCAATGATGTCTGTGAAACGGCAAAGGGATGGTTTTGCAGGGATAAGGGCTGTAAATTTGCGCTCTGGAAGGAAAACAGGTTCTTTCAGACACTGGGAAAGCAGATGACAGAGGAACTGGCAAGCCAACTGGTAAATCAGGGGAAAGCACGACTTACCCATTGCTATTCCAAGAAGTCTGGACGTTACTATGACACAACCGTTCGTGTAGAGACTGGCGAGGACGGTGCAGCAGCATTTAAGCTGGAGTTTGGAGGTAAAAAATGAGCATGAAAATGATGAATGCAGCTTATCTGGTGGATAATGTCGCTCTGCTTTCCTTGCAGGAAAAGCAGGACGGCGTGGAATTCCACTGCTTTGATATGAACAGTAAGGTGCAGACCGCCGAAGGACGTATTGGCTGGGATGTGTTGGATAAACAGCCGTTTTCTACGCTGGAAGAAAGCGCGAGGATGGCGGCACTCAAGGAGATTCCCCAGCTGGACGGTCTTACCGTTGCGCCGGTAGCCCCGGAGATGTTGGAGCAGATGCGAGGCGGCAGAAAGGTTCTTTGGCAGATGAAAAAGGCTGATCCTGAGCTGGAGAATGCTAAAAATATCCGGTTTATCACCAGCAACTACGAGGATCGGTTCAAAATCCCGGATGGCAGTGCGGTGGAGGTCGAGTATCCGAATCGAAAATTCTCAGCCCGCTGCGAATATATGGACGAATATCATCTGCGCCTTGGGTATGATGTTCTGCACATCTGTCAGCTGGCAGAAATGCTGGAACGCGGCGGTGGCACATGCCGCCCGGAGCCATTGATTACAGAAGAACACAGCGCATGGGATTTGGGAAGCAAGGGCTTTCTTGCCATTCAGACCTGTGAGGACGGTTACGACTATACCTTATATCATAAGGACTTCACGGAAATTGACGGCGGACAGATCGACAACCCGGAAATCAGCATGAATGCAGCCAGAGACCAGATTCTTTCGGATTATGGGTTCGGTGGACGCACCATGACGCGGATTGACTATGATGAACTTTGTGATCGAGCAGAGGATGCAGAAATCAGTAGACGGGAATCTGTGCTGGGTAAACTCTCGGATCTGTCTTCCAGAACGGATACACCAGCGAAAGCTGCCAAGGCGAAGGAGGCGGAGAGATGAAATATAAGCTTACGAAGGCAGAGCAGGAAACCGTCATCAATTTTGACAATGAACTGGATACTGCCAGTATTTACACCCATGACAGCCGCCTGATTAAGAAGCTTCGGAAACTGCGAAAACAGTATCCGGAGCAGTTTGTTTTGGAGCATCGGGAGCAAGGGTCAGTCACTTATACGATTCCGAAACGCTGTGTTGGTATCCGACCGCCTTATAGTGAAAAACGACGGGAACAGCAGCGACAGGAAGCAAAGGAAAACGGCCTGCCGTTTATGGAGAAGGGAGAAATGAACGATGGCAAGAATTGAAAAATGGGATGAAGTGCATGGAAATCAGGCACCGGACGAAAGAATGATGGCATTTCTCGACAGCGCTACCGACCAGTATGCGATTTTGCAGCTTCGCCGCAGCGAGAATACGGTATATGAACGCTTTTCGTCTATGCGCGAACTGGAACGGATGGGGCTGGAACCGGATATTGACCATTATGAGGTGGTGTATACGGCTCCGCTTCTTCCATACAAGGATCAGAATACGATGTTGGAGGAACTGTATGCGAAATTCAATGTTTCCCGCCCTGATGATTTTACTGGGCATAGTCTTTCTGTGTCTGACATCGTGGCTTTACGGCAGAATGGTGTTGTAAGCTGTCACTATGTAGATTCCATCGGCTTCCAGGAACTGCCCGGATTTTTGAAACCGGAGAATTACCTGAAAGCCGCAGAAATGGCAATGGAAGACGATTACGGCATGATTGATGGCGTGATCAATAACGGAAAGAAGGAAGAACCGGCAGAGAAAGCGTCGGTTTTGGATCAGCTGAAGGAAAAGCAGGAGGCGGTGCTGCCTGCGCCGCCTCGTAGGTGCTGCGAAGAAAAGGAGTTATAAATGCGTTTTACGGATGACGAATGGATGCTCATGATGCTTTACAGCCCTGGCACACGGACAGGGCTGATCGAAGAGCTTCAAAAGATGCAGAAAAGTCTGACCGGCAGAGATAGAAACCTGCGCAGGTGGACGGCCTCGCTGCTTGCGAAACTGGCAGAGATGACGGATGCAGAATATGAGGCACTGGATTTGTATCCAGACGAATAAAGGAGAGGAGGAAAAAATAGATGATGACGAAAACGGCTTATTATATGCAGATGGCGCAGGAAGCTGCGGCACAGATCACTGGCAGCAAAGAGCAGTGGACAGCGTTTCTGACCACATCCGCACGGCTTTATAAGTATCCCTTTGCGGAGCAGCTGATGATCTATAAGCAGAGGCCAGAAGCGACGGCCTGTGCAGAGTACGATCTCTGGAATGATCGGATGAACCGCTATGTGAAGCGTGGCTCCAAGGGCATTGCTCTTTTGGACATGCGCGGCGAGCAGCCGAAACTGCGGTATGTATTTGATGTGGCAGATACCGGAGAACGGAAGAATTCCCGACCGGTACAGCTCTGGAAAATGAATGCGGAGCATGAGCAGCCAATCATTCGCGCACTGGATACAGCATTTGATGTTTCTGCCGGTGCTGGGTCTCTGGAAAATCATATCATGGAAGCGGCAGAACGCCTTGCAAGGGATTACTGGGAGGAAAACCGCAGGCAGATCAGTGACATCGTTGCAGATTCCTATCTGGAAGGATATGATGAACTCAACATCGGAGCTTCCTTTAAGAGAGCTGCCGCTGTCAGCATCGCATATTCCGTCTTTACCCGGACGGTGGCCAATGCAGATGACTATTTTGAACACGAGGATTTTCTGGACATTTTTGATTTTAATACGCAGGCTGCAGCCAATGTGCTGGGAACTGCGGTCAGTGAAATGTCCAGCCAGATCTTCCGGGAAATTGAACGCACGATCCGAACCTATGAAAGAGATAAGCAGGCAGAAAGGAGCCAAAACTATGATGGAGCTGAATTACACGAAGAACGGCGATTACCTGATTCCGGACATCCAGTTGTCGGTGCAGGAACAGAAGCCCCTGGGCAAGTACGGGAGGATGCGCAGAGCGTTTCTGCAGGAGAACAACACGCTGCTGTACAATCACCTGATCCTGACCGAGAAGCTGTACCCGCACCTGTGGGAGATTCAGGAGACCGCGACCGCACGGATGGAGCAGATGATGGCGGATCTTCTGAAAGCGAATCCGGCACCGGACAAGAAATTGAACCAGATGGCCTGGGTGCAGCACATGAACATGCTGAAAGCGCAGGCAGAGGAAGTCATTCTGACGGAACTTATCAACAGTTAAACTTCATGAGTCTGTTTCAGTCCGAAGCAGAGCAGATTCAGAAAATTGATGCGGCGGCAGAAAATGCAGCCAAAGAAGCGGAGAGCGAAAAGCCCTCCGCTTTTGTTATTTCTGAGGATGAAATCGACCGGATGCTGCGGACAGGCTCCAATTTTGAAGGCGGAAAGATCCGTATTTATGCGCTGTATCAGCAGCAAGGGGACGCAAAAGAACGAGCTGCATTCTTGAAAGCGGAATACGGTCTCGGTGGCCACAGCTATACCTTTATGGATGGCAGTCGCGGTTTTGCCGATTATAACGGAAGAGGTATTCTGCTTCGCAATTATGACCATGACCGGGAAGTGCGACTCACATGGTCGGCGGTGGATAAGCGGTTAGACCGGCTTGTGGAAAATGATCAGTACCTGACCGCGCTGGAAATGGAAGAGTATCGGAAGCTGGAGCAGGAATACGACGCGCCGCTTCCTATGCCGACTGCCGCCCATGTGTTTCCGCCAACGCCACCGGAACGCTACGATACCGGAAATGAGCATGTGGACAACATGCTGAATACGGCTGCGGATGTATATGCCCGGAGTGAACTGGCGGCACCACAGCGGTTTACCGTGATGGAGACAGACGATGGTTATGCGGTCTGGGATGATATTCAGGACGGCATTCATGTGGAGCCGGATGGTGTCAGCGAAGAGTTTACCAGCGAATGGGAGGCAGAGACCTACCGCCAGCAGTTGATTGAAAAAGTTCAGGAACGGGAAGCAAAAGACTGGCTCTATGTTGAACAGAGCAAGCAGAATTTGCAGCAGGACATTCCATTCCCAGATGTGGAATCCGAAGAAGTACAGGAATCGGCTCACGCAGAGACAGATCCTCTGGTACTGGAAATGCAGGAACACGCCAGCGAACTTTCCAGAGAGTCTGGCTATGCACCGGATGAACGGTTTGTGGTCACAATGACCGGCGAGAACTTTCCGGATTCTAAAGATGCGTTTGCCATCTGGGATTATGTCAAAGAAGAGTATTACGGATATTCGGACGGAAAAGTGCAGACATTTGCCGATTATGTGAGTGCATCAGAGGCGTTGCAGGAGATTCGCGGCAGGAACATGGAGGCTGAAAAAGAGCCTGCAACTGTGCAGCCAGAACCCGCAGCTCCGGTGCAGCCGGATTATCGCGTTGGCGATACGCTGTATCTGGACGGAAAGGCATTTACGATTGAAAAAGTCGGGCTTTTCGATGTGGAACTTCGGGACCCGGATTCCGTGTATCCGATCTTCCGCTCGGAAAGCAAGGAAAATCTGGCAAGAATTTTGGGGCATGAGGAAAATGTTCACCTGCACAATCTGGTGGTTGATCTGAATTCTGGAAAAGAAGAAGCGTTCCGGGCAGGGCATGAAGCAAAACATGCGGAGAACTACCGCATCAACAGCTTTCACCTCGGCGAAGGCAGTCCTAAGCAGAAATTCCGTGCCAACATGGATGCCATCTACACGCTGAAAGCCTTAGAAAATCAGCATAGGGATGCGACACCGGAAGAACAGGAAACGCTGGCCAATTATGTCGGCTGGGGTGGGCTGGCAGATGCCTTTGACGCAGAGAAAACTGCCTGGACAGGCGAATATAAGGAGCTGAAAGCAGCTCTTACGGAAGAAGAATATGCCGCAGCCAGGGCTTCGACTCTGAATGCGCATTACACCAGCCCTACCGTGATCCGTGCAATCTATGAGGCATTGGACAGTATGGGATTTGAGAAAGGCAATATTCTGGAACCGTCGATGGGTGTCGGCAACTTCTTCGGTATGCTGCCGGATTCCATGCTGGGGAGCAGGCTCTATGGTGTGGAACTGGATTCCATCACCGGGCGTATTGCGCAAAAGCTGTATCCGCAGGCAGAAATCAAGGTGGCAGGCTTTGAGACCACCGACCGGCGTGATTTTTATGATCTGGCCGTGGGCAATGTGCCTTTTGGCAACTACCGTGTCAGCGATAAGCCATATGATAAACTCGGATTTTCTATCCACAACTATTTCTTTGCCAAGGCACTGGATCAGGTTCGGCCCGGTGGTATCGTGGCCTTTGTTACCAGCCGCTATACGATGGATTCCAAAAATCCGGACGCACGAAAGTATCTGGCGCAGCGGGCAGAATTGCTGGGAGCTATCCGACTTCCCAACAACGCATTCCGTGCCAATGCCGGTACGGATGTGGTGTCGGATATCATTTTCCTGCAAAAGAGAGACCATCCCATTGATATCGAACCGGATTGGGTGCATCTGGGGCTGACATCGGAGGGTATTACCCTCAACGGCTACTTTGTTGACCACCCGGAAATGGTGCTGGGTGAGATCACAACGGAAAGTACCCAGTACGGCAAGGAAGAATGTACGGTCATTCCGATTCCAGGTGCGGATCTGGGAGACCAGCTGCATGAGGCGGTGCAGCACATCGGCGGTCATTATGAAGCACAGGAGCTGGCACCGGAGGAGGAGTTGTCCTTGCAGGGCGAAACTATTCCGGCAGACCCCAATGTCAAGAACTTCTCCTATGCCGTAGTGGATGGGGATGTCTACTTCCGTGAGAACAGCATCATGCGGAAGGCTGACCTTTCTGCGACAGCCACCGGCAGGATCAAAGGCATGGTGGAGCTTCGCACCATTGTGCAGGAACTGATCGACTATCAGTTGAACGATTACCAGGAGGAAGCGATTGCCCAGAAACAGCGGGAACTGAATGTAGCCTATGACCGATTCGCCGATCAGTATGGGCTTATCAATTCCCGTGCAAATGCACAGGCTTTTTCGGAAGATTCGTCTTATTATCTGCTCTGCTCTCTGGAAAATGTGGATGAAAACGGCAGGCTGGAATCCAAGGCGGATATGTTCACCAAACGGACGATTCGACCGGAACGGGCTGTTACCAGCGTGGATACTCCGGCTGAAGCTCTGGCAATCTCCATTGGAGAGCGCGGCAGAGTGGATTTGCCCTATATGTCGGAGCTTTTAGGTACACCAGGGGAATATGAAAAAATCCAGCAGGAACTGCATGGTGTCATTTTCAAAGACCCGATGACGCAGGGCAGCGAGGAAACCGGCTGGGTAACAGCTGATGAATATCTGTCCGGCAATGTCCGGGAAAAGCTCCGCGTGGCAGAGTTGGCTGCGGCCTCTGACCCTGCCTTTGCGGTGAACGCGGAATATTTGAAGAAGGCACAGCCAAAAGACCTGGATGCTTCGGAGATTGATGTGCGTCTTGGTGCCACATGGGTCAATCGGGATTATATCCAGCAGTTTATGGAAGAAACCTTTGAACCGCCGTTCTATCTGCGCCGAAATATTGAAGTGAAATTCTCTCCCATGACGGCAGAATGGCAGATTACCGGCAAGAGTACACCGAGCCGGAACGATGTCCATGCCTATATGACCTACGGCACCAGCCGTGCCAATGCCTACCGGATTTTAGAGGATACGCTAAATCTGCGGGATATTCGTATCTACGATACCGTGGAGGATGCAGACGGTAAGCAAAAGCGAGTTCTGAATAAAAAGGAGACCACCCTCGCCCAGCAGAAACAGCAGGCCATTAAGGATGCGTTCCAGAATTGGGTGTGGAAAGACCCTTATCGCCGTGCGGAACTGGTGGAAAAGTATAACGAGCTGTTCAACAGTACCCGTCCTCGTGAGTACGATGGTTCTCATATCCGCTTTGGCGGTATGAATCCGGAGATCCGGCTGCGTGAACATCAGCAGAATGCCATTGCTCATGTGCTGTACGGCGGCAATACGCTGCTGGCCCACGAGGTAGGTGCCGGTAAGACCTTCGAGATGGCAGCTTCTGCTATGGAGGCAAAGCGGCTGGGACTGTGCCAGAAATCCATGTTTGTCGTTCCGAATCATTTGACCCTTCAGTGGGCAAACGAGTTCCTACGCCTGTATCCGAGTGCAAAACTGCTGGTGGCAAGCAAAAAGGACTTTGAGACTGCCCGCAGAAAAAAGTTCTGCGCACGAATTGCCACTGGCGATTACGATGCAGTTATCATCGGGCATTCTCAGTTTGAGAAAATCCCGGTGTCCGCAGAACGGCAGGAGCGGATTTTGACTGCCCAGATTGATGAAATCGAAAATGCTATTGCTGAGATGAAATCCCAGAATGGCGAGCGTTTCTCCATCAAACAGATGGAAAAGACCCGGAAAGGATTGGAGGCGAGATTGGAGAAACTCCGGGCAACCGACCGAAAAGACGATGTGATTACCTTTGAGCAGCTGGGCGTAGACCGGCTGTTCGTAGACGAGGCACACGCGTTCAAGAACCTGTTCCTCTACACAAAAATGCGCAATGTTGCGGGCTTGTCCACATCGGAAGCGCAGAAATCTTCGGATATGTTTATGAAGTGCCAATATATGGACGAGCTGACAGGCGGGCGCGGTATCATTTTTGCGACCGGCACCCCGGTCAGCAATAGCATGACGGAGCTTTACACCATGATGCGGTACCTCCAGTACGGCACATTGCAGCAGAAAGGGCTGACCCATTTCGACAGCTGGGCTTCAACCTTTGGTGAGACCACCACGGCCATTGAACTGGCACCGGAAGGAACCGGATACCGGGCAAGAACAAGATTTGCAAAATTCTTCAACCTGCCGGAGCTGATGAATATGTTCAAGGAAGTGGCAGATATCAAGACTTCCGATCAGCTGCATCTGCCGGTGCCGGAGGCAAAATTTGAAACCGTGGTGGTGCAGCCTTCGGAGCATCAGCAGGCGATGGTGGCGGAGCTTTCGGAACGGGCGGCGGCTGTGCATTCCGGTGTGGTAGACCCGTCGGTCGATAACATGCTGAAAATCACATCGGATGGCAGAAAGCTGGGGCTGGATCAGCGGCTGATGAATCCACTCCTGCCGGATGACCCCAACAGCAAGCTCAACGCCTGTGTGCGGAATGTGCTTCGTATTTATGAAGAAGGAAAGTCAGACAAGCTGACCCAGCTGCTGTTCTGCGACCTCAGCACACCGAAAAACGATGGAACCTTTAATGTCTATGAGGATATCCGCGCCAAACTTATTCAATCCGGTGTACCGGAGGAAGAAATCGCATTTATCCATGATGCTGATACCGAGGCAAAAAAGAAAGATCTGTTTGCCAAAGTCCGTACCGGACAGGTGCGGGTGTTGTTAGGTTCGACACAGAAAATGGGCGCAGGCACGAACGTGCAGGACAGACTGGTGGCCGTGCATCATCTGGATGTGGGCTGGCGGCCTGCGGACATGACCCAGCGAAATGGTCGTATCATCCGTCAGGGAAACCGCAACAAGGAAGTACAGGTTTATCAGTATGTGACGGAAGGAACTTTTGACGCTTACCTCTATCAGACACTGGAGAATAAGCAGAAGTTCATCAGCCAGATCATGACCAGCAAATCTCCGGTTCGCTCCTGTGATGATGTGGATGAGCAGGCACTTTCCTATGCGGAGATCAAGGCACTTTGTGCAGGAGACCCGCAGATCAAGGAAAAAATGGACTTGGATGTAGATGTTGCAAGGCTGAAGGTGCTGAAAGCTGACCATCAGAGCCAGCAGTACCGATTGGAGGATAAGCTGATGAAATATTTCCCTGCGGAGATTGAGAAAACGCAGGGATTCATCAAGGGCTTTCAGTCGGATATCCGGACGGTGGCGGCACATCCGCTGCCGGAAGAAGGGTTCTGCGGCATGGAGGTAAATGACACACGCTTTACTGAAAAAGCAGAGGCCGGTGAAGCAATCCTCGCGGTCTGTAAAGCCAATCAGAGTTTGGAGCCGGTGACGCTTGGCAGCTATCGCGGTTTCAAGATGGAGTTGTCATTTGATAGCTTCCAGAAAGAGTATCAGGTGCTGCTGAAAGGCGAGATGACCCACCGGGTGCCCATCGGCACCAGTGCTGCGGGCAATATCCAGCGTCTGGATAATGCTCTTGCCGGGATTCCTGCAAGGCTGGAGAAGGCGGAACAGCAGCTGGACAATCTTAGGAGCCAGCAGGAAGCTGCGCAGGCCGAGCTTGGAAAGCCGTTCCCCCAGGAGGCTGAACTGGCAGAAAAGAGTGCAAGACTGGCAGAACTGGACGCACTGCTGAATATGGATGACCGTGGAAATGATGATCCTGACCGTGAAAAAACAACGGAAAAGCCGTCTGTCCTGGCAGAGTTGCGTGACCGTGCCGGTCGCATTCCGCCGATGACACATCGAGATGATGAGGAGGTGGCACTATGAGTGTTCGGGAACACTGGATCAATGTCCGGGTAAACCCGGAAGAGCTGGCGAGAATTCGTGAAAAGCAGAAAGAATTGGGTATTCGGAATACCGGTGCCTATATGAGAAAGATGGCGATGGACGGGTACTGCGTAAATCTTGATTTGTCGGATGTGGCGCAGGTATCCACCCTTCTTCGCCGATGCAGCAACAACCTGAACCAGTACGCAAAACGCGCCAATGAATCTGGAAGCATCTATGCGGAGGATATCCGGGATTTGCAGAAGCGACTGGATGAACTCTGGAAGATGCAAAAGCTGATCTTAAAGAGGCTTTCTGGTATTCGATGACGGCGCAAACGTGCGGAATTTCTATTGCACATGGCACAGATGAAACAGTCTGTGTCATTACATATTTTTTGCAGGTCTTCCTGTTGACATCGTGGTGTTTGACAAGCGGGTACGATAAAATGAAGATGAAAAGAAAAGCGAAGGGGTGAAATCCATGAAGATCGTATGTTTTTTGTTGAAGCTGGTGCTGAAAATCCTCTTGCTGCCGGTTGCGTTTCTGCTGCGATTTCTGTGCTTTATCTGGAATCTGCTGATGCAGCTATCCCTGTGGGTACTTTCGCCGGTTATGCTTTTCGTTCTTGGCTGCGGCATTTATTCTGTGGTTCGGGCGAGCTGGACGGATGTGTTCCTGCTGACCCTGATTGAGATGGGACTGTTCGCAGCTGCGGTTGGAGCGGGCGGCATCATGGAACTGATGGAACGGCTGTGCGAGTGTGTAGAGGATGTTTTGACAATTTGAGTTCAGGAGGGATTCGATGGATATTCAGTTTATGAAAGATTATTATGATTTACGGTACGAGGAAACAGATGGAGAGAATCATTTTGTGGATGAGACTGCTTATCAGGAAAAACAGTCTGAGCAATCGAAGATGGAAGACCAGCTGATGGAAATGGTGGGCGGCAGCGAATCTAATGTGTGGAAGCTGTACGAAAGCATCATGTGTGTCTATTTCGATATGGAAGAGATCATCAAGCAGGCCGTTTATTTGCAGGGAGCTTATGACCGAGAACGGATGCTAAAATGAGAATATTGGATTGGTAAGAGCTGCCTTTGGGTGGCTCTTTTTAGATGGAGGAATAAGGAATGGCGGCTACAAGACTAATCGCGCTGCATATCAATAAAGGAAAGACGGTAGCGCAGTGTCTGGCTGACCGTACTGATTATTCTGAGAATGCAGCAAAGACGGAAGATGGAAAATATATCAGCGCGTATGCCTGTGATGCAAAGACCTGTGATGAAGAATTTCTGCTTTCCAAACGGCAGTATGAGCATATCACGGGAAGAACCCAGGCGCATGATGTGATTGCATATCAGATTCGGCAATCCTTTAAGCCCGGTGAAATCACGCCGGAGGAGGCGAACACGGTTGGGTATGAGACAGCCATGCGATTCACAAAGGGAAAACATGCGTTTATCGTGGCTACCCATGTTGATCGTGCGCACATTCATAACCACATTATTTTTAATTCGACTACATTAGACTGCACCAGAAAATTTCGAGATTTTCGCTTATCAGGTCTTGCACTGGCAAGGCTCAGTGATATCGTCTGCCTGGAACACCGGTTGTCGGTCATTATCCGGAAGCCCTATGGAGAGCGGCAGAAGAGAACAGAATATCCGGAGAAAAAATCGCAGCGGGATGAAATCTGCGAGGCCATTGATGCAGCATTGGCAAGAAAACCAAAAGACTTCCGGGAACTGATTGAAATTTTGCAGAAAGCAGGGTACGAGTATAAAGAAGGAAAACAACCTGCCCTGCGGGGAAAAGGCCACACCAGATTTGCTCGTTTCCGCTCTCTTGGCAAAGGATATTCGGTTGAAGAACTCTGCGAAGTGATTGCCGGGAATGCGGTTCATAAAAGCAAATTTGCAGAGAAAACCCGCACAAGCGCACGGTCTGCGCAGGTGCATCAGAAGGCGGAGCTGTCGTTCCTTATTGATGTCCGTGCAAAAATGCATGCGGGCAAAGGCGCGGGGTATGCGCGTTGGGCAAAAGTCTTTAATCTGAAGCAGATGGCAAAAGCTATGATGTTCATGGAAGAGCATGGAATCAAGAGCTATGCAGAGCTAAAGGAAAAGGCAGATGAAATTTCTGAAAAATGTGATGCGCTGCTGGAATCTGTAAAAGCAGATGAGGCACGGATGTCGGAAGTGTCGGTACTGAGGAAGCATCTAATCAATTATGCCAAGGCAAAAGATGTTTTTGCCGCGTATAAAGCATCCGGCTACAATCGGGAGTACTATGAAGCTCATCGGGATATGCTGTCCTTGCGCAGCGCGGCGAAAAAGGCGTTTGATGATTATAAGAAAGAGAACGGCTCTGACAAAAAGCTCCCGCGCATCAGCGAGCTGAACGCAGAGTATGCGATGCTCCTGGAACGAAAGAAAAGCTCCTATGCAGAGTATCGCAAGACCAAATCGGAAATGCAGGATTGGCTTGTGGCACAGAAAATCGTGCAGGAAATCCTGAAAGAGGACGAACAGAAGAAAGAGCAGCTGCATGAGCAGGAGGTGCGGCAGGAAGAAGAAAATAAAGAGAATAGCAGATGATGGAATGTCCGGTGCAGTGTGGGCGTAATGCTCATGCTGCACCGGGCTTTTTTCTTTGGCAGGAACTGCCGTTAAAGCATCCGAAACGGATGCGCAGCCCGATGCCGCAGGCAGCGTTTTATGGGGATTGGGGAATTTCCCCAACAAGCAGAAAATCGCTTTCGTGTCACGAAAGCCCTGCTTGCAGAAGAGCAGCACTTGCGAGAAGTCACCATTATTGATTTACTTAGCAAAGCGAGTGTGCTATAATTTTATCATGAGCTTTTATAGTTGCAAGCGTTGGTATGAATAAAGAAGGCGGTATGATATGGCGGTTTCCTACAATAGATTATTCAAAATGCTTATTGACCGAAAAATGATGAAAAAGGAATTATGCGAGTTGGCAGATGTGAGCCCAAGCACGATAAGCAAAATGGGCAGAGGCGAAATAGTTTCTATGGAAGTAATTGCACGGATTTGCCTCAAACTGAATTGCACAGTAGATGACATATTAGAAATTTTACCGGATAGTCCAGATTATGGGACGGACGAAAAGATAAAATAAGATTGATTGGACTGGAGGAGGAATACAGATGGCTACTATTTTTAATGAAGATAATACCATTGAGCAAATGATGCTTTCTACTCTTCAGAAGAATGGGTGGAAATATATTCCTGCCGAGGAACTTCCTCGTATGTATTCGGATGTACTTGTTGAACCAATGGTAAAAGAGGCCCTCATTCGCCTTAACCCGGAAATTGCGGAAGATCCATCCCGGGCAGATGAAGTTATTTATAAACTTAGGACACTTATTTTGTCTGTTCAACCACATAACCTTGTCACTCAGAATGAGATTTTCAAGAAAATGATTTTCGAGGAAAACTCCTATCCTTTTGGTAAGGACGGACGCATGGTTCCGATTCGTTTCTTTGGTACTATGCGTAAAGAAGATCTTGCTCTCAACGAATATGTTGTGACCAATCAGTGGATATATCCTCAGGCCGAAGGCGGCAAGCGCTTAGATATTGTGCTCTTGATTAACGGCTTCCCGATTGCTATCGGTGAATTGAAAACTCCGGTTCGTAGTGCCATTACTTGGTTGGATGCGGCTGGCGATATTTCTGCTTATGAAAAAAGCATACCCGCCATGTTTGTAACCAACGTATTTAATTTTGCTACTGAAGGCAAATGCTATCGCTATGGTTCTATCAATATGCCTATTAACATGTGGGGACCGTGGCACACAGCAACTCATAAGTCGGAAGGCAGTCTTGCAGATGTAAAAATCAGTGTGGAGGATATGATTTCACCGAAGAATGTCATGGACATTTTTCAGTTCTTCACGATGTTCGCCACTGATAAAAAATATCGTAAATATAAAATTATCTGTCGTTACCAGCAATTTGAAGGCGCTAATATGATTGTGAATCGTGTTATCGCTGGCTACCCTAAGAAAGGTCTAATCTGGCATTTTCAAGGTTCCGGTAAATCTCTTCTTATGGTCTTCGCAGCACAGAAACTGCGAATGATTCCGGAGCTCAAAAATCCAACCGTTGTTATTGTGGATGATCGCATTGATCTGGAAACGCAGATTACTGCAACCTTTAATGCATCAGACATTCCGAATCTAACCAGTGCAGCCACAAAAGAGGAACTTCTTTCCTTCTTCCGTGGTGATATGCGAAAAATCCTTATCACTACGATTTTTAAGTTTGGTGAGGTTAGCGGTGAGCTGAATCCTCGTGATAACATCATCGTCATGGTCGATGAAGCTCACAGAACCCAGGAAGGTGATCTGGGTGAAAAAATGAGAATGGCTCTGCCAAATGCTTTCTTCTTTGGATTGACCGGTACGCCTATCAATCGTGTTGATAAAAACACTTTTGCAACCTTCGGTGCCGAGGAAGATCGCACTGGCTATATGAGCCGCTATTCCTTTTCTGATTCCATTCGTGATGGTGCTACGCTTCCTCTTCACTTTGAGCCGGTTCCTGTAGAGCTTCATGTGGATAAGGAAAAGCTGGATCGTGAATTTGAGGCTATGACCGATGAGGCTGGACTTAGCAAAGATGAAAAGAACGAACTTTCTCGCAGGGTAAACATGAAGGCAATCATGTACAACCCGGCTAGAATTCGCAAGGTATGTGAGCATATCGCTAAACATTTCAAGGAGAAAATCGAGCCGAATGGCTACAAGGGTCAGGTCGTTGTCTATGACCGTGAATGCTGCTTGATGTATAAGGCTGTCCTCGATGAGCTACTCGGCGAAGAAGCCAGCACCATTGTTATGGATACCAATAACGATAAAGAAGATCGTTATAAGAAATATCGCAGAGATCGTGATGCTGAGGGAAAGGTTTTAGACACTTTCCGTGATCCTGCAAGCCCGTTAAAACTTGTTATTGTAACAGCTAAACTGTTGACTGGTTTTGACGCACCGATTCTTCAGGTAATGTATCTGGATAAACCCATGAAGGATCATACCCTTCTACAGGCGATTTGTCGTACCAACCGTACCTATGACCAAGGAAAAACACATGGTCTGATCGTTGATTATATCGGTATTTTTGATGATGTCGCACGTGCACTGGATTTTGACGAAAACAGTATGCGTAAGATCATCACCAACATTGAAGAAATCAAGAAGCAGCTTCCGACACTCCTAAAAAAATGCCTGGGATACTTCTTGGGTGTTGATAGAACAATTGAAGGTTGGGAAGGTCTCATGGCAGCGCAGGAGTGCTTACCAACAAATAAAGAAAAAGACGCGTTTGCTGCTGACTACCGTGTGCTGAATCGTGCGTGGGATGCGTTATCACCAGACGTTTTTCTGAATGCTTATAAAGCGGATTACCAGTGGCTGTCTCGTGTATATGAATCTGTGAAGCCGACGGATGGCCGTGGTGGATTGATCTGGGCATCCTTGGGCGCAAAAACGATTGAGCTTGTTCATCAGAACCTGACCGTTGGCGAAGCGGATGAGGACGTGGAAATCCTGGCAATGGATGCCGACCTGATTGATGAGTTCTTAGAAAAGCAGAAAGATTTGAAGAAGACCACCAAAAAGATCGAAATCAATCTCGTAGCCAAAATCATGAATCACACCAAGGATCCGAAATTCATCAAGCTTGGTGAAAAGCTGGAAACATTGCGAGAAAAGCACGAACAGGGTCTGGTGACCAGCATCGAGTTCTTGAAACTTCTATTGGAATTGGCGAAGGAAGCAGCACAGGCAGAAAAAGAAGTAGTGCCAGAGCAGGAAGTTGATAAGGGAATCGCTGCACTGACGGAACTTTTTAACGGTTTGAAAAACCGAAGCACTCCTGTTATTGTTGAGCGCATCGTTGCTGATATTGACAGCATTGTAAAAATTGTGCGTTTCGATGGCTGGCAGAGCACTACTGCTGGTAAGCAGGAAGTCAAGAAAGCCCTTCGCAGTGTTGTTTGGATCAAATACAAAATCAAGGATAAAGATGTCTTTGATAAGGCTTATAGCTATATTGAGCAGTATTACTAATAACAAAAAAGAAAGCGAGAAAACTAGATGATTGGAGCAATCATTGGCGACATCGTCGGTTCCAGATTTGAATGGGATAATCATAGGTCGAAAGATTTTGATTTTCTTACGCATCAATGTTTCTTCACCGATGATTCCGTCATGTCTCTGGCTGTATGTGATGCTTTGATGCATTGCAAGCCGGACTACAGTGATTTAAGTAATATAACGATTGAATCTATGCAGCGAATTGGACGTCCCTATCCACATTGTGGTTATGGTGGTTCCTTTTATCGTTGGATGTATTCGGACAATCCTCAACCATACAACAGCTACGGAAACGGAGCAGCAATGCGTGTCGGAGGATGTGGCTATGTAGCTAATTCTGTTGCGGAAGCCGCAGCACTTTCAAGAGCAGTTACCGAGACAACCCACAATCACCCAGAAGGAATTAAGGGGGCGGAAGCTACTGCCATTGCAGTCTATCTGGCTCGTACTGGAAGCAGTCTGATGGAAATTCAGGATTATATCGTGAAGAACTACTATCCGATTAACTTCACCTTAGATTCCATTCGTGATACCTACCAGTTTAACGAAACCTGCCAAGATACCGTCCCTCAGGCACTCGAAGCATTCTTTGAGTCTACCAGTTTTGAGGATGCTATTCGCAACGCCATTTCTATTGGAGGTGACAGTGACACCTTGGCGGCTATCACCGGTGCTGTTGCCGAGGCGTACTATGGTGTACCTACTAATATCAGAAAACACGCTCTTACATTTTTGGACGAGCGTCTCCTGAAAATTCTCCTGGAATTTGAAAACAAGTATCCTGCTAAATTTGAGAAAATTCAAGAAAGTGGTAGCGTAGGTGTAAAACCTTCCACCGGTAAAAAAGTAAAGACAGGAGGTCGTGCTGAGATGATGCAATCTGCTATGGATATAGCTGATATGGAATTGGAAGCCAGTGCCGCACATCCGGAAGAAACAACCAGTCAGAAGCTGTTTTCTCACCTGTTTGAAGCCTGCAATATTCTGCGTGGCCCCATCAATCAGGACGAATATAAGAGTTATGTAACGCCTATTCTTTTCTTCAAGCGTCTCTCCGATGTTTATGATGAAGAAACTCAAGTTGCTCTCGAAGAATCCGGTGGTGACGAGGAATACGCTAGCTTCCCGGAAAATCACCGCTTTGTCATTCCGGAGGGCTGCCACTGGAAGGATGTTCGTGAAGCAAGTGAAAATGTCGGTGTGGCTATTGTAACAGCCATGAATGGAATTGAACGTGCTAATCCTGATACGCTGAGTGGCGTGTTCAGCAGTTTTGACGATGCAAACTGGACCGACAAAACAAAACTATCTGACGAACGTCTGAAAGACCTGATTGAACATATGTCTAAAATCAAGGTCGGCAACAACAATTATTCCGCAGATGTAATGGGTGACAGTTACGAATTTCTGATTAAGAAATTTGCTGATCTCTCCAAAAAGAATGCCGGTGAATTCTACACGCCGCGTTCGATTGTCAAATTACTTATTATGCTAATGGCTCCCAAGGCCGGAGAGACCGTTTACGATCCAGCCTGTGGTACGGGTGGTATGCTCATTGAGGCTATTCGGTACATGCATGATGACAAGTTGACCTATGGAAAAATCTACGGTCAGGAAAAGAATCTGGCAACATCTGCCATTGCTCGAATGAATCTGTTCTTGCATGGTGCACGAGATTTCAAAGTGACACAGGGCGATACTCTGCGATCCCCGAACTATCTGGAACGTGGATCATTGCAGACCTTTGATTGCGTAGTCGCAAATCCTCCGTTTTCGCTCAAAAACTGGGGAGCTGAACAATTCAGCAGCGATATTTACGGTAGAAATATTTGGGGATGCCCGACCGATTCCAATGGTGATTTTGCATGGCTCCAGCACATGATTAAGTCTATGAATCCGAAAACTGGTCGTTGTGCTGTGGTGCTGCCGCAGGGAGTGCTCTTTAGAAGCGGTAAAGAAGGTGAGATTCGCAAGCACCTTGTGGAATCCGATAAACTGGAAGCTATCATTACGATGGCCAGTGGTGTATTTTACTCCACTGGTGTTTCTGCCTGCATTCTTTTCTTGAATAATGATAAAGCTCCTGAGCATCGTGGCCGTATTTGTATGATTGATGGCTCCGGAATTTATACTCCCCAGAGAGCACAGAACATTATGACCGAAGAAGATATCCAAACCGTATTCAACTACTATATGGAATACGAAGATGTTATCGAAAAGGTCAAAATCGTTACGATTCCAGAAATTCGGGAGAAAGACTTTTCTCTTGCTATTAACAACTATATCGAAAAGAAGGAGCAGGAAACTGTTCCTCCGGCAGAAATCCGTAGACAGTATTTTGAGGCTTACAAAGAAATGATTGCAGCCGAAGAAAAGATGCGTAAGCTCTTGCTGGAAGGAGGTTATATCAGTGAGTAAAAGAATAACCATTGAGGAACTGCAATCCTATCTTTGGAACTCCGCTGTCCTTCTAAGAACCAACATTGATGCTGGTGCCTATAAGCAATATATTTTTCCTCTGCTGTTTTTTAAGCGTATCTGTGATGTATACGATGAAGAAACTGCCCTTGCTATCGAAGAATATGGTGATGACGCTGCCGAATTTGATGCTGACGAAATCCACACCTTTGTGGTTCCCAAGGGATATCACTGGAACGATGTTCGTGCCGTATCCGAAAATGTTGGTGTGGCCATTGTTGAGGCATTCCGCAAGGTGGAAAATGCGAACATTGACAAGCTGCAAGGTATTTTTGGTGATGGTGCCTGGACAAATAAGAATAGGCTCCCTGATAGGTTGTTGAAAGATCTGCTGGAACATTTCAGTACCAAGACTCTCTCCATTGCCAATTGCCCGGAAGACGAGCTGGGTCAAGGATACGAATACCTTATCAAAAAGTTTGCGGATGACAGCGGTCACACAGCACAGGAGTTCTACACCAATCGAACTGTTGTGCATTTGATGACCGAGATGTTGAAGCCGGAGTCGGGGGAATCTATCTATGATCCGACCTGTGGTAGTGCAGGTATGCTTATTTCTGCTATTGCGTACTTAAAAGAGCAAGGTAAGGAATGGCGAAATGTGGCTGTTTACGGTCAGGAAATCAATGCGCTTACCTCTGCTATTGGCAAGATGAATCTGTTTCTGCACGGAGTTAAGGACTTTAATATCGTAAATGGAGATACTTTGAAAGCACCGGCCTTCGTCGAGAACGGTAGACTGAAGAAATTTGACCTTATCCTGGCAAATCCACCGTACTCAATTAGTCAGTGGGATCGCGCAGCATTTGAAAGTGATAAATATGGTCGTAACTTCTTGGGTGTGCCTCCGCAAGGCCGTGCTGATTATGCATTCCTTCAGCACATTATCGCAAGTCTGAAGGACGATACTGGTCGATGCGCTATCTTGTTCCCACACGGAGTTCTTTTCCGTAATGAGGAAAGTGCGATGCGTGAAAGACTGGTGCGCAGCGATAAAGTAGAATGTGTTATCGGTCTCGGACCGAATCTTTTCTACAACTCTCCGATGGAAGCTTGTATCATGATTTGTCGGATGAATAAGCGCCCTGAACGTCGTGGACAGGTGTTGTTCATCAATGCGGTAAATGAGGTTGAGCGTAAAAACGCACAGAGCTATTTGGAAGAACGGCACATCGCTCGAATTGCTGCCGCGTATGACAACTATGTCGATGATGCTGATTTTGCAAAGGTGGCTACTATTCAGGATATTGCAAATAACAACTTCTCCTTGAGCATTCCTCTGTATGTGAAACCAGAGGTCAATGAAGAAGAAATAGATAACCGCAATGTTCAGGAACACTATGATAGTTGGCTGGCTGCTTCCGAAATGATGAAACTGAGCTATGAAAAATTGAACGCACTATTAGTAAAGGAGGCAGATGTCAATGAGTAAAGTCCTTCTTGGCGATGTCGCTGTAGAACATAAGGAGACATGCAAAGGCAGCAAGGATGGCTATCCTATCGTTGGTCTGGAACACCTGATCCCAGAAGAGATTACATTGACTGCTTGGAATGAAGGCAGCGAAAACACGTTCAGTAAGATGTTTCGCAAGGGTAATGTCTTGTTTGGCCGCCGAAGAGCCTACCTGAAAAAGGCTGCTGTTGCTCCATTTGATGGCATCTGCTCTGGTGATATCACTGTTATCGAAGCAAAACCTGACCGTATTTTGCCGGAGTTGCTCCCGTTCATCATCCAGAACGATGATCTGTTTGAGTTTGCTGTCGGTAAATCCGCAGGCTCCCTTTCGCCTCGTGTAAAATGGGAACACTTGAAGAATTATGAGTTCGAGCTCCCAGATATGGAGAAGCAAAAGGAATTGGCTGAACTGTTCTGGGCTATGGATAACACCAAGAAATCCTACCAGAAGCTGATTGCGGCCACGGATGAACTGGTGAAATCTCAATTTATCGGGCCAGCTGGCCACAAGGATTTCACCGGTCATACCGCTTCCGCAAGGAGGTGTGCATAATGGCGAAATATCGGTTTGAACATATTGCAATCAACAGCACTGAAAAGAAAAAGCCTGTTGAAGAAGATCGCTTCACCTATCTTGGTCTTGAACATCTTGATTCAGGAAGCCTCAAAGTTACTCGATTCGGTTCGGAGGTAGCTCCAATCGGTGAAAAACTGGTGATGCACAAAGGAGATGTGCTCTTCGGAAAACGTAGAGCCTACCAGAAGAAAGTTGCCATCGCACCATTTGATGGTATTTTCTCTGCACATGGAATGGTTCTGCGACCTAGAGAAGACGTAATTGACAAGAGCTTCTTTCCGCTGTTTATCAGCTCGGACTATTTCTTGGATGCTGCCATCAAGATCTCCGTTGGATCGTTATCACCAACTATTAACTGGCGCGACCTTAAAACGCTTGAATTTGAATTGCCTGATTTAGCGACTCAGCGCAAGTTGGCTGAAACTCTTTGGTCAATCAATGATACGATGGAGACCTATAAAAAGCTGATCGCCGCTACCGATGAGCTTGTTAAGTCTCAATTTTTCGGGGAGTTTGAAGCGAAAAGGCAGTCATTTAATACATGTAGTTTGATAGCTGCTTGCGAGAATGATGATGATATTAAATGTGGCCCATTTGGTACACAACTGAAGCAATCTGAGTATACGGAAGAAGGTGTTCCTGTATGGGGGATTCCTCAAGTCAATGCAGCATTTTCTATCCCAGCGGACACCTATGTGGGTGAGGAAAAGGCATTACAGCTTACACCGTTTTTAATTCAACCTGACGACATTGCAATGTCAAGAAAGGGAAACATAGGCCAATGTGCGTTGTATCCTGCTGATTATACACCGGGAATTATAGCTTCTGATGTTCTTAGAATACGCCCGGATAAAACAAAACTACTACCATCCTTTTTGATGTGCCAGCTCCACTATAGCTCGAATGTGGTTAATCAGATTGAGATGGTTGGAAATGGTCAGATCATGAAAGGCATTAATGTTACCAAACTAAAAAACATCACTATTTACATTCCACCAATGGAGCTTCAGGAGCAATTTGCCGCATTTGTCCGACAGAGCGATAAATCAAAATTTGAACTCGAAAAGGCTCTTTCTGAGCTGACCGCAACATATAAACGCATCATTGCAGAGAATCTTGGCTAATTGATATGGTCATGTAGTTTCCTCCGGCTCGTGGACAACCGGATAACGGAGGGTACGAAAAGGAGGAAGCACCATGATCAATCAGATAATTACAAACATAAAACAAGATTTGTCACAAATCCTAACACCAGATCAAATGGAAGCACTATCGCAGAGCCTAAATAAGCATCTGCCTATGCTGGCCGGTGACAAGTCTGTGGAGGAAAACACAAAGCATGATATGCTTCCTTTGTTTATTGCCGCAAAGCGTGTGGAAGGCTGCTCTGAAAAGTCTCTCCGATATTATGAATCAACGATTCGCAATATGTTGGAGGCCATCAATAAGCCTGAATGCCAGATCAGCACTGAAGATTTACGAGGCTATCTCGATACATACCAGCGTCGAGGCACTGTCAGCAAGGTTACTTTGGATAACGTAAGACGCATCCTTTCTTCTTTTTTTGCATGGTTGGAGGATGAGGACTATATTGTTAAAAGCCCAGTGAGAAGGATTCACAAGGTTAAGACCGGGAAAACGGTGAAAGAGACTTATTCCGATGAAGCGTTGGAGCTTATGCGTGACCACTGCGACAATACGCGTGACCTTGCAATGATTGATTTATTGACTTCTACTGGCATTCGTGTCGGTGAATTGGTTAAGCTCAATCGTTCTGATTTGGATTTTGAGAATCGCGAGTGCATTGTATTCGGCAAAGGTAATAAACAGAGGAAGGTCTACTTTGATGCAAGAACGAAAATCCATTTGCAACGTTACCTGTCAGAACGTACAGATGGTAACGAATCTCTGTTTGTATCCCTTCTGAAGCCTTACGAGCGTTTACAAATTAGTGGTGTTGAAATTCGTCTTCGCAAAATTGGTCGTGAATTGAACTTTAATAAGGTGCATCCTCACAAATTTCGCAGGACGTTGGCTACAATGGCCATTGACAAAGGTATGCCAATCGAGCAAGTGCAGCAACTTTTGGGTCATCAAAGTATTGATACGACATTACAATATGCTATGGTCAATCAGAATAATGTGAAGGAATCGCATAGAAAATACATCGGATAATGCTGTCAGCTGTTTGCAATTCTCAATTTATCGAGATGTTTGGGTTGGAATACAATTGCAACATTGGAGATGTCTGTAAGTTAATCAATGGTGATAGAGGTAAAAACTATCCAAGCGGAAAAGATAGAGTCTCATCGGGAATTCCGTTTATAAATGCCGGTCACCTTGATGGCCGTAGAGTTGATTTTGCAGAGATGGATTATGTCACACAAGAAAAATATGATCAAATGACTCAAGGAAAAGTGCAAAAAGATGACATTCTGTACTGCCTTCGAGGTTCTTTAGGAAAACACGGAATAGTTGATTTTGATGATGGTTTGATTGCATCCTCACTAGTAATAATTCGTTGTAATAGAGATAAGATATTGCCACTTTTTTTGCTGGCTGCATTAGAAACAGATGCAATAGAAAAGCAATTGCAAGAGGCAAATAATGGTAGCTCTCAGCCAAATCTCTCTGCGGCAAGTGTTAAAGCATACAGAATACCATTACCTGCAATTGAGAAACAAGCGAAGTTTGTCCGCTTCTTTGAACAGACCGATAAATCAAAATTTGCCGCTCAGAGTTGTTCAAATCTCAATTTATGGAGCAGTTCGGAAACCTTGATAGCAATACAAAACACTATCCGATCAAAAAGTTGAGTGAAATCGCTGACTATTGGAATGGCTTGACCTATAAGCCAACTGATACAGTTCAGGATGGTACGGGAATATTGGTTTTACGCTCAAGCAATATTCAAAATGGAGCACTATCTTTCGATGATAATGTACGCGTTACATGTCCAATTAAGGAAAAATTGTTCGTAAAAGAGAATGATATTCTCTTGTGTTCTCGAAATGGAAGTGCCGCACTGGTAGGGAAAACGGCACTGATAAAAGGACTGACGGAGCCGATGACCTTTGGTGCATTTATGATGATTATCAGAAGTTCGTACTATCCATTTTTGAAAACCTACTTCGAAATGCCAGTGTTTAGAAAACAGATTTCAACAGGTACCTCTACAATCAATCAGATTACAGGAAAAATGCTGAACGATATAAGTATTCCTGTACCTGAGTTGAAAGCTGTTGAACGTTTTAAACTGCTGGTAGACCAGACCGATAAATCAAAATTATTGATTTCAAAGTTAAAGGAATTCACCTTGATGGGCTATCGGGGGCAGGGGAAGATGTAAAGGAATATTAGGAAACAAAAGAATGCGGTTAAAGCACAGATGGAGGTTGGGCTATGAGCACTAATATTATACTTGAAACGAAATTCGTGGCTGATATAAGTGGCTCTTTTTATATTCCGTCATATCAAAGAGGCTATAGATGGAGTGAAACAGAGGTTGTACGTCTGTTAGATGATATATATCAGAATGGAAAGAAAAATTATTGCCTGCAACCGGTGGTCGTTCGTAAAAAAGAAGATCAGTACGAACTGATTGATGGACAGCAGAGGCTCACCACGTTATATCTCATCTATAAGTATATGAAAAATGTGAATCCGTTCTTCAACGAACCGGCATTTACACTATCTTATCAGACAAGAGACCAGTCAGAAAAGTTTTTGAAAACTCTGGACATGACGAAACAGGATGACAACATCGACTTTTGGTTTATAGCCAAGGCATACAACACTATAAAAGAGTGGTTTGAGCAGGACTTACAAATTCGGGTCATGCATATCTTTGAATACTTAAAAGAAGATGTCAAAATCATCTGGTACGAGGTCGGAGAAAGCGAAGATGCAATCTCACTATTTACTCGTTTGAACATCGGAAAAATTCCGCTGACAAGTGCTGAACTCGTCAAAGCGATGTTTCTTAGCCGGGATAATGCAGAGAATATGCGCAGAGAAAAGCAAGAAGAGATATCGCTGCAATGGGATGGCATTGAAAGAGAATTGCATAATGAATCATTGTGGTTCTTTTTGACAAATAGCGTCAAAGGCGAATACCAGACAAGAATTGACCTTGTTCTTGACCTGATTGCCGGTAAAGACGAGAGTGCACGAGAAAAGTATTATACATTCTTCCGATTTGATGAATTGCGTAAAGAAGTATCGCTGGATGATATCTGGAAAAAAATCTATCAGACTTTTCTTACTTTGAAAGGCTGGTACGAGGATCATGATCTGTATCATAGAATCGGTTATTTGATTACATCTGGCACACCCCTGCATAAAATATTTGCTCTGTCAAAAGATAAAAAGAAGAGCGAGTTTAATGAATCTCTCGACGAACTGATTAAAAAGAGCGTTGCGATTTCCGGAAATTATGCTGAACTCAGTTATGAGAAGCCGTTGGATTATAAACGGATTAGTACATTACTGCTTCTATTCAATATCGAATCGGTAAGAAGAAGTGATGGACATGCTCAACGGTTTCCGTTTGATCAGTTTAAGCACCATAAGGGCAGCAATGTTACATGGAGCCTAGAGCATATACATGCCCAGCAATCGGAAGGCATGAAAACGCAAGATGTCTGGAAAAAGTGGCTGGAACTTCATATCCCATCTGTTGAAAGTATCGGCGGTGAACATAGTGAATTGATTGATGAAATGCAAGGCGCGATAAATGCAGATAAGCTGGAGCGCACTGTATTTGAGAGCATTCAGCAAAAAGTTCTTGGTTTGTTATCCGTTTCAGGCAATACAGAGTACATGCATTCCATTGCAAATCTTGCATTGCTTAATACGGCGGACAATGCAGCTCTTAATAATTCGACATTTGATGTGAAAAGAAATGACATCATTCAGATGGATAAAAAAGGACAGTATATTCCTTTCTGTACAAAGATGGTATTTCTGAAATATTATACTCCATCTGCAGAAAATCAGCTTCACTTTTGGGGACAGGCCGACAGAATTGCTTATATTAAAGCAATCAATGATGTTCTGAGCGATTATATAGAACCGATTGTTTTGGAAAAGGAGGAAACAAAATGAGTACGACGCTTCACTCATTTATGGATATCTTTGAAACAACGATTGAGGATGGAGATACTTCAGTTCAGCTTAATAAAATTGTAATCCCCCTTATTCAGAGAGACTACGCTCAAGGACGTATTGATAAAGACATCAATAGAGTAAGAAGTCGTTTTCTTCAGGCACTTTATAGGGCTGTTACTGGGGAGCCGATTACCCTTGACTTTGTTTACGGTGACATTGATGAAGAAGGAACTATGACGCCTTTGGATGGTCAGCAGCGTTTGACAACGTTGTTCCTCTTGCATTGGTATGCGGCTAAAAAGGAAAAAATTTCTGATGACAAGTACGCATTTCTCAGCAGGTTCAGCTATGAAACACGTTATAGTGCAAGATATTTCTGTGCCGAGCTTGTGAAGTTTATGCCATCTTTTGAAACTACGCTTTCTGCTGACATAAAGAATCAGGCATGGTTTCCGTTTGACTGGAAAGATGATCCTACTATCAGCTCCATGCTTGTAATGTTGAATGCGATTGATGAGCGCTTCAAAGATGTACCGGATATATGGGAGCAATTGGAAAATAAAGCGATTACCTTTTATTTCTTGCCAATAAGAGATATGGGTCTTACTGATGAGCTTTATATTAAAATGAATTCCCGTGGGAAGCCGTTGACAGTATTTGAACATTTCAAAGCAGAACTGGAGAGGGAAATCAGAGCTCTCGATGAAAAAAATGGTCAGAATACGGCAGATCGTATTGTTGGAAAAATAGATAAATCCTGGACAGATTTATTGTGGAAATATCGCAGCAGCGGCTCCAGTGATGCGGATGACAATATTATTGATGATGAATTTCTACGATACTTCAAGTTCGTTTGCGATATCATTTGTTATCGTAATGGGCAGTCTCCACAAGGCTACAGCAGCGACGTTTTTGATTTGCTGCACTTGTATTTCTCTGCAGACGATGAGAAAGCAGTAGCAAACATAGCTACGCTAGAATCGTTCTTCGATTGCTGGTGTAAAATAAAAGGCTATAACAATCCGACTGAATTTTTGGAATCGTTTATGAGCTACACTCATGCACGCAGGAAAATTGTGGTTGATTCCAGATATAAGATTGATGTTTTTGAGGATTGCTTGCATTTTTATTCTGATAAGTCCGGCAGAATACGGCAGTTTCCATTAAACCGCATCGTGCTTTTGTATGCCATAACGATCTATTTACAGCACCAAAGCGAAGTGACATATTCTGATTTCGTGAGAAGAATCAGAATTGTCAACAACCTAATTCAGAATTCCGAAGATGAGGTTAGTGATAGACAGGATAGAAACAGAATTCCCGCAATTCTTCAGGCTGTTGATGCAATTATTCTTACAGGTGTGATTGATGATTCTATTGAGATTAACTTCAATGTGAATCAGATACAGGAAGAAAAGGAAAAAATTGAATTCCTAATGCAAAACCCAGACCGTACAGATGAAGTGTTTGAACTGGAAGATCATAACATGTTAAAAGGGCAAATTGGTATTATTGGCCTCGATAATCTTTCACTGGGCTCTCGTTTTTCTTCCTTATTCACCTGTTCGTGGGATAAGATTGACTGTGCTTTAATGGCGTTAGGCAACTATGGGCAGCAGGAAAGAAACAAATGGCGTTATCAGTTTGCGTCAAAAAGTTTGCAGTATGCTTGGGATGAGCTATTTCATAAAAGTGCAAATGCCGGTTTTGAAAATACACATACAATTTTAGTTGAACTGCTCAAATCGAAAGAAAGTTTCGATGATGGCATTTTGGATAGAATTATTTCTGCGTTCTTGGCTCAATGTGAAAAGGATAATTTGTATCCATGGAATTATTATTATGTAAAGTATCCTGTTTTCCGTCCTGGTAGTTATGGAAAGATGAGCAACGACGATGTGGTAAATAAGCCATATATGTTCTCGGTTATGCAGACAAAGACGCAGTGGTCACAAAATACGTACATGCCGTATTTGAAAGAAGCAGATGATGACCATCTATCCAGAGACGAGATGGGGCAGTATTTGGTTTATGATGATGTTTACATTGTCTGTGAAAACAATTCATATGGTGTTTACAGAAATGATGATGATAGCCTTACGGATACCGTTACTATTTCTCAAAATGAAGCGGGTATTGATACGGAAGATAGAATCATTAAGTTGAAAAAGTATATAGCCAATATGAAGTAATATTTCTATACATTCTGGCCGGACGATAGATAAAGAAAGGTAGCGTTTTGGAAAAAAAAGGGGGGGATTTTATGGCTGATAACCGAAAGAAAGCCTCTATGTCACAGGTACTGGCAGATATAAAGCCTTACATAACGAAAAAGTTCATGGCGGTACCGTGTATTAAGGAGCAAGACATTCAGGCTATCTGTCAAATCCTCCTGCCTAGATACAAGAATGTGCAGCTCATGCAGGGACTGGCCAACAACAAGCCGGATTTCAGAATTCAGGTTAAAAGTTTGTTCGGGACAGAAGAGAAACGTTTTGAAGTGGTTGGTGGTGATAAAAAAAGACCAGCAACCAAGAAGAAATCTGACCTGGGCTGGATTGATCGGCTGGAAGAGATTGATGCTGCGCTGGATGATTTCTGATATCAATGCAGTGCGGAGAGTTATCTGAGGCAAAACTTTTTGCAACAGGTTGTTGCAAAAAACCACACATGAAACAGCGGGGAAGCGATGGAGTGACACGACAAGAATTATTTACATGGATACGCAAGCAGTACGGCACAGAGCCGGAATACCCCTGGCATGACTGGAATGCGGTGCTGCGGCACAACGACAATAATAAATGGTATGGTGTAGTTCTGGAAGTATCTGCTGATAAGTTGGGATTGACGGAGGCAGGCATCATTGATGTCCTTAATGTGAAAAGTGATCCGCTGTTGATCGGCTCTCTTCGCGGACAGGACGGTTATTTTCCGGCTTATCATATGAACAAGGAAAAATGGCTCAGTATTCAGCTCGGCAAACCGGAGCTGGATGATGCCATCAAAGACCTGCTTTCTTTGAGCCATGAGCTGACAGCACCGAAAAAGCGTAACCCGAAATCATCAGCAAAAAATCCGGGAGATTCCGCAAATGGCAAAGAAAAAGAAACTGACAAAGGCTGAGCGAAAGGAAGCGCGCCTCCGTAAAGGCAAGCAGTGGCTGATCACCTATACCGGTTCGCCGAAAAAGATGAACAAGCATTACCGGGAACGCTTTCATGTGGATGCTGTGACTGCCGCTATAGGTGTTAGGATTCCCCAGTGTTTCTTTCGTATGGCGTCTGGTAAGTGTTGTTCTTATATGAGTATCGAATTCGCTGTCAGGCAAATCATAAGCGGAAAGGATACCATTACTGCTGATTTCTTTCATGCGGATAACGAAATACATTCCCTTCCGGATCAGGTGTGCAAAGGTATTAAAACTTTCGTAACCACGGTCTGCCATAAGGATGGTATTATTACAATACTTATGAAAACCATCAGATCAGTGCAGTAGATATGCATGTAGAAAATCTGGATAGTGATAAAATGATTTGTTATCCAGTAATTCAAGGAGAACGAATCAACTATCAAAATAAATAATGTTTTGAAATCAGGGATGAGGTAGAAAGGAAAGTTCCATGACAAAAGATGAAGTAAAAAAACTCAGGATGAACAGTCCGGAATCACTACAGTTTTTAAATAATGCTACAAAATTTTATAATTTAATGATGATGTATCGTTGTGCTATTCGGGAGATACAAACTAAACTTGAGGTTTTGGATGATGAATTTTCAGTTGAGAACAATCGAAATCCTATTTCTTTTATAAAAACAAGAATTAAGCAGCCCAATAGTATTTACGATAAACTGCAGAAGATGGGATATGAATTTACAACAGAAAATATACAGACATATCTCAATGATGTAGCAGGCGTTCGAATAGTTTGTGCGTTTATTGACGATATTTATATGATATCAGATTTGATTACCCAACAGGATGATATTAAAGTTATTGAAATAAAAGATTATATAAAAAATCCAAAATCGAATGGTTATCGAAGCTATCATATGATTGTTGAAATACCAGTATTTTTTGCTAAGGGTAAAACACCTATGCGTGTAGAATTACAGATTCGAACCAATGGTATGGATTTCTGGGCAACATTGGAACATCAACTTCGCTATAAAAAAGGAATTGAAGAAATGCCTGGCTATGATGAGATAAGTGAAGAATTACTTCATTCTGCAAGAGCTATCATTGAAGCAGATAATGAAATGCAGAGAATAAAAGACAAAATTGGTATGTTCCACGAAATTTAGGGAGAAAACTGAGCAAGTAGGAAGGCGGAATATATATGAAACAAGATACTTTAGAGGGCAAAGCAAAAACAAAAAATGGGGTAAAACGGCTGTGTTTTTCCATAATCTGCATTCTTCTGGAAGTGATTTTTATTATTACTATCGTAACACGCTTGAATGAATATGCAGAAATCATAAATTTATTTACAAGGATTTTGAGTGGGATCTTGGTTTTGGGATTGTACGCATCAAATAAGACATCCTCTATGAAAATGCCTTGGGTCATCTTAATTCTAATTTTCCCAATTATGGGTGTAGGCCTGTATTTGTTGATTGGTTTGAATGGTGGCACACATAAAATGCGTGAGCGATATGCAGAAATTGATAGCAAATTGTTACCAATGCTTTCCGATAATCAGGAGTGTTTAAACAGAATAAACGAAACGATTCCGAAGGCAGGAAATATTGCAAGTTATATACAAAGAAATTCGCAGTATCCAATCTATCAGAATACGGATATTGTGTATTTTGATGAAGCAGTGAAAGGATTAGAGGCACAGCTTAAGGATTTGGAGAAAGCACAGAAGTTTATCTTTATGGAATATCATGCGATAGAAGACGCTGAAGCATGGCATAAGATTCAAGATGTTCTGGAAGAGCGAGTAAAAGCAGGTGTGGAAGTTAGAGTATTCTACGATGATATGGGTTCTATAGGCTTTATTAACACAGATTTTGTGAAAAAAATGGAGGCAATAGGAATTCATTGCCGTGTATTCAATCCGTTTATGCCAGGTTTAAATCTGTTTTTGAACAATCGTGATCATAGAAAAATAACAGTTATTGATGGAAAAGTCGGATTTACAGGTGGATATAATCTAGCAAACGAATATTTTAATTACACACACCCGTATGGACAGTGGAAAGATACAGGTATTCGTTTAGAAGGAGATGCTGTTCAGTCGCTTACGGTGACATTTTTGGAAATGTGGAATGCAGTAAGTGATAAGGATGCTAATGATTCTGATTTTAGTAAATACCTTTTCCACTATGATTATGCGGCACAGCAAACTGGGTTTGTTCAACCTTATGCAGACAGCCCTATGGATAATGAGCAAGTAGGAGAAGAAGTTTATATCAGTATGATAAATAAAGCTGAAAAATATTGTTGGTTTATGACTCCATATCTAATCATAACAGATGAAATGACGCATGCGTTATGTCTGGCTGCTAAGCGAGGGGTAGACGTAAGAATTATCACACCTGGTATCCCTGATAAAAAATTCATTTATAATATAACTCGTTCTTTTTATCATGGATTAGTTAAACATGGTGTTCGTGTTTATGAGTGGACTCCTGGTTTCTGTCATGCAAAAATGAGTGTGGCAGATGACTGTATGGCAACTTGTGGAACAATTAATCTGGATTATCGAAGTTTATATCACCATTTTGAAAACGGCTGTTTTATGGCAGATTGTCAGGCAGTTGTGGAAATAAAAAATGATCTGATAAGAACGATGGGAGAATGTCGTGATGTGACAGACCAATATCAAACCGGACGAAGTGCATATTTGCGACTGGGACAATTATTTATGAGATTATTTGCTGGATTGCTATAAGAATCTGATGAAACGACCTTTCAAAAAACAGTTGATTTAGAAGTTAACTGTTTTTGAAAGGCCGTTTTTGCTATATCTAACAGTCTGTTGTACAAAGAAGATTTTGCATGGATGAAAAAACAAACCTTGTTG
>ENA-OZGV01000104-OZGV01000104.1-human-gut-metagenome-genome-assembly--contig:-NODE-104-length-53282-cov-7.472749_pt1 | contig 53282 bp, 48 predicted proteins | sample MGYA00245120_ERZ653665 | MGnify/ENA primary metagenome ERZ653665 (study PRJEB26926, sample SAMN06165250) | human gut metagenome | biome: ENVO:00009003; feature: ENVO:2100002; material: ENVO:00002003... | reverse complement strand
CGAGATAGGAGTCCGTCTCGTGGGCTCGGAGATGTGTATAAGAGACAGCTGCAACAATTCCTTTTATTAGCGCGATAAAATCGTCCTCTTTTGTTTTGGCAACATCAAGAACTTCATCATCATTAGGAGAAGCTCCTTCTACCCCACAAGCCATATTTGAAACTAATGAAACGCCTAAAACGCGCATTCCTACATGACGAGCAGCAATAACTTCTTCTACCACGCTCATCGCTACCGTATCAGCACCTAATACACGAAACGCCTTAATTTCTGCAGGAGTTTCAAAGCTAGGGCCTAGCAGTCCTAGATACACTCCTTCTTGAACTCGAATACTCAACGCGTTCGCTACCTTTTTAGCAAGAATGCGCAAGCTAGGATCATAGGCGTCCTTCATAGGCACGAAACGAGGTGCAATACCATCTGGATCTGTTCCCACGATGGGATTTCTTCCTGTTAAGTTGATATGGTCCTCCATAATGCAGAAGTCACCTACTTGGTACGTTTCATTAATGGCACCAGCTGCATTAGTAGTAATGAGAGTTTCTATTCCTAAGGAATGCATAAGCCACACAGGATACGCTACTTCCCATGCTTCATTTCCTTCATATCCATGAAGCCTTCCCTGCATTGCTAAAACACACGTTCCCGCAAGTGTTCCGCAAACAAAACGACCAACATGACTTGATGCGGTGCTAGTTTTCATAAAGGGAATATCAGCAAAAGGAATATATACGGCATCTTGAATACAATCAGCAAGAGGGCCTAACCCCGAACCTAATATTATTCCTACCGTAGGCATACGCCCCTCAAGACGATTAAGAAGAACCGCATACGACTCGTGAAGTTTTTCCTGTAATGCATTTACGGAAATGCTTGAGTTAGCAGAACTTTGTACAACCATACGATTCTCCTTAAAACTGCCTGCAAAACCGAATCGCAGGCGCCCTTTATTCTGAAGGTGTATGAGCAATCAATACTCTGGGTCTTTGAGTAAGATCTTTCGCAATATGAACGTCAACAAATCCTGCATCTTGCGCAAGTTTTGCCGCCTTATCCATATGATCTTCAAACAACTCAAGTGCTAATACCCCACCACGACGCAACGCCCTGTTTGCATCAGGTAAAAACTTGCGAACCAAATCAAGACCGTCCGAACCACCATCTAAAGCAAGACGAGGCTCAAAATCAACCACTTCTCTATCGAGCGTTTCCATTACCTTTGTTGGAATATAAGGAGGATTCGAAACAAGCAAATCAAACGTGCCGTACTCATGTTCAGCAAGAGCTTCCAAGAGATCGCTTTTGCGAACCTCCACACGTTCCTGCAAATCAAAGTTGACAACATTTTCTTGAGCAAGCTGCACTGCTTCGTCAGCAATATCAAGTGCCACAACCTTAGCAGCGGGATATTCAGACGCTATAGAGCAAGCAATACAGCCCGTACCCGTGCATAGATCAATCACCTTAACAGAAGGAAGCTGGGCACTTATTACTTCTTCACCTTCTTCACCAAGTTGTACATGATCAGCAACCCTTGGCAAATGCAATTCAGCCAAAGCTTCACTAACCAGCACTTCAGTTTCAGGACGAGGAATAAGCACTCCTGGTGCAACTTTTACGGTTAAATAGCGAAATGGTGCTACGCCGCTAATTAACTGAAGTGGCTCACCTTGAGCACGGCGAGCCACATAATTTCTTAGAACATCACGCTCTGGCATAGACAAAGGCTTTTCGAAATTCACATACAGTTCAATTCGAGATAAGCCAGTTGCTTGAGCCATAAGCCATTCAGCTGAAAGGCGAGCGTTTGCATCACCCTTAGAAGCTAAATAGCCAACGGTCCAATCAAGAGCGGCTTTTATAGTCCATATATCATTTCCAGAGGGCACGTTACTAAACTGCTTCCTCAAGTTTCTGAGCACGATCAGCTGCCTGAAGCGCAGTAATAACTTCACCCAAGCCATCGCCAAGCAAAACGGCATTGTAGGTGGAGTTAAAGCCAATGCGATGATCGGTTACACGATCCTGAGGAGCGTTGTAGGTTCTAATTTTTTCAGCACGGTCACCTGAGCCAATTTGAGCTAGACGCTTTGCACCTTCAGCTGCCTGCTGCTCAGCCAGCATCTTCTCGTACAAACGAGCACGCAAAACCGCCATCGCTGCAATTTTGTTTTGCAGCTGGCTCTTCTGATCCTGCGACTGCACTACCAAACCTGTTGGCAAGTGGGTAATACGAACAGCTGAGTCGGTCGTATTAACGCACTGACCACCTGGACCACCAGCACGGAATACGTCAATGCGTAAATCGTTTTCGTTGATTTCAACATCAATTTCGTCTGCTTCAGGAAGCACCGCAACCGTAGCAGTAGAAGTATGAATACGTCCTTGGCTTTCAGTTTTAGGAACACGCTGTACACGGTGAACGCCCGATTCGAACTTCATAACCGAATATACTTTGTCACCCATAACCTTGAACTGAACTTCTTTATAGCCGCCAACTTCGGAAGGTGAAACGTCCATAGTTTCCACTTTCCAACCATGATGCTCAGCAAAACGCAGGTACATCTTGTATAAATCGCCTGCGAAAATTGCTGCCTCATCACCACCAGCAGCAGCACGAATTTCAACAATAATATTCTTTTCGTCAGCTGGATCAGAAGGAATAAGCATGATCTTAATATCTTCTTCAAGCTGAGGAAGCTTACCTTCAATACGAGATATTTCTTCCTGGGCAAATTCCTTCATATCTGGTTCAGAAAGCATTTCTTTAGCTTCTGCCAAATCATCCAAACATTGAATGTATTCACGTGCTTTCGCAACAAGCGGACCCTGGTCTGAGAAGTTCTTTGCCAGCTTATTGTATTCATGCTGATTTGCCAGAACTTCAGGATCGCCTAATTTTGCTTCGAGCTCCTTATATGCTTCAATAATCTTCTCAAGTTTTTCGCGCATTACTCTTCCTTAAAAACGCACTCTAACCATATAACTCATAGATGTATAACAGCAAAAAGTGTGCCCAGGTTGCCCATGGGCACATCTAAAAAATTACAGCCTATTATTTTACCACGAAGCAAGATATTTAGCAGCAGCCTCTGCAGCAAGAGCACCATCCGACACCGCAGTAACCACCTGACGCAAAGGAGTAGTTCGCGTATCCCCTGCTGCAAAAATTCCAGGAGTAGAGGTGGCACCTTCATTATAGGTAACAACATACCCCGAAGGATCCAGCTCTACTACATCTGACAGCCATGCAGTATCAGGTTCAGTACCAACCGCAATAAACAATCCATCAGCTGCAAGAATGCTCGTAGAGCCATCCTTAACATTCTCTAAAGTAACAGAATCCAGCTTTCCATCTTGTTCATGCACGCCAACGACTTTGCTATTCCAATGCACGATAACATTTTCTAAGGAATTCAATTGTTGTGCATACCATGCGCTAGCGCGCAAAGTATCCCTACGATGGATCACATGTACTTCTTTTACAATACGAGAAAGATATACGGCATCTGCACAAGCAGTATCACCGCCACCAACGATAACGGTAGTTTTATCGCGAAAGAAATTTCCATCGCAAGTTGCGCAGTACGAAACCCCACGCCCTACCAACTCTTCAATTCCTTCAACGGGAAGCTGACGTGGCTTGGCACCTATCGCAAGAATAACTGTTTTCGCTTCATATTCTTCACCTGCTGTTTTAAGGACAAATATAGGATTGCCATCATCATCAACAGTAGGTTGAATTTGCTCCACTCGCTCAGAAACAATAGCTGCACCAAAACGCTCGACTTGCTCACGCATAGAAAAAGCAATTTCAAACCCGTTTACCCCTTGTGCAAAGCCAGGATAATTTTCCAGATGATCAATTGAAGTAAGCTGTCCTCCTACCATCAACGCCTCGAACAAGACGGTATTTAAGCCAGCACGTGCCGCATAAACACCAGCAGCAAGACCAGCTGGACCCGCACCTACAATTGCTACGTCTATCATGTAAACCCATCCTTTCAAAGAAAGAGATGCTTATTGAAATGAGTTTTGTTAGATCATACAAAAAGGGGCTCCTTATAAGAAGCCCCTCGTTCATTTGATCGGTAAATTAAGCTAATGCATTAACCAAAGCCTGCTTTGGTTGAACACCAACAAACTGGTTTACAGGTTTTCCGCCCTTAAACACGATCATGGTTGGGACACTCATAATGCCAAACTGCTGAGCAAGCTGTGGATCCTTATCAACGTCAACCTTGTATACAGCAGCTTTTCCTGCCACCTCAGAACTTACTTCATCTAAAACAGGGGCCATCATCTTGCAAGGTCCGCACCAAGTTGCAAAAAAATCAACCAAAACGGGAGTAGAAGCATTTAATACCTTTTCTTGAAATTCATTTGAAGTGATTTGTGTTGCCATAATAATCTCCTCTTCGAATATCATGCTTCAAATAGTTTAGAGCAGATACTCTTCGCCGTGCGCTTAGCGCTTTATTTGTTACTAATAAAGTATCATTTTATATAGGAAGAGTAAACTCTTTTTTTTAAGGTAACACCTATTAATCATCTAAATCCGAACCCTGGCTACAGTATCCCTTTTAAGTCACACTTAACTTCCGTTCCAATAGCAACTACTAACTCAGAGCCCCTGTAAAACCGCAGCATTCTTTAACAACCATAAGCCTGCTTGTTATGAGATCTTAATACCACCCTTTTCCAAGCACATAAAAAATCAGGCTAGGGAAACCCTAGCCTGACATCATGATCTAAAAGAATTTCACTGCCTCAAGCCTAATAAGGCCTTGCAACAACTTATAGTGCGGCTTCACGAATTTTCTCAAGTAGCCGATCTTCGCTCCATACACCCAAATCACCTTCGTGACGTTCGCGAATAGAAACACCACCCTGCTCAAGTTCCTTGTCGCCAATCACGCCCATGTAAGGAATCTTTTCAGACTGAGCTTTGGCAATCTTTACACGCATAGGCTCATTCTGGGTGTACACCTCAACACGGCCACCTGCTGCAGTAATCTTTTCAGCCAAAGCTTTGCATGCATCCACATGACGATCAGCCAAAGGCAGCAATGCCACCTGAACTGGAGCAAGCCATAAAGGCAAAGCACCAGCATAATGCTCAATCAAAATGCCAAAGAAACGCTCAATAGATCCAAAGATCGCACGATGAAGCATCCAAGGACGTTCTTCAGTGTTTTCTGCCGTACGATAGGTAAGTTCAAAACGCTCTGGTAAGTTGAAGTCAACCTGTACCGTGGAGCACTGCCATGTACGTCCAATAGCATCCTTTACCTTAATATCAATCTTAGGACCATAGAATGCACCGTCACCTTCATTGATGTCATACGGCAAGTTATGACGGTTGCAAGCTTCCTTTAAAGCATTGGTTGCATGTTCCCACATATCATCTGAACCAATGGACTTTTCTGGACGAGTAGAAATTTCTGCCTCGTAGGTAAAATCAAAGGTCTTCATAATGTGGTCAACTAAATCAAGAATAGCTACCACTTCATCTACTACTTGATCACGTGTGCAGAATACATGAGCATCGTCCTGTGTAAATCCACGAGCACGCAGCAAACCATGCACCGCACCAGAAAGCTCATGACGATATACCGTACCAAATTCAAACAAACGCAAAGGCAAATCACGATACGAATGAATATCGTTCTTATACAACAAAACATGACCTGGGCAGTTCATAGGCTTTACGCCATATTCCTGCATACGAGGAGCGTCTTTGCTTCCTTCGTTAATTTCAAAGAAGTACATGTTTTCGTTATAGAAGTTATAATGACCGGAAGTCTTCCAAACATCAGACTTATAAATATGAGGCGTAATAACTTCTTCGTAACCGCGAGCATATAAATCGCGGCGGAGCCATTCCTGCAGCAAGCGAATAACACGGGCACCCTTTGGTGGATACAACGGCAAGCCTACGCCAGCTTGTTCATCCAACATGAACAAGCCAAGTTCACGGCCAATCTTTCTGTGGTCGCGCTTTTCTGCTTCTTCCAAATTATGAAGATAAGTGTTCAGTTCCTTCTTCTTAAAGAATGCCGTACCATACAAACGCTGCAGCATTTCATTATTGGAATCGCCCTTCCAATAGGCACCTGCAATCTTCATCAGTTTAAATGCGCCAATTTTGCCAGCACTTGGAATGTGTGGACCATGGCACAAATCAATAAACGAACCGTGACGATACACCGTGATTACTTCGTCTTCGCCAAGATCATCAATATGTTCTTTCTTAAAGCGCTGATCGGCAAACATTTCTTTTGCCTGATCGCGCGTTACTACTTCACGAACAAAAGGCTCATCCTTGGCGATAATTTCAGCCATCTGCTTTTCGATAGCTTCAAAATCATCAGTGGAAATGGAACGAGATAACTCAAAGTCATAGAAAAAGCCATCTTCAGTTTCTGGACCGAATGCAATTTGAGCACCAGGAAAAAGAATCTGAACTGCTTCGGCCATAATATGAGCGCATGAATGACGCATAATACCCAAAGCCTCTGGGCTACGATCGGTAATTATTTCAACAGCGGCACCATCGGTTACTGGCGTTGTTACATCAACGAGTTCGCCGTCAATTTTGCCTGCTAAAGCTGCCTTTGCAAGACCTGCACCAATACTTGATGCAACGTCATACACGGTAGCTCCGTCCTCGAGGGTCTTAACTGATCCATCAGGGAGCTTAATTTCCATAGTTGTTTCCTCCTTTTGTGCCGGATGCGCACAAAGCATCTGCACTGTTTACAACGAACGAGCCGCCCTTACGGCGGCTCGCTTCACCATATCATATTTATACGAATCTCAAAGCGAAACTTAAAAAGCAATAGACTAGATGCTTGTATCTCAATAAAGTTTCATGTATTTGAAACTTTATCTACTCGTATGCCATGCGATTACTACCACATATACTCTACGCGTATATCTTTCTATCAAAGCTGCACTCCACTACCAGCTGAAGCGCAATCTGGGATCTGACCATAAACATCTTATTTACCGCTTCCAATAGGAGTGGTGCAATAAGGGCATACCGACCACGAAGGATCAAGCGCATGATGGCATGTTGGGCAAAGATTCTTCAATCGCTGATGGCAGTTTGGGCACATTACGTAATCCTCCTCAACAGGATAACCGCAATTCGCGCAATCACCATAACGCATCAATTCACGACGCTTTAAAGCAATTTCCAAATCCTGTTCTTCACGATCAGTCTTAAGCAAAGCAGGACGAACCATACAATAAGCCACAAGACCAACAACAGGAATTATGGAAAGCAAGCCAAGTGCCCAAGGTATATCACGCAACGAAGCATCGCGCACCGACCAAAAAATTGACAGGATATACAGAATTACAAAAAGAATAATAATAACAGTGAAAATACCCATTACTTCAGGTGTAAATATTTGAGAAATCAAATCGCTCATTGATTACCCTTCCTGCTTCATTTCCGCCAATTCAGCATGCAGACGCTCCATGCGATCAACAATATCCGCCAATTTAGCACGATCTTTTTCAATAATCTCAGGTGCAGCTTTCGCCAAGAATCCCGGATTAGAAAGCTTCTTATCAAACTTTACACGGTCTTTTTCAAGCTTGCCAATTTCCTTTTCCAAGCGCGCCTGTTCAGCACCAAAGTCAACCAAACCACTTAGTATCACATAGACTTCCACGTCGTCGGCAAGACGCATAGTAGATTCTGCTGGCTTTTCTGCGGTTTCAGAAACTTCAATAATATTCACATTACCCAAAGCAACAATAAGATCTTGCTGTTCATTAAATACATCAACTGCAGTAACGTTATGTGCTTTTACAACCATATCAAGGGTTGTTTTAGGGGAAATACCGTAGCGAGCACGAATGGAACGAATGCCAGAAACACTTTGCGTAACAATAGCAAGAGCGCGCTCAGCATCGGGATCGATGTAGTGCGCTAATTCATCTGCATCAGGCCAAGCAGCCATCATTAAGTACTGCGAATCCTTTTCGCAAGGCAAGTCTTGATAGATTTGCTCTGTAACGAAAGGCATTGCAGGATGTAGTAAACGCAACGCGGTATCCAAAACAAATACAAGATTACGCTGGCATGCTACACGATCCTGACCACCTGCTGCTAAACGAGGCTTAGAAAGTTCAATGTACCAGTCGCAGAATTCATTCCAGAAGAAAGCGTACAACTCACGAGTCATGTCACTGAATTCGTATTCTTTATACGCTTCATCCACGCTTGAAACCAAGCGAGCCAAACGGGAGAAAATCCAACGGTCTGCAGGAGTTACAGGCTCAGGGTTTCCTGGCGTATAGTCATCCAAATTCATCATAACAAAGCGCGCAGCGTTGCGAATTTTGTTAGCAAAATTACGACTGCTTACCAGTTTATTTTCATTAAACTTCAAATCCTGAGCGCCCGTTACCTGCATAAGCAAGCCAAAGCGCATACCATCGGCACCATAGTTTTCCATCAACTTTAACGGATCAACACCATTGCCACGGCTCTTCGACATAGGCTTACCATCGGCAGCCATTACCGTTGGATGAATGATAACGTCCTTAAAAGGAATTTGATCAGTGAAGTACAACGAAGACATAACCATACGCGCAACCCACAAGCCCATAATGTCACGAGCTGTAGAAAGCATTTGCGTTGGATAGGTTTTATCTAATTCTTCAGTAGTTTCAGGCCAACCTTGTGTAGCGAAAGGCCACAGCTGAGAAGAGAACCATGTATCCAGAACGTCTTCATCCTGACGCAGCTTAGCACCACACTTAGGACACACTTCAGCATCTTCCATGAGAGCGTCTTCCCAGCCACACTCATCGCAATAAAACATAGGGATTCGGTGTCCCCACCATAACTGACGAGAAATGCACCAGTCCTTCAGGTTAGCTAACCAGTCTAAATATACTTGCTTCCAACGAGCAGGATGGAACTGAACTTCCCCATTCTCAACAACTTCAGCAGCACGCTGCTTCAAACGATCAACCGCCACAAACCACTGTTCGGAAAGCCATGGTTCCAACTTAGTATGGCAGCGATAGCAGGTCATAACAGAATGATCATGCTCTTCTACATGATCAAGTAAGCCGAGCGCTTCAAATTCAGCAACAATAGCTTCACGAGCTTCATCGCGTGTCATACCGCTGAACTTACCGTAGCCTTCTACCACTACTGCATGCTCATCAAAGATGTTGATTTGTTCCAAGTTATTGCGCTGACCCATTGCATAGTCATTTGGATCATGAGCAGGCGTTGTTTTCACCGCACCAGTACCAAATTCGCTGTCAACATAATAGTCAGCAAAAATAGGAATTTTACGACCAACAATAGGAAGATCGATAGTTTTGCCAATAAGATTCTTGTAGCGTTCATCCTTTGGCGAAACCGCTACACCCGTGTCACCCAGCATGGTTTCAGGACGCGTTGTAGCTACTACCAAATATTCAATACCATCTACTGGTTCAGACAGAGGATAGCGCAAATACCAAAGATGTCCTTTTTCATCTACGTATTCAGCTTCGTCATCCGCGATAGCGGTAGTACAAGAAGGACACCAGTTAACAATACGACGACCCTTATAAATCAAGCCATCATGATACCAATCGCAAAATACTTTACGAACTGCCTTGGCATATTCAGGTGACATGGTGAATTTTTCATCCGAATAATCGCAAGAGCAACCCATACCAGCAATTTGCTTGACAATAGTATTGCCGTATTCTTCACGCCAATCCCAGCAAGCATCCAGAAACTTTTCGCGTCCAATCTCTAAACGAGAAATTCCTTCTGAAGCAAGCTTTTTATCAACTTTTGTTTGCGTTGCAATGCCAGCATGGTCGGTGCCTAAAATCCAGCGCGTTTGGTAGCCCTGCATTCTAGCATGACGAACGCAGGTGTCCTGGATAGTATCGTTTAGAGCATGACCCATGTGAAGCATGCCAGTAACATTAGGAGGAGGAATTACCACGGTATAGGTATTAGCACCATTCTTGCCAAATCCTGGCGTACGAGAAAAATATCCCTGCTTTTTCCAGGCATCGAAAAGCGGCTTTTCCCAGTCACCATATGCTGGCATTTCGCTTTTTTTGTCTGACGACATGGAATCCTTCCTTCCTAAAGTTTTAATCATTACTCACACTATACTCGCTAATCACTTAGCTACGCTTTTTTAATTGTTCAACGTACAAAAATGAGCGCACTGCTCAAATAACTTGGCAGCTGCGCTCATAGTAGCTATACGCGTTATTCCTGATCACTCTTTTTTGCTTGCGAAAGATCAACTTGCTCAATTTCAGGCTTAGTATCACCATCGATATCGCTCTTTCGAATTACCACGCGTTTTGTTCCTTTATGTTCGGGTAATTCATACATAACATCCTGCAAAGCACGCTCACAGATGCTACGCAAACCACGTGCACCGGTTTGATGCTCTAACGCCTGTTGCGCCATAGCCTCTAATGCATCATCTTCAAAAATAAGTTCTGCATCTTCATACGCAAACATGGCCTTGTATTGTTTTACCAAAGCATTCTTAGGTTCGGTCAATACACGAACTAAGTCTTCCTTAGACAATTCCTTTAAGGATGTGATTACCGGAATACGTCCAATAAATTCAGGAATCATGCCATATTTATGCAGGTCTTCAGGAAGAACCTGATTGAGCAGCTCCGCATCAGCAGCACGCTTTGATTCAGGCATTTCTGAACCAAAGCCAATACTTGTCTTACCAACACGTTCCGCAATGATGTCAGGTAGACCCACAAAAGCACCACCTAGGATGAATAGAATATTGGTGGTATCAATATGGATAAGCTCTTGTTGAGGATGTTTACGACCTCCTTGAGGGGGTACGCTTGCTTCGCATCCTTCAATAATCTTCAACAAAGCTTGCTGAACACCTTCGCCTGAAACATCACGAGTAATCGATAGATTTTCTGCTTTACGAGCAACTTTATCAATCTCATCGATGTAAATAATGCCAATTTCAGCACGCGGGATGTCAAAATCTGCTGCCGTGATAAGCTTTAGCAAAATGTTTTCAACGTCTTCACCTACATAGCCGGCTTCAGTAAGCGTAGTGGCATCAGCTATAGCAAAAGGAACCTTCAAAGTACGAGCAAGTGTTTGGGCAAGCAGCGTTTTACCTGAACCCGTTGGGCCTAACAGCATAATGTTACTTTTTGCTACCTCAACATCGCCCTCAACAGAATGTTCACCTAAACTGATGCGCTTGTAATGGTTATATACTGCAACTGCCAATGCCTTTTTTGCTTCATCCTGACCAACAACATGCTCAGAAAGTTGTTCAAAAAGCTGACGAGGAGTTGGCAGATCCTTTAAAACGAATTCATCTTCTTTAGCTTCTTCATCATCAGTATTAGCCGTTACCTGCAATACATGATTAAGAGCATCAGATTCAAGACCGCGTAAATTTAAGTCGGTCATCATAGCTTCAGCTGAAAGAGATATGCATTCATCACAAATGTATATGCCATTTGGACCAGAAATCATTGCATTTACCTGATCGGGCGTTTTGCCACAAAAAGCGCAATGGATTTCGGTATGTGCTGGAGGAATGTTGCCAGACTGATCTGTCATTCTTACTCGGCTTTCTCGTTAGAAGCGAAGCGTGAAGCAACAACTTTGTCTACTAAGCCGTATGCACAAGCTTCTTCGGCGGTCATCCAGTTATCGCGTTCTGAGTCTGCATGGACGCGTTCAACAGTTTGGCCTGTGTGCTTAGCAATAATGCCTTCCAGACGGTCACGCGTTTTCTTCATCTCAGTAGCAAGAATTTCAAAGTCAGTCTGCTGTGTGCGTTCGCCTGAACCACCCATAGGCTGATGAATCATAACCTGAGCATTAGGTAAAATGATACGCTTACCAGGAGCACCAGCGCACAAAAGAACTGAACCCATAGATGCTGCCATACCCATACAAATAGTAGAAACATCACATTTGATGTACTGCATGGTGTCATAAATTGCTAAACCAGCAGATACTGATCCTCCAGGTGAGTTGATATACAAAGAAATATCCTTATCAGGATCTGCGGATTCCAAGTGCAAAAGCTGAGCTACAACCGTATTTGCAACGGCATCATCAATAGCCTCGCCCAGAAAAACGATACGCTCATTTAACAGACGAGAATAGATGTCGTAACTGCGTTCGCCACGAGGAGATTGTTCAATAACATAGGGGATGAGTGCTGCGTGAGTAGAGTTTTGATACATATTAGTGCCTCGTTTCACTCATTGATTACTAGTAGTACTTACACAAAATACTACAACTTTGTTCTTATGTTTATAAAAGGGCAATCACCGCACAATTGCGATGATTGCCCCCTATTACCACTATAAAACCAAACTTTTAAAGTTTTAGTATACGAACTTGTTTTTACTCTTCAACCTTAGCTTCTACAACTTCGGTTACCTTCGCCTTCGCTACAACATCGCGCAGGGCATTTGCACGAACAATGCTTTCACGAATCATTGGCAGACGACCTTCCTTGCGCCATTCAGCCTCAATAGCATCTGGATCATCCAAGTCTGCTGAAGTGAATTCTGCATGTACTTCGTCTTCAGTTGCAACAATGTCATAGTGACGAGCCCAAGCATCCAAAGCCAAGTCCTGACGAACCATGTCAGCAGCCTGCTTTTTGTTGTCTTCCTTGAACTTGTCAGCAGTAAGCTCCATGGTCTTAAGATACTGATCAAAAGTAAGACCCATGCGAGTAAGCTGAGCATAGAAATCCTGCAGAAGACGAGTCTCCTGAGTTTCTAACATGACCTCTGGCAGTTCAGCTTCAACGCGAGAAGCAAGCTCCATCAAGCACTCATTTTCCTTACGGCGAGGAGCACTTGCCATCTTCTGACCCTTAATGCTGTCACCAATCTTAGTGCGCATATCTTCAAGACCTTCAAAACCAAAGGTTTCTTTTGCCCATTCCTCGGTTACTTCGGGAACAACCTTGCGCTTAATAACTTCAACCTTTACATCAAAGTGGAACTTGCCCTTTTCCTCAAGGTTGGAAGTGATCAGAGAATCATCATCAGTCAAATCAAGGTCAAAGCTCTTTTCCTGACCCTTCTTAAGACCAATAAGTTCCGCATCAAGAGATGCGGGATAAACACCCTTACCCAATTCATACAGACGATGGTCTGCAGAAAGTGCAGAAACTTCTTCGCCAGCTTCGTTAGTAACCGTCATGGTCAATTCAACAAATTCACCAGGCTTAACCTTGGTATTAGCATTTGCATCTTTGAAATCATGATAATAATTGCGAAGCTCTTCAATCTGAGCGTCGATCTCTTCATCAGTTGCCTCAGTTGCAGGAATTTCTACCTCAACTGGCTCATAGCTTGTAAGCTCAACTTCAGGCTTTACCAAAATAGTTGCGGTGAAGTTGAAAGGCTTGTGGTCTTCCACCAAGTCAAGCTCATATTCATAATTAGGACGCTGTAGAGGTACCAAATTATTTTCTTCAAGAGCCTGGGGATAAACTTCATTAACCAAGTCCTCGGTAACGGTGGTGAGTACAGAATTTTCACCCATAATGCTGTCTACAACAGGACGAGGAGCCTTACCAGGACGGAAACCAGGGAAGCTGTAACGCTTAGCAACGCGACGATAGGTGCGCTTGATACGTGCATCGACATCGGCAGCGTCAACCTCGAACGAAAATTTTACCTGATTATTCTCGAGGGCCTCTACATTGATGTTCACGAATTAACTCCTTCTTGGATACTACATTGTTTCACACATGGTGCGGGTGAAAGGACTTGAACCTTCACGGGGGTTACCCACCAGAACCTAAACCTGGCGCGTCTGCCAATTCCGCCACACCCGCATTTCACATGTGACACTTGCCATTACTGATGACGGCAACTTCGATATAATAACAAAACGTAGCGATCATTGCTGAAATTTATTTTACATAATGAAAGAAAAGTGGAGAAATTACAGCGAAACGGCATCGCGAGCGGTAATTGTACGCGAAGGAGACACCAAAATTGTGCCCACTTGCCCTTGCAAGGCCGCGTCATCATAAAACACGCCATCCACCAATGCTCCATAAGGAGCAAATCCTTCATCTTGAGCGGAAATAACAATATCGGCACCTTCGTATGACTCCAACAATGAAACATCCGAAACAACGCAAACAATTATATCTACTCCGCTTTCCTCATATTCAGCAACACGCTTATTGAAATAACTTTCCTGCGCGGTCACTTCGTCAATAGATAAAATTCCAAAAGTAAACTTGCCTGCACGAATAACAGTTTCCGTGTTGTAATTTGTCAAATTTTCAACATCAACGCTAAAAACGCGCGCCCCTTTTTCTACATACGAGCGCTGCAAAGTAAACACCGAGATAGGTTTTGTTTCTTCGTCATTTTCTGAATTTGACGCAGTATCAGCTGCCTGAGAAGCGCTTACTTCATTTTCGGATCCACCATTAGATTGCTGAGTCGATAATTTATTCAGTTGTCGCGAAGACAATCCTCCAAGTTGCGATGTATTCACTGCAGTTTCATGATGTTCAGTTGCAGTTCCTTTATATATGATGGCAGTGTAATCGTTGAGATTTCCTGTAGCATCGTCAATATTGCTTGCCGCAACATTAAGCGAATGACCTACCGTCACAATATAGGCAATAAGAACCCCAAGGCCCGCTAAAGCCAAAAGAATAAAAAAACCAAGTGCTGCTTTTTCTCGAGAAATCTTCTTCATGAATAGGTATCCTACGGCAAAAATACTCGCTTTCCTAATACCATTTACTAAGCTGTAAGCAAACGCGCCAAAAATCTTCCTGTATGACTTTCGGGAGTTTTCGCTATGTCTTCAGGAGTACCCTGAGCCACAATGGTGCCACCCCTGTCGCCGCCTTCAGGACCAAGATCAATGACATAATCTGCCGCTTTGATAATGTCCAAATTATGCTCAATTACGAGCACTGTGTTTCCCGCATCCACCAAACGCTGTAATACCTCAAGCAACTGGCGAACATCATCAAAATGTAAGCCTGTAGTAGGTTCGTCCAAAATATAAAACGTCTTACCTGTTTGTCTACGCTGTAGTTCGCTGGCAAGTTTTACACGCTGAGCTTCACCACCAGAAAGCGTGGTAGCAGGCTGCCCCAAACGAATGTAGCCCAATCCAACATCATGAAGCGTGTCAAGCTTACGCACAATGCCGGGGATCTTAGAGAAGAATTCACGTGCTTCATCAACCGTCATTTCCAGTACGTCAAATACATTCTTTCCACGATACGTTACTTGCAGCGTTTCGCGATTGTAACGCTTCCCTTCGCATACCTCACAAGCAACATACACATCAGGCAAGAAATGCATTTCAATTTTCTTCTGGCCATCGCCCTTACATGCTTCACAACGTCCACCAGCAACGTTAAAGGAAAAACGTCCAGGAGCATATCCACGAGCCTTTGCTTCAGGAGTAGAAGCAAACAACGCACGGATATCATCCCAAAGACCAATATAAGTCGCAGGGTTCGAACGAGGAGTTCTACCAATAGGACTTTGATCTATGTTAATAACTTTATCGATACGTTCCGTTCCCAATAGACGCCGATATTCGCCTGTTTTTCTATGGGCGTGATTTACTCTATTTGCCAAAGCAGGAGCAAGCGTATCAGTAATAAGAGAACTCTTGCCTGAACCCGAAACACCCGTAACAAGAGTAAGCGTTCCCAAAGGAATTGAAATATCAACTTTCTTTAAATTGTTTTCAGTTGCGCCTTTAAGCTGAATAGTTCCCTTCTTTGGATTTCGACGCTGTGCGGGAATCGGGATAACTTTCTTTCCACTTAAGTATTGAGCTGTAAGCGATTCGGGGACTTTCATTATTTCTTCTGGCGTACCGCAAGCAACCACTTCGCCACCTAGTTCACCAGCACCAGGCCCCATGTCAATAACATAGTCAGCGCTGCGAATAGTGTCTTCGTCGTGCTCAACAACCACAACGGTGTTTCCTAAATCACGCAAATGCTCAAGCGTTGCAATCAGGCGTTCGTTATCTCGTTGATGTAAACCAATCGATGGTTCGTCCAAAATGTAAAGCACACCCATAAGACCTGCACCAATTTGCGTTGCGAGACGAATGCGCTGCGCTTCGCCGCCAGAAAGCGTGGCGGTTGCGCGTTCGAGGGTAAGGTAATCAAGGCCCACATCAACCAAGAATTGCAAACGAGTTTTTATTTCCTTAACGATAGGCAGCGCGATTGCTTCTTGCTGCTTTTCGAAGGTAAGCGAATCAAAAAACGCTAAAGAATCAAGCGCGCACATCTCGCACACTTCATGAATATTTTTTCCGCCAACAGTAACCGCCAAAATGAGAGGATTAAGACGCTTACCACCGCATGTTGCACAGGGAATAATGGAAAAATACTGCTCATATTTTTGGCGTTGGCGATCCGAAGAAGCCTCCTTATAGCGATGCATAACCGCTTTGCAGATGCCTTCCCACTCTATATACCAATATGTTTCACGCCCATCAACAGTTAAGTAATCCACGCGAATTTTTTCGTTTGGCACACCGTAAAGGAGCGCTTTTTGTACCTTGTTTGGAATGTCTTCCCAAGGAGTAGCTGGATCAACATCAAAATGCTTCAGCACCGCACGCATAACTTGCGGATAATAATTTCCCGTTCTGAAAGGAGCTACTGCCCCTTCTTCAAGCGAAAGAGTTTTATCGGGAATAACTAAACTAGGATCCACTTCTTCACGGCTGCCAATTCCCAAGCAATCAGGACAAGCGCCATAAGGAGCATTAAACGAAAAGTCGCGTGGCTGTAATTCGTTCATAGAATAGCCATGCTCTGGACAAGCTAAAGCTAAAGAAAACAGATGTTCTCCTGGAGCAAGACCACCTTTAGCACCTGAAGAGGTGGTGATATTAGCCTCTTCGCTATCCTTTTCCATAACCTTAACCAGTACGCGACCTTCAGCAAGGTTACATGCCATTTCAACAGCTTGAGAAATGCGGCCTGTTGCACTTTCCTTCAGAACAACACGATCTACTACCACTTCAATAAAGTGCTTAATTTTCTTGTTCAAAACTATGGCATCCCCACCAAGTTTTTGGACCTCACCGTCAATACGGACACGGGAAAAACCTTCTTTTTGCAGGTCTTGGAATAGCTTGGTGAATTCTCCCTTTTTGCCCGTAACAACAGGAGCCATTATTAAGGCACGTTTACCTTCTCCAAGCGCTAAAACATCATCAGTTACCTGATCAGTTGTTTGAGCTTTGATCTCTCTACCACATTCAGGACAATGAGGAATACCTGTTCTTGCAAACAATAAACGCAGGTAGTCATAAATTTCAGTAACCGTACCTACTGTTGAACGAGGATTTTTGCTCGTAGTTTTCTGATCGATAGAAACAGCAGGTGAAAGACCATCAATAGAATCAAGATCAGGCTTGCTCATTTGGCCTAAAAATTGGCGAGCATAGCTAGAAAGACTTTCTACGTAGCGCCGCTGACCTTCTGCATACATTGTGTCAAAAGCCAAAGAACTTTTGCCTGAACCCGACAAACCAGTGATTACCACCAATTTGTCTCGAGGGATTTCTACATCAATATTTTTAAGATTGTGCTCACGTGCACCTTTTATAACAATGGAGTTCTGACCCATGGAGTTATCTCCTTAGTGAAAGTTTTGCAAACAATCATTTTACTCCAAAGAAAACAACCTAACCCCTTGGGTGACTTGCATGATGCACATCCTTCAAATGTTCAGAAGTTAAATGAGTATATATCTGTGTCGTAGACAGGCTTGAATGTCCAAGCATCTCTTGCACACTTCGAAGGTCGGCACCCCCTGAAAGTAAATCAGTTGCAAAGGAATGCCTCATGGCATGAGGTGTAAGCGATTCATCAAGCCCTGCTTCACGAAGGCTCTCTTTAAAAAGGAGCCTTATTGTATTGGTGGATAGTTTATTTCCTCGCGAAGAAAGAAAAACATAGGGACTATTTGCATCTTTCAGAAAAACTCCTCGCGCTTGATCGAGATACGTTCTTAATACCTTACATGCTTTTTTATGAAGAGGGACAATACGTTCCTTCGATCCCTTGCCCATTACCCGTACAAAACCTTGTTCTAAATCAAGCCTTGATAACGTAAGGGAAGAAGCCTCTGAAACACGCAAACCCGTCGCATACAGCAGCTCCAGCACCGCTTCATTTCGAAGATCTATTGCCTCTGACATCTTTTTTCGATTATTGGTATCGCCATGATTTGCTTCATCATGATGTACCTTATCTTCAGCGGTATCTAACAAACAATCCATTTCAGAAGACGCAATAATGCGCGGTAGCACTTTTGGCTGCTTGGGACCTTGCAAAACATCAGCAGGGCTAGATTGGCAATATCCCTCCAAAACTAACCAACGATAAAAACCTTTTATTGAGCTAAGATGACGATTGATAGTTGTCCGAGAATATCGTGCTTGGTCAAGATAAACTAAGTAACGACGAATTTGCTGGTGATGCACACACAATGGATCCAAATTAGAACGCTTACACCACCGTAAGTAAGCTTCAATATCCGCACGATAATTTCGCACTGTATGAGCAGATCGATTGTGCTCAGCAGAAAGAGACGTGCAAAATCCATCCACTAAAGTTTCCCAAGAAGAATCATCTAAAGAACTTGGCTGATTATCAAATTCGTCATCGAAAAAATTTGACTGCTTGCCATTGCCCTGTTTTTTACTGGAATCCATAGCTACTTAAGAACCTTAAGTTCATTGTTGCAATACTGCTCCATTGCTTGTGCCCCACGTGAGGCATAAGCAGCATATCGCTCTTTCTTATTGCGAATACGTACTTCTAAGGGCTCCATAATGCCAAAATTAACGTGCATGGGTTGATAATCTTGCGTTTCTGGATTAGTTGCATAGGCTAAAAGCGCTCCAAATGCCGACTCCTTTGGAAGCGGCGGCAAATCATACTTCTTTATCCTTGCAACCACATTCAATGCCGCCCAAAGCCCTGAAGCAATTGCTTCGCAATACCCTTCAGTTCCTCCGAATTGCCCAGCAACATACATAGGAACAGGAAGCTTTTGCGCCTTTTCGGATATTAAACATAAAGACGAATCAAGCAAACGTGGCGCGTTGATAAACGTGTTGCGATGCATAACACCAAAACGAGCAAATTCAGCTTGCTCTAAACCAGGAATCATCCTAAACACACGTTTCTGTTCTGGAAACGTAAGATTAGTTTGAAAACCAACCAGATTAAAACTTTGCTGGTGAGCATCTTCAGCACGAAGCTGGACAACCGCCCACGGACGTCGGCCTGTAGCAGGATCAGTTAATCCAACTGGCTTCAAAGGGCCAAAACGCGGTGCATCAAAACCGCGACGAGCAATTTCTTCAATAGGCTGACATGCTTGAAATAAATCGGCTGTTTCAAATTCTCGTTTAATTACCCTATCAGCATTAACAAGCTCTTGAATAAAATGCTCATATGACTCTTTATCAAACGGAGCGTTTAGATAGTCGCCCTCACCTTCTCCTTCATAGCGACTCTGACTAAACACCTTGGCTCTATCAAGAGAATCCGCCATTACAACTGGTGCTGCTGCATCATAGAAAGCTAATTGATCTTCCCCCGTAAGATCCTGCATAAACATAGCAAATGCAGAAGAAGTTAACGGACCCGTAGCAACAATTATGGCATCCGCTGGAGTTAAAGATTGGCAAGAACTACCTGAATGATTTGCGCTATCTGAAAGCACTATGGCACCTTCTTGCGAAATGCCAACAACTTCAGCATTAATTCGCTCAATGCAAGGATTTTCATCAATCAGTTTAGTTACCGCTGCTGAAAACTCATCTCTATCAACCGCTAAAGCCCCACCTGCAGCAACGCGATTGCTCCAAGCGCAACTAAGAACGTATGACCCTAAAGCAGAAAGTTCACTTTTTAGCATACCTGCAGCACTTTCTGGCTTTGTGGACTTGAGCGAATTAGAACATACCAATTCAGCACAATTGCCTGTTTTATGAACGGGAGTAGAAACGGCAGGACGCATTTCGAACAAACGAACCTTAATATTTCGCTTTGCCAGCTGAAGAGCCGCTTCACTTCCAGCAAGCCCCGCACCAATAATGTCTACCACTGTATGTTGTAATGTATTTTCCATAGTGAAACATTACTATACCTGAGCCGGGCCGTATCGCCCATCAGGAAACCGCGCAATCAATCCATCTCTTTCGTAGGTTGCAAGTTTTACCATGATCGTCGTAAGCATATCAGCAGATTTATCTAGATCATTAGATTTAGCTTCATTATTCATCAACGATATCATCTGTTCAATTCGCATAGGATTTGCCAACAATGCTGAAAGAAGTAAATCATTTTTTGGAATTGCTGGTCCATTCCCTACCCATGCGCGTTTTTCTGGTGGTCGCGCATCCTCAACACGCAAGCATCCGTAAATACCAGAAAGAACATCTTCAAAACTTTCTGCATCAACAATAGGCGTTGCACCTTGATAAATTAACCTATTCGAACCCAAAGAAGTACTTGAAGTAATAGGCCCCGGAACAGCTAAGACTTCCTTCCCTGCTTCAAGTGCATCATCAGCCGTAGAAAAAGTACCTGATGGTAAACCCGCTTCAACAATTAATGTTGCACGAGAAAGCCCCGCAATGATGCGATTACGCGCCCGAAAAGTATAAGGCAATGGTGGAAAGTCCCAGTGGTGTTCAGAAATAACTGCCCCACCTTCGTTAATTACCTGTTGAAACAGCCCTCTATTTGATTGGGGATACAATTTATTGCAGCCCCCTCCTAGTACCACAACTGTTTCGCCATGCACTTCTAAAGCACCTTTATGGGCCTGAGAATCACATCCTATTGCCCCTCCGGATATAACAGGAATTCCATGTTGTGCTGCTAAACGCGCAAATTGAAATGCAGCTGACTTTCCGTAAGGAGTTGCTTTTCTGGCACCGATAATTGCAAGACCATCACGCAATGCATGAAGGTTTCCTATACCATAAAGGACTTTGGGAGGATCTGAGAGCGCTGTTAATGATTCAGGATATCCTTCTTGTCCATACGAAAGCTCCCAACGCTGCCCTTCTAACCCCGATGGTTGTATAGGGGCATACCGTTTCGCATGAAGCTTTTCAGCTTCTTCAAGCAACAAATCTTTCATTGGTATAAGCCCCTCCAAAACGCAACGCAAAAGCCTCCGCAATATGAGCTTTACTAACCTGTTTTGATTCTGCTATGTCTGCAATAGTTCGAGACAACATCAATGTTTTAGAAATTGACCGAGCGCTCATTTCTTTATTGTTCGCAAGCGACAAGAAAAACGACTCAGTATCATTATCGAAATTGCAAGCATCTTTTAAGGCACGAAGCCCCTTAGTATGACTTCCCTGAGTAGCAATGCGTTTTTGCGCAAAGTGCTGCGCCTTTTCTACTCCCTCACGCAGATCTGCAGAGCTTTTCCCATAACTCAAATCAAAAAGCTCTTCGCTCCGTTCCTGCCACACATCTATTCGCATATCAATGCGGTCAATCAACGGACCGCCCATTCTGTTTTGATAAGCCTGAACTACACTGGCACTGCAATGACACTTCCCACTTGAATCACCAAAATACCCGCAAGGACAAGGATTCGTTGCTGCTATAAGTTGAAAACGAGCGGGAAACACATACGTACCATCCGCACGCGTAAGTACAATAGTTCCTGTTTCTAAGGGCTGACGTAGCGTCTGTAATACTGAAGATTTAAATTCAGCCAATTCATCAAGAAACAATACTCCTTGGTGTGCTAGAGAAGCTTCTCCTGGATGAGGAGGTCTGCCACCGCCCACTAATCCAGCAGCAGTAGCGCTATGATGAGGGCTTCTAAAAGGACGTCTTCCTGCTAATATCTCAGAAATATCTTCACCTGCAACAGAATGAACAAGAGCCGCTTCGATTTTCTCTGACTCCTTAAGTTCTGGAAGTATTGTGGCAAACCGTTGAGCAAGCATGGTTTTTCCTGACCCCGGAGGCCCCACCATCAGTACCCCATGCTTCCCCGCCGCTGCTACTTGCAACGCGCGTTTTGCCGCCTCATGGCTCACTACATCTGCATAATCTATTTGTTCAGAAGATTGTCCACCTGAAAGTACCCTATGAGACACAAAACGGTTTTCGCGAATATGAGAAAGCTGCTCCAAACAACGACAAGTAAGACCTTCTAAACTAACAATGCCCTGATCAGTTATTCCTGTTAGAACATCCCATCCATTTTCAAGAGCGCATTTCTGATAAGCAAGCATTCCTGCGCTGCCACGAACAGAGCCATCTAAAGAAAGTTCCCCTACTACTAATGACGTAGAAATTGCTTGAGGATCAATTTGCTGTGTTGCTGCCAAAATGCCTAACGCAATAGGCAGGTCAAAACCGGATCCTGTTTTCTTTAATGCTCCTGGTGCTAAGTTAATCACTATTTTGTCTGTAGGCATTACAAAACCGCTCGCCCGCAATGCTGCTTTTATCCGTTCTCGTGATTCCATAATGGTGGCATCTGCCATTCCTACAATAGAAAAAGAAGGTATGCCATTTGAAATAACTACTTCCACAAGAACAGGAAGCGCCTCTACTCCATGAATAGTCGCACTCTGAACAGCAAAGCTTCGCTGCCGAATCATACTTCTGCTCCAAAAGCATTGATATGAAAACGTAGAAATGCACGATCTTTTGAAAGAACAAGGATGGAAATTACATCAAAACGAACTCTAATATCGCAAATATCGTAATCCTTCAAATAGCAAGCTGCTATACGTTCGTATTTTTCACGTTTACGTGCATCTACTGCTTCAGATGGGAATCCTTTATTTACCTGAGAACGTGTTTTCACTTCGACAAAACAGAGGGTATCTCCATCTCGCGCAATAATATCTGCCTCACCCGCAAAGCACGTCCAATTTGTTTCAAGAATTTCATAACCACGACGTTTCAAAAAACGGGCTGCAGCTTTTTCGCCTCTTCTACCTAGCTCTTTAGAATCAGAATGTTCATTCAGATTAGAGCTTGTCTGTGCTTCGTTGGGTAAGGCAGGACAAGACGCCCTATTCGGTTGTAATTGCTCAACTTGCTTTCCTGTTTGTGTATTTTCGCAAGTACTTTCGCTTAAATCGTGTTCTTTGCTTAGAACGTTTTTATTATTTAGTGTTTTGTTCATCTTGCCCTCCTTACAACTAAAAGCTTAGGAGGCAAAATTCACATAAAAGAGAAAAATTCGTACAATTTAGCGCACATAAAAGTAAGAAAAAGTGCACATCAATCAAATAAAAAGTGCATATATATCCAACAAAAAGCAAACATTATGTGCACAGATCAAAACAATGATTCTTGCAAAAAATTCTGACAAAACGACACTCGGTGAATAGGCGTTAACCCATGCTCTTGGATAGCTGCTCTATGTCGAGCGCTGCCATACCCCTTAGAAGAAGCAAAATCATAGCCAGGATATTGATCGTCATATGCAACCATCAAAGCATCACGCGACACTTTTGCAATTAACGATGCTGCGGCAATAGACGCACAGCGCGCATCACCATGTACAACATTTATTTCTCGTGGGTCCAAATGAAGAGGATTGCCATCCAAAAGAACAACCTCAGGCTTTACACCTTGAGATTCAATATTGGCTATTGACTGAGTAAAAGCGCTGCGCAAACACGCTGTAATACCTTGCTTGTCTATATCCTCTGGCGGAATATTAACTATAGACCAAGCTAAAGCCCTCTCTTTAACTACTTGCGCTAATGCAGGTCTATGAGATTCAGAAACCTGCTTTGAATCATTCAAACCTTCAATTATTTCGGCATCGGGTTGAAGGACTACCGCACCTACTGTAAGAGGCCCCGCCAAAGGACCACGCCCAACCTCATCCAAGCCAACAACGAGTGACCCATTTGCTAACTCGCGCTCAAACGTATACAAAGCCTCAACTCGTTGTTGTTCCGCTTGCTGCGCTGCTAAACGATGCCGTGTTTGTTCGAGAGCTTGTTGTACCCCTTTACGAGTGTCTGCACACAGTGAGCGCTCAAGTACCGCAAACTCTTCAGCAGAAACCTTCAATAAACGATGCTTAATATCCGCTACTGTTTGAGACATACAAACAACTCTCCCTCTAAACACAAAAAGGGCACGAACATAATTCGTGCCCTGCAAGCTATTTGATTGGTAAGACTTAGAATGCCTTTTCCTTGATTTTTGCAGCCTTGCCCACCTTGTCGCGAAGATAGTAAAGCTTTGCACGATTTACATCGCCACGACGTACAACTTCGATCTTCTCAATCTTTGGAGAATGTACTGGGAAAGTACGCTCTACACCAACGGAAAAGCTGATCTTGCGAACCGTGAAGGTTTCACGATTAGATGCACCGTGACGACGAATAACGTCACCCTGGAAGACCTGAATACGCTCACGATTGCCTTCCTTGATGCGATAATGAACCTTAACGTTGTCACCTACATTGAAGTCTGCCACGTCAGGGTTGATCTGCTGCTGCTCGATTGCGCGGATGATATCCATGGTTTTCCTTATCCTTCTATATAACAAATACTTGTGTGTACTTTTGTGGTGTCTTTTGACACAGCAGAGAATTCTACTCTCATTTACTGCGATATGCAAGACCAAATCGGACTTTTTCTTAGAAGCCCACAACTCATGCACTATTGATAATTCATACTATACAGCATCATGAAAATGAACTACTAATAATACCCACAATGTCTTGCTTTATGCCTCCCGAGTGAGCATTTCTTAATTCATTCAGGCTAACTTCGCTTATTTCACTTTCGAAGAAGGTAAGAAGCGCAGTAAAAATACGTGGCAAACCACAACTTCTATACCTAAAGTTTTAGACCACTAATCTGGGACTGCGCTTTTATGTACCTTCTTCTCAAGTGCGCTCAGGATATGCCTGAATTTATTTAAGAAATGCTCACTTTAAAGCAATAAACGACACATGCAATCTTAAATAAGCATGAGTAGTCCATAGCTTCCAACGCCAGCAACAATACACCACACCAGTGACTTAGTTTTAAGCGCTACAACAATAACAATGGCAGCAGCAACAAGCGGCAAAGCACTCGGCCACAAACCAGCAGAAAACATTGTTGGTGAAAGCAAGTCGTTAGCAATCAATGCGGCAAACGCAGCAGGCGGAATAAAAGCAAGCGCCTGAGATAACCACCCTGGCAGATCGCGCCCACGTAAAGCAAAAACGGGAATTACTCGGAACAGCAAAATGGTACATGCACATGCCAAACCAATAAAGGCAAAATCACTCCACGACATGGCTGCCCCTTTCTTTACGAGAAACCATAATGCCTGCAACAACACCCAACAAAGCACCAATTAAAATTGCTGGACCGCTAAGTCCTATGCATTTGCATAAAAATACACCGAGCACCGCAACTAAAGCAGCAGCAATATTGGCCTTGCTTCCCTTTTGCGAAAACAGTAAACACAGAAAAATGCTTGTCATAGCAAATGAAGCTAGCGCGCTTGGTACCGTAAAAAGCGAGCCTAAAATAACTCCCGCAACGTTTGCAAGCGCCCATGTAGTTTGGCAGCAAATATTTACCGCTGTTGCACGACCAACGCTCCATTCGCCTTTTTCAAAACGGCCCAAATTAACTGCAAATGATTCATCAGTAACCGTTGCACCGAACAAAAACGAAAGTTTCTTTTTCGCTTCGCCACAAAACCGTGAAAGGGAAGCTCCGTAGAGCAACTGGCGAGAGTTAACAAGCGTAACCGAAGCAATAATAGCCAATGCAGGAGATCCCGCTAGCCACATATTCGGAATCATATATTGGCCCGCACCCGAATAAAACAGCATAGAAAGCAGGAACACTTGAAGCGCGTTAAGCCCTACTTGCTGGCATAGAATACCGCAGGGAATGCCCAGAAAAACATATCCCAGCATAACAGGCAAGGCAGCACTTAACACAAGCCGCACGTTTGATGTATTCGATTTTGGTTCACTAGTTTCACTAGATGTATTTGATGTATATACTTCCTCATTCATAGCCAAAGAAGCATACCACGTTTTTGAATTAATGGTTCCACGTATGAGGCACAAACATATCCATAAAGAAACTACGGGCATAACGATCGGTCATACCTGCAACATAATCAGTTACTGCACGTAGGGGATCTCCACCAGAAATATCCTTCAAATCCTGTGGAACTTTATCGTAATGACGGACAAAATAATCAAAAACATCCTCAACTAAATGCTTTGCTTTAGCTACTTCAACCATAACAGGTTCAGAAGTATAAACATGGTCGAACAAGAAAGCACGAAGTTCCATCATGGCATCCCACACAGGCTGGCTCATAGTGATGTCATCAGCCTTAGCAGAAGACTCAATCATGTCATGAACCAATGTTTGAATACGAGTGGAATGGTTTTCCCCTAAAACAGTTCGCGTTGATGCAGGAAGATCTTTTTCTTCCAATGCCCCTGCACGAATAGCATCGTCAATATCATGGTTAACATAGGCAATGCGATCAGCTGTTGCTACAATTCGCCCTTCAAGCGTTTCAGCACGCTTTGAACCCGTATGACACACAATTCCGTCACGAACTTCCGCAGTAAGATTTAAACCCTTACCATCGTTTTCAATCACATCAACCACACGCAAACTTTGTACATTATGGCGATACAGGGTTTGCCCTTCTGGCGAAGAAGGATCCATACCCTTGTGCTTAGCTAAACAGGCAGAAATTGCTTGTTCTCCTACATGCCCAAAAGGCGTATGACCTAAATCATGACCTAGCGCAATAGCCTCAGTTAAGTCCTCATTTAAACCTAGTGCACGAGCAATCGTACGTGCTATCTGAGCCACTTCCAACGTATGGGTTAAACGTGTGCGGTAATGATCTCCCTGTGGAGCTAAAAACACCTGTGTTTTGTGCGATAACCGGCGAAATGATTTTGTGTGCAAAATTTTGTCGCGATCCCGTTGATATTCACTGCGGTATATATCACCTTCTGCAGAAAATCTACGACCTTCCGTTTCATCGGAAAATGCAGCATCGCTCGCAAGACGCGTATGTTCCTGTTCTTCTTGATCTTCTCTCGTAACAAGCTTCATAACACTGCTCCTTTATAAGGGATTCTTACGCTTCTTAAACGGGCTCGTATGTAGTTAGTGCTAACCCATAAGCAGAATCAGCACTGTCGTATATATAAATATTACTCCTCCACGATGAGCAAACGGCGACATGCAGGACAGGTAGCAAGAGGTGCTTCCGATCGAATCTTGCTCATTCTGCTTGAGTCAAATGAAGTACGGCATGCGCCACATGAATCATTTACCAATTCCGCCAGAGCAACTCCGCCACAACGTTCCAAAGTTTGCTCATACACACGCAAAATTGAAGGATCTACTTCCCCAGCAAGTTCGCCACGCACCTTTTCACCTTCAGCAATTACAGCGCGAAGTGAACCACCTGTTTTTTGGAAGGATTCAACAAGCTCCTTTTCTTTTTCTTCCAATGTTGAAAGCGCAGCCATAATCTGCTTCATCACAGGATTGATTTTATTCACTTGCTCCTCAACACGCGTAAGCTCGAGCGCAACTTTTTCACGACGTTTGCGAACTCCATCCAGCTCGCGTGTTTTAGAAGTAACCGCACGATAATCGCCCTGTACTTCGGTAAGCTCCGTGGAAATCTCGTCCTGTTTCTTTTCAAGCTGTTCGTCTTCCTGGACGAGAGAAGCAAGCTTGCCCTCCTCGTCATCAAGCATATCTTGAACTTGTACCTTTTTCTTTAGAATTTCGTCCTTCTTGGTACGAACTTCAAGAATTGCCTTGCGGTGAGGAAGGTTTTCAAATTCCTTCTTCGCTGAAACAACTTTTCTGTCAGCTTCCTGAAGCTTGCGAAGAATTGCGATGTCGTGTTCGGTAGCATTCATGTACTTAAAACCTTTCTTTCCCGCTTAACGTCGAGATGACTCAGGTGTATACCAGTTATTTTTCTGATCAATCATAGTAATGCAATTTTGCGCAACACCCGCAGCTTCAACATAGGCTGCAAGCAAAGTGCACAAAGGAAATTCTGACACATCATGACCCAATTCGATAATAGAAAGACCCGAAAGTGACGCATCGAGCGCTTCATGATACTTTACTTCACCACAAATCAAACACTCAATACCCTGTTTTAGACACTCATCAATCATGGATCCTGCTGATCCACCACTGGTAACAATACGGGATACTTCACGATCGGGAGAACCCCATACTCGTGGAAGCGATTCAAATACCGAAACACAACGGGCGCTTAAATGACGAAGCGAAACGCTTTCTTCATCGTTGGGCTTGCAAATTCTGCCAAAACCTTTTTCGCTGCTTGAATCGAGAGGCTCCAATACGCCAACTCCCGTCAAGCGAAGAAGCCGCGGCAACGCATCAAGACCAGCCGTAGACACATCAAGTGCCGTATGAAATGAAATAATACTCATTCCCTGTTCGCAAACATAACGAACCACAGCTCCTGTGGTGTGTCCAGCAACCGAAGGAGGAAGAAACGAATCAGGAGCATCCAAAAATACGGGATGATGAGTAACAAGTACATTGGCACCCGCATCTTTTGCTGCTTTCAGCGTTGGAATAGTAGGATCAAGCGCAATTGCCACCTTTTTTACTGCATCAAGAGGATTTCCTACAAGCATCCCTGTTCTATCCCATGAGCAAGCATCACTTGCAGGCACTTTAGACAGCAAATATCTTTCTAAGCTTCCTACCGATAACGCAGTATTTTTAGAAGCTATTGTTCCTGCATCGTTGCGCTTAAGAGACGTTTCAAGTTCTGCCATAGCGCTACCCTCTTTCTTATGTAATTGTTAAAACTACTAATGAATCAAAGCACCGAAGAAACCCTTTAAAAAAAACCCCTAGGATTCCTTCGTATTATGTGTCTTATTCTATGCTACACCTAACCCAAGCCAGGTGAACACCAGTTACACAATTGAAATAGTTCGAATATCTCCGTCAGGTCGCACAACACTCACTTCGCGATACCCTGCCTCATACATCCAACGATATCCTTCTTCAATGAACTGATTTACCTTAGAAGGCTGATGAGCATCTGATCCAATAGTGCACAAAACACCTGCATGACAAAATTCCCTCAACAAATCTTGACAAGGAAACATTTCTTTGCAGGCATAGGTTAAACCCGACGTATTAACTTCTATCATACGCCCAGCGGCACGTGCTGCTTCTGCCGCCTGTTTATACAAAGGCTTCGGATCAAAGCTTGGCAGTCTGTTGAACTTCTTTACCAAATCTGGATGAGACATAACGGTAAAGGGAACTTTCGAAGTAACCGCATCACACCATACTTCGAAATAACGGCGCCAAATATAATCAGCACCTACCTCATCCCAATAACCGCGCTGAGCAGGATCATCAAAGGGCCATAAATCAAGAAAATGAACTGAACCCAAAATAATATCAAACGGCTCATATGATTCGTCGGTAAAGGTTCTGTCTTCGCCATCCCCCAGCCAGTCCAATTCGCAGCCAACTAAGATTTCCATATCGGGATATAACTCGCGCTGCGCTTTAATGCGACTAATGTATTCATCTAAACGTGAAGCAGGCATTGAAATATAATCACGAGGATCAACTTCATGCGTAAGCGGATAATGCTCCGTTACCGCAATATTTGTCATTCCCAATCTATGAGCTTGCTCGATCAATTCCTCTATACTTCCATGACCATGATTGGTCATATCCGTATGATTATGCTGACTTACCAATTCCATATGCTCAATGCCTTTCCCTTTTCACGCAAAAACTCATGCACTTTACTTGGCATACTTATGAAGCACTTCTTCAAATGCAGTAAAAAAGGTATCAAGATCCTGTTCGGTAGTATCTCCGCCAAACGATAAACGCAACGCCCCTAACGCATCATCACGTGAAATACCTAAGGCACGTAAAACATGAGAAGGATCCAAATCGTGCGAAGCACAAGCAGAGCCTCCTGAAACGCAAACACCTTTTCTATCAAGCTGCATAATAAGCGTTTCACTTTCTATGCCTTTTACTGTGACGTTTACGATATGTGGAGCATATTCCAAGCTATTCGGTTCAACAAAAACCGAAGCCTTTACCTGTGGCAAAGTTTCAAAACGTGCATACGCACTATCACGCAAGCCGCGAAGACGATCAGACTCATTTTCCTCATTGGCACTTGCAGCCTTACACGCAGCAGCAAATCCTACTGCACCCATAACATTTTGTGTACCGCTTCTATTGCCCATTTCCTGTCCGCCGCCAACAATTTGAGCTGTAAAAGGAGTACGGGCCTTCAAAAACAAAGCTCCCATTCCTTTAGGACCACCAATTTTATGGGAGGAAAGAGAAAGAGCATCCACTCCCCACGCCTTAACAGAAAGAGGAACTTTACCCATTGCCTGCGTTGCATCTACATGAAACAAGGCTCCAGCTTCATGAACCACCTTTGACAAGGCGGGAATATCCATGATGCTGCCAACCTCGTTATTAACTGCCATTATAGAAACCAACATCACCCTATCAGTCATTACTTCACGTAATGCTTCAGGAGTAATATGACCTGAAGTGTCTGGCTCTACATATGTAATTTGAGCACCCCAGCGGCCTAGCACATCCGCCGCCTCCAAAACAGCTTCATGCTCAATCGAAGAAACAATTACCTGTGGCACGCACTCATGATCACCAGATTGTTCAGCTTTCATCATGCAAGCATCCACAATTCCAAAAAGAGCCGCATTATCTGCCTCGGTTGCTCCTGAGGTAAATATGATTTCATCAGGACGAGCACCAATTGAACGAGCCACGGTTTCACGAGCCTGTTCTAAAGCACGAAATGCAACACGTCCTATTTCATATAGAGAATTCGCATTCCCCATACCAGTTAGAAAACCATCCAAACCTACCTGGAAATATGGCTTCATTGCCTCATATGCTTCACTACATAACGGAGCAGTTGCAGCCCAGTCCAAATAGGTAATATCTTGTGCACTTTGCATTTGTGTCATTTTGCAGAGGTTCCCTTTCTAGAATGCATAGTTCATCTTACTTGGTACGTCCTGCTTCTCCTGCAGCACGTAAAAGATCAATAGCTTTTTCTGGATCAGGTTGCGCAAACACACCCGAACCTGCCACTAAAACATCGGCACCATGAGCACAGACAAGTCCTGCAGTACGCTGCGCGCTAATGCCGCCATCAACTTCTATAAGTAAATGAGGGTTTTGCTGCTTCGCCATTTCGGCGACACAACCTACCCTCTCTTCGCTGCCTTCAATATATGACTGTCCAGAAAAACCTGGAAATACGCTCATTACCAAAACCATATCAAGATGCTTAATATACGGTTCCAATTCTTCAACAGGATAATCGGGCTTTAAGGTAAGAGCAGGATGGGCACCAGCATTCCGAATACGCTCAATTGCTTGCTTTACTTGCTCATCACCATCAAGCGCTTCCATATGTACAGAAACCCAATCAGCACCGGCATCCAAATACCAATCAAGCTGTTCTAGTGGATTTGAAATCATTAAATGAACATCCAACGGAATGGAAGTAATCTTCTTTAACTGTTTTACAAAAGGAACCCCCAAAGTAAGATTTGGTACGAAATGACCATCCATGACATCAACATGGATAAAATCCGTACCACCACGTTCGAGCATATGAATATCTTGTTCCATATTCATAAAATCAGCCGAAAGAATGGAAGGCGCTATTTTAATATCCCCAAACACCGTATATTCCTTTCAAAAAACTGCCCAGCATGTACACTCTAGTCTGCGTACTTATTATTTAGCATGTACGGGTACTATCCAATATAAACGGATAGTACCCAATATGTACGTTTGTTATCCAACGCGTGCGGCACTATCCAATAAGTGCGCTTATCATATACAAATAATAGTCATTTGTACTATATGTAAAATCAACAACTAGCATCGTTTAATTATCCTTGGCGCTCTAAAGCAAGTAAAAATTTCTTTACCGCAGAACCACCAACAAATCCTCCCATGTCACCATGAACGCCAATAATTCGGTGAGTAGGAATAAAAAAGGGAAGCGGATTATGATTACAAGCAGCAGAAACAGCGTGAAGACCTTTTGGACTTCCTAAATCAGCCGCCACTTGAGCATACGAACGCGTTTGACCATACGGAATAGATAAAACGTATTTCCAAACTTTTTTCTGATAAGCGCTTCCCTGCGGATTGATAGGAACTGAGAACGTTTTGCGCTTTTTCGCCAAATACTGAAGAATTTCACTTGATGCCTGGTTTGTAAGAGCGCAGGCACGTTTTTCTCCTTCAAATTCAGCCACTCCAAATGCAGCATGAGTTAATGCTGCACCGTCACAAGCAAGCGTAATTCTTCCTAAAGGAGTTCGGTAAATAAAATACGTCCGCTCAAGAGACTTCACGAGTGCGCCTCTGAATCAGTGAGACCCCAAAACTCAGTAGTTAACGGCCTGCTAAATAATTGCTGTGCTATAGATTCAAGTGCGCCGTGTTCCCATACAATAGAACGCACCGCAGTAGCAATAGGAAGTTCCACGTTATAGCGTTGTGCCAAAGGACATATGGTCTTACACGCTAACGCCCCCTCAACAACCATATGAGTACGCTGCTCATATGCCTCAAGTGTGCCACCTTGGGCTAGCGCCTTGCCAAATGTTCTATTACGTGAATGCTCTGAAGTACACGTAGCAATAAGGTCACCCGCACCAGCAAGACCCATAACAGTAAGAGCTTCACCACCACAAGCAGTTACCAAACGGCTCATTTCTGCCATGCCACGCGTCATAAGCATTGCGGCGGTATTATCGCCGTAACCCATGCCATACGAAGCACCTACCGCAATAGCTATTACATTTTTAAATGCAGCGCACAACTCAACACCAATATAGTCTTCGGAGGTATAACAACGAAAAGAATTGGTGGTAAACAAATCTCTAAAATAACAAGCAATTTCTGAATTTGGAGAAGCTATGACGGTACCTGCGGGTACGCCCAATACCACTTCTTCAGCATGATTCGGCCCAGAAAGGGCAGCAAGCCTATTTATATTACCGAGTACTTCTTCAAATACTTGCATTGGAACCATGCCCGTGCCCTCTTCAACGCCTTTTGAGCAAATAATAATAGGCGTTTCACTGGAAAGAAGCGTTGAAAGCTTTTCTGCGAAAGAACGCATAAGCCTTGAAGGAGTAACTATAACAATTGCCTGGGCACCATCAACACATTGAGCTAGATCACTTGTTGCCTCAATTGATGCATGCAGCATAATGCCGCTTAAATAACGTGGATTGTGATGTTCTTCAGTGATGCAACGAGCAACTTCTTCCTTGCGAGCCCACATACGAACAGCATTTCCACCTGCTGCAAGTGTTTGAGCAAGCGCAGTTCCCCATGATCCAGCACCAATAACCGCAATTTTTTCCATGGTGCACTCCAAATCTTATTCTGCCGTTTTTTTCTTTGATCCAATTCTATTCTCATTGCCTGCACGCAAACGAGAAATGTTTTCGCGATGCGCCCAAATAACGGTAAGCGCCGCCACAAAGCAAATAGCAATTGCAATACCATTGCCGCCAAAGAAATACAAAGAAAGAAAAGGACACACAATAGCTGCAACTATTGAGCCAACCGAAACATACTTTGTAGTGGCTACTAAAGCGATAAAAATAGCCAACTCAATCAAAGTTCCGAAAAGACCAAAGGTAGAAACCAAACAACCTACTGCAACTGCAATTCCTTTTCCACCCTTAAAGCCCAACCAAGGACTAAAAATATGACCCCAAATGCAACCAAGGAATGCCACACTTAAACATATTTGCGTAATACGTAGATGTACCGCTGCATCATCTGGATTTGCGCCCGTAATGCCAGTAGCAACGCAAAGCTCGCGCAAAGCAGATACATCAGTGAAGAGCTGACTCGCAAACAATGTTGCTAAAACGCCTGAAAGTACACCCTTGCCAAAGTCCAGAACAAATACAGCAGAACCGCCAACTTTGCCAAGAGTTCGCATGGCATTTGTAGTACCAATATTTCCTGATCCATGCTCACGGACATCAGTGTGATAGAACACACGAGAAATCACAACGCCCCAAGGAATTGACCCAAGCAAAAAAGCAATGACAAATAGAAGTACAAAATAGCCAATACTCATAAGCATTCTTTAGTCCTTTTTCTTAAACTTCATACGAATAGGAGTACCTTCAAAACCAAATGTTGAACGTAGTCTGTTTTCCAAATATCGCTCAAATGAAGGCTCTATTAAATCAGGATGATTGCAGAAGAACGTAAAAAATGGTGGCTCAGTACCCGTTTGTGTTACGTATTTAAGCTTGAGAATCTTCTTACCCTTTGAAATCGTGTGACCAAATTCACGAATATCTTGCAACCACACATTTAATCGGCTCGTAGAAATAACCGAAGAGTAATGAGTATAGGCAGCGTCAATTGCATCCCAAATGCGATGAACGTTTTTACCTGATAAAGCCGAAATGGCAATTACTGGTGCATATCCCACAAACGTAAGTCTATCTTCAATACGCTCGCGAATTTCCGCTTTAGCTTCAGGGCCTTCAACCAAATCCCACTTATTCAACAACACAACCATAGCGCAACCACGTTCGGCAGCCATACCAGCAACACGTTGGTCTTGATCGGTTAAACCTAACGTAGCATCAATTACCAACAGCACTACTTGAGCGCGATCAATCGCTCGCATTGCGCGTACAAAGCCATAGTATTCGACGTCTTCATTGATAACGCTCTTTTTACGAAGGCCTGCCGTATCAACAATGGTGTAATACTTTCCTTCATGTTCAACTGTGGTATCAATTGCATCGCGCGTAGTACCGGCAACATCAGAGACAATTGAACGATCATTATTGGTTAATTTGTTTGTCAGCGAAGACTTACCAGCATTTGGACGACCAATAATAGCAACGTTAATTGCATCAAGATCGTCTTCTTCAACTTTATCTTCAGGGAAAAGCGATACTATTTCGTCTAGCAAATCACCCGTTCCAGTACCATGCAAAGCTGATACCGGATGAGGATCCCCTAGCCCTAGCTGATAAAATTCCCAAATTTCATCTTCTTGCTTTTTGCTGTCAAGTTTGTTAACCGCCAGTAACACAGGTTTATGAGTGCGACGTAGAATGCGGGCTACTTCCTCATCATCAGCATTGATACCTGTTTTACCATCAACGAGAAATACAATAACATCGGCTTCTCTTGTTGCGGCAAGTGCCTGGGAAGTAATAGAGCTTTGGAAAGCATCATCACTACCCATTTCGATACCACCTGTGTCAATGATGGTAAAAGTACGACCATTCCAATCAGCATTATGGTATGAACGGTCACGAGTTACACCGCGCATTTCATGAACAATAGCTTCATTATTTTCCGCAAGACGATTGACCATTGTAGACTTACCAACATTAGGCCGTCCCACAATAGCAACAATTGGCAATGACATAGTTTCTCCTTGCTAAAGGAATTATTGTCTTTCAAATATTCAGGATACCACGCGAACAAAAAACCCAAAGCACTCAATCCGTGGTATAAGTGCATGAACACACCTTTTTAAACAATTTTTTATCTTATTAAAAGTCCACTATAAAGCACGCAAGAATTCAACAACGTTTTCAATCTGATTATCAGGCGTTGAAGCACCAGCGGTAACACCAATTATTTTACAAGCATCAAACCAACAAGGATCAATTTCTTCAGCTGCTTCGACATGAAATGTTAAAGGACAATACTCTAGACATATCTCATAGAGACGTGTGGTGTTAGATGAATTGCGACCACCGATTACCACCATCGCATCAACTTGCTGCGCTAAAGCAATAGCAGATTTTTGACGTTGAGTTGTAGCGGAGCAAATAGTATTTTTAACTTCAACGTCCAAACCGCGACCTTCTAGCGCTTCAAGCACTTCAGAAAGCTTTGTTTCAGATTGAGTGGTTTGCACTACTACACCAATACGCGAAGACAACGATTGAGGTACATCTTGCGCACCACCAACAATGGTACATTCGCCACCCGCAACACGAGCATGTGCAGAAATACCTTCAACTTCAGGATGTCCCGCTTCACCAACTACAAGCACATGTCTGCCTTCGCTGGCCAACTTAGCAGCAGCACGTTGTGCACGCATAACATGAGGACAAGTTGCGTCAACTACGTTAAATCCTCGTTGCTTTATTTCCTCAATTACCTGAGGGACTACCCCATGAGAGCGAATAACCACATCGCGGGCATCAATCGAATCGACAGACTGAGCAACACATATTCCTTGATCCTCTAGTTCCTGAACAACCCGAGGATTATGAATAAGCGGACCAAGCGTACAAACCGAGCCACTTTGTGCTGCAGCTTTACGGGTCATGTCTAAAGCACGCTGAACGCCATAGCAAGCACCTGCATATTCGGCGCGAATAACTTCTAGAGCCATTTATGCCTCCGGTTTATAGTCAGGCAACGTCGCTGGGTCAAAAGGAGTAATAGGATGTTCGGCAAAAATATCAGAATAATCCTTTGAATCGGGGAACAAGGTGACCATATCAATGTCTTCAGCAGGACAATTAAATGTCAGAGCATATGCTTCACGCATGGTGTACCAAGCACAAGCGTCCATTCGTTCATCTTTAGGAAGAAAATCAAACGAAGCAAGCGCAATGGGTTCACCAAAACGAACGGTTACCTTAGGAAAACGAATACGCTCCCCTTTGCGCTTAATTTTAGAAACATTCTCTAAACCTAAAGGCACAATAGGTGCCTTACCCATTCGCGCAATCAATACCGCACCAGCATGAAGCTCTGGCTTATTACTGCCTTTACTTCTACGAGTGCCCTCAGGGAAAATACCAACCCATTCACCATTTTTCAGCATGCGAGCAGCACGTTTCATCGCCGAACGATCTGCCGTGTTTCGTTTGATAGGAAACGCTCCAGCACGAGAAATAATTTCTCCCAAGAAATTCTTACCCGCAACAAACAGCGTGTCACGCGCCATCAAACGCAACCAAGCGCGAGGGCGCACCGACAAAAATGCCACAATAACATCCAAATAGGAATAATGAGGCGCAATAAGCACAGCACCTGTTGTTTTTCCTTTGAACTTATCAATGACTTCTTGGTTTTCAATCTTCATGCGGAAAAATACGCGGAACACAAAGTTCAAAATACCCGCAATAATATAGATCAATAACCTAGGAACATGGTTGGTTTGATCGTTACCCATACAGGGACGATCCCAAAATTCCTCATGAACGCTAAACAACATGAGCTACATCCTTGCTCGAGCTTCACCACAAATTGTCGCAATAATTTCTTCGATATATTTTCCTGTAGAATCCAGCAATACTGCATCCTCCGCAGGGCGCAAAGGAGAGGTATCACGACTCGAATCCAGCTTATCGCGACGAACAATATCAGCAAGCACTTCGTCATAATTGATTGAGCCTACACCGCGATCTACATTCTGGCGCACACGACGATGAGCACGCTCTTCAGGAGAAGCGGTCAAAAATATTTTTACTTCCGCCTGAGGGAACACTACAGTACCAATATCGCGTCCCTCCACAACATAGTTGCCAAGAGATCCAAGGCGACGCTGCTGTTCTACCAAGGCCTGTCGTACTGCGGGAACAGCAGATACGGGCGAAACGCTTTTGTCAATTTCCGCTGTACGAATTTGATCGGTTATTTCTTGTCCATCAATAAATACTCGTTTAGGTACAGGATCGCCTTCAACATGGCCAAAACTAATTTCGTTGTTCTGAGCTATTTCGGCCAACGCTTGCTTATCTTCGAGTGAAATACCATCATGCAATGCCTTCCAAGCAACGGCACGATACATTGCCCCTGTGTCCAAACAAGAAAAGCCAAGCTTTTTAGCTACCGCCTTCGCAACAGTAGACTTTCCTGCACCAGACGGTCCATCAATAGCAATAATCATTAAGCAAGCCCTCTCAATACATCTAAGAAACAAGGGAAACTAACTGAAATGCAATCGAAATCAACAATATCTACAGCACTATCAGAGCAAAGCCCTACTAAAGCCCAGGTCATAGCAAGTCGATGATCTTTACGAGAATCGAATACCAAACCTTCTGGAACTTGCAAATCGGGCTGGCCTTCAATATAGAGATTATCGTTTTCAGCCCAAGCATTAACGCCTAACAATTCAAGACCTTCAATAATTGCCTCTAAGCGATTGGATTCTTTTTTCGTTAATTCACTAACGCCACGAAATACCGTAATGCCACTTGCATGAGCTGCAACTAATGCCAAAACAGGAATTTCATCAATCTCAGAAGCGATATGCTGTGATGGAATTTCACAGCCCTTCAAATCTGGTGTATAAGCAGCTTCAATAATGCCAATAGGCTCCTTACCCTCGGCAGTAAGATAGCGCACTTCAATGGAAGCACCCATGCGTTCAAGCGTACGAATAAAACCAACACGTCCAGGATTTAAGCTAACATTTTCAATCTGAATAGAGCTTCCCTTCTTTAAAAGAGCAGCACAAATCAAAAATGCCGCCGAGGAAGGGTCCCCTGGAACATCAACTTCATTTGCGTGCAAATCAACAGGGCCCTGTACAGTTGCACGACGAAAAGCCATACCAGCTTTAACCCCAAATTCAGGAAGCATTAATTCTGTGTGGTTTCGGGAAATAGCAGGTTCATTGATAACTGTTTCACCCTTAGCTCGCAACCCAGCAAGCAATACAGCTGTTTTCAATTGAGCAGACGCTACAGGAGAATCATACGTAATGGCCTTTAAGTCAGGAGTTCCAATGATAGTAACGGGAAGCGTTTCCCTTTCTTCTGGCTCAAAGCGAACACCCATCTTCATTAAAGGAAGCATAATTCGGCGCATAGGACGTTTTTGGAGAGATTCGTCACCCGTAATTTCCACGCGAATATTCCAAGGAGCAAGCACACCCATTAAAAGACGCGCAGTAGTGCCAGAATTTCCACAGTCAATAGGCTCATCGGGCTGGGTTGGACCAGCAGATCCCCATCCAGTAACACCACCAGCAAGAGATCCATCAACTTGACGCTCAAGCGCAATAGTGGCACCTAATGCAGACATGGCTCCAATAGTGGAACGAACATCAGCAGAATCTAAAACCCCCGTCAAGCGAGAGGTGCCTTCCGCCATAGAAGCAAACATGATAGCACGATGCGAAATAGATTTATCTCCTGGTACCCTTGCTGCTCCATCCAAAGGATGAGCCAAAGGTTCAATATGAGTTGTGTTTGGCGTTGCCATAACTACTCCTTTGACAAAGGGTTGAATGAAACACTAAATCCAGCTTTTATAAGCTGTGTAGAAAGTTTACCAATATCGCCTTCATCAGTGAGGATAAGATCAAGCACCGCACTTGATGAAGTGATGTGGTCTATATCTATAGACTGTACGTTACAACCCGCCTTCGATGCAATAGTTGTTATTTCAGCAATAATGCCAGGACGGTTTGTAAGAGGAATACGAACCTCTAATAAATCTTCGGTAGCAGGAACCCATTTGGCAGGAAGTGCGCGACGAGCTTTTGCCGCACGGTCTAACAGTGAAGTAAATTGCGTCTTATCGCCTTCGCGCAACGTATCAGCAAATGCCTTTAAGATAGATTGAATTTCATCAAGACCTTCAACAATAGCGCTTCGATTATCAAAAGCAATTCCTGTCCATAGTGCAGGAGAACCTGCTGCAATGCGAGTAGAGTCCTTAAAACCACCTGCAGCTAAACGGAATAGCGCTTCCTGATCACCTGCATGACGAACCGCCAATTCCACCAGTGAAGAAGCAACAAAATGAGGAACGTGGCTCACAATAGCAACTACCTCATCATGAGTATCACGAGGAAGCGACACCACACGAGCTCCTAATCCCGTAAGCATTTCATGCATATCTGCATAATCCTGAGCAGAAGTTTCCTCATCGGGACACAATACCCAATGCGCGCCTTGGAACAAATCTTCACGAGCAGCCTCTATACCACTTTTTTCCGAACCTGCCATAGGATGACCAGGAATGTATTTTTCAGGATGAGCAAGAATATCCTTCGCTTGTTGACTAACGATTGCCTTAGTAGAGCACGTATCAGTTACTACTCCTTGAAAATCATTATCAGCAATTACCTGAAAATACTCATGAACCACTGGAACAGGTGTTGCGATCATTACCAAATCACAACGAGACAGAGCCTGAGACAAATCATCCGATGCGAGCAAACCTTCGTTGATCCACCCACGTTCTTTGGCTTCATCTAAAGTTTCCTGAGAAATATCAACGCCAATAATATAGGAATCGGGATACGCTTTACGATACGCCATAACAAAAGAAGAACCTATCATCCCAAGGCCGATTGTCATTATTGACGAAAAACGCGTATCCATAGTGATTTAATTCCTTTTCTTTCTCGTTAATTACTTATTCGTTGAATCTTACCAACAAATTCTATTTATACACATTATTGTTTGATGAGTTTTATCAAAATGAAATTTTTATTGCGCTTGAATGGAAGCTTTGAGCGCCTGTACCTCATCAGGATTGAGTATTCTATATTTACCAACTGGTAAATTTCCTAATTCAAGCGGACCAAATTTAGATCGGTGCAACGTTACTACAGGATGACCAACAGCGGCGCACATACGCTTTACTTGACGCTTTCTACCTTCATGAATAGTAATAGATAACAAAGTTTTATTCGCATCCTGCTTTACTAGAGAAACCTGCGCTGGAGCCGTCATTCCATCCTGCAACTTAACCCCATTGCGTAAAGCTAAAAGAGCACTTTTATTGGGGCGCCCTTCAACCCATGCGTGATATTCTTTATCAACGTGAAATGACGGATGCAAAAGAGCATTGCCTAATTCACCATCTGTGGTAAATAGCAACAACCCCGTTGTATCAAAATCTAACCGACCAACAGGAAATAATCCCGGATATTGTTGCGTAGGAACTAGTTGGGCAACACAGCGCCTCCCACGATCTTCCTTCATGGCAGTTAAATAACCTGCAGGTTTATGGAGCATTAGTACGCACTGATCTTCACTTAAAGCAACTGTATCACCGTCAACCGTTACAATATCCGTATCAGGATTTACCTTTGTGCCAAGCTCCGTAACCACTGAGCCGTTAACAGCCACGCGGCCCTGAACAATAAGCTGCTCACTCGCACGCCTGCTTGCCACGCCGGCACGAGCAAGAAATTTCTGCAAACGTACTGCTTCGTTAGTCATCTTCATCAAATATTAATTCATCGAAGTTAATTTTTTCTACTGCACCAACACCTGCAGCCAAAGCATCTGAAAGCATGGTTTGCATAGCTTCCTGCATCGATTCAGCTTTGGCAAGATCCTCCACTTTATTACTGGTGTCCTCATCCAACCGATACGATTCATCCTCTGGACGCACAACGTTTAAACGCTCCGCAATAAATGCACGTGTTTCTTCATCAGGAGCGAATGATTCCAAATCAGGCAAGTCCGCTACCGAACGAAGACCGAACTTCTCAAGAAAAGTACGCGTTGTTGCATATAAAACAGGATTTCCAGGCGCATCTTGCGTTCCCGCTTCACGCAAAAGTCCTTTTTCTACCAATGAATTAATAGAACTATCAGAGCTAACACCACGAACCGAAGCAACTCCGTTTCGAGTAATAGGTTGGCAATATGCCACAACAGCAAGTGTTTCTAATGCAGCCTGAGAAAGCTTACGCGTATCCCATGACACCACGTATTTCTCTATAAGCTCATGGTATCGGGGATGGGAAAACAATCTCCATCCACCAGCAACTTCTCGCAGCTGAATGCCACGTTCGTCCTTTTCCAGCAAACGCTGTAAATCTTCAAGAACTTCTTGAATTTGCGCTGGTTCCACTTCTAACATATCAGCAAACGTCAAAACAGTAACAGGTTCATCCGTTACAAACAACATTGCTTCAACCGCGCCTGACAACCAAGCTTTTTCAGAATCAAGCATTATGCATCCTCTATAACTGAATCAAATTCATTATCTTCATCAAGAATCTGGCTATTACCGCCCTCTTTATAGCCTATTTCTATATCGCCGAATAATTCATCCTGACGCAATGAAATCATATTGCGCTTAAAAAGTTCCAAAACAGCCAAAAACGTAACCACGATAAGATGCGGATCGTCTTCTTGTGAAACAAAATCAGAAAAATGAGCACTGCCCTGTTCACATACACGATCAAATACGGTACGAACCTGAGTTTCAACAGGAATTACACGTGCGGCAATATGCTCTGACTCCAATAAGAACACGTCACGACGCGCAATGCACGCAGCACACAGCTGACCTAATTGTTCAACTTTTACTCCTTTTAAATAATCAGGAACTAAGGTGAGAAACGATCTATCGGGACCAAAGGGTCTAGGATGCATGCGCTGTTCTGATTCGAATCTTTTCTGGAGCGAACGAGCCGCATTTTTGAACTTCTTATATACCAGTAAGTTTTCAACTAAAGCATCGCGCATTTCACTTGGAGATAAATCTTCAAGCTCCTCATCCAAATCATTGCTTTTTTCCTGAGGAATAAGACTTGCTGCTTTAATTTCTAACAAGGTAGATGCCACAAGAAGAAAATCGCTCGCTACGTCCAAATCAACATTTCTCATGCGCTGCACTTCAGAAAGATATTGATCCGTAATTTCAGAAAGAGAAATTGAACCAATATTGACCTTCTGACGACTCACTAAATAAAGAAGCAAATCAAAAGGCCCCTCAAAGCTTTCTATGCGAACACGATACGACATGTTTTATCCATAACCTTATTCAGAAACAAATTCAGAAGGTTCTGCTTTTGCTTCGTGTAGTGGTGCTTCATTAGAAGAAGCTATGTCGGATTCTTCTAAACCCTCGAAGTTATTCTGTCGAAACGCCTCATATATCCCAAGAGCAGCCGCATTCGAAAGATTCAAGGAACGAAGACCAGCCCTCATAGGAATACGAACACATTCATCTGTGTGAGCCTCCAGCACTTCATCATCAATACCGCGACTCTCACGACCAAATATTAAGTACACTTCCCCTTCATAGGAAGCATCGCAATATGACGTATGTGCTTTACCCGTAAAAAAGTACATTGTCTTACCAGCGTAGTCTTTTAAAAATTCCTCCACACTAGCATGACGAATGATTTTTACCTTGTCCCAATAATCCAAACCTGCACGCGTAAGATTTCGCTGTGTCGCACGAAAACCCATTGGCTCAACCAAATGCAAAGTTGCACCCGTGCAAGCGCATGTACGGGCAATATTTCCTGTATTTTGAGGAATTTCTGGCTCAAATAACACCACATGAAGGTCCAAACTCATGCTAGTGCCTCCTTGCTCTTTTTCATTTCCTCTTCTATTTCTTCAGAAAGCATAATCCATTCTTCTTCATGTTCAGCAAGCGATGCCTTAAGTTTGGCATGTTCTGCAATGACATCACTAGAAGCATCTTCGTTCATATAGAAATCTGGATCTGCTAACAATTCAAGTATTTCTTCCATACGAGCTGATTCGCGCTCTATAAGCGTATCGAGTTCTTTTACACGTTTGCGCTGATTCTTGAGTGCTGCATACGCCCTATTGCGCGCTTCGGCTTCTAAACGTTTCTGTTCTTTTGTTTTAGGGGCTGAACCCTTAGGAGCAGTAAGACCATCACGAGAAGCACCTTGCCCTGCACCCACCTTACCACTTGGAACACTTAAATCTACCGATCCATTGTCCTGAGCAGGGTTTTGAATTTGATTACCATTTTTAACAAACGAACTTGAAGATGCCTGCGCAGGAACTTTTGTCCTATGTAAACTTTGGGAAGATTTAGTGCTGGATTTTCCAGTGGAGTCATTAGACAACTCCTGCTCGGTCTTATACAAATAGTAGTCATAATCCCCAGTAAACGATGTAACCTTACCCGGTTTAATTTCTATAATACGGTTAGCTACCGATCGAATTAAATGACGGTCATGAGTAATCAGTAAAATCGTTCCCTCAAAATGCTGAAGCGCTTGCTCAAGAATATCCGCACTTGCTATATCTAAATGGTTTGTTGGCTCGTCCAAACAAAGCAAAGGTTTTGGAGCAACAAGCATTTTAGCTAACGCCAATCGACATTTTTCTCCGCCTGAAAGCACTGACACCTTTTTGTCTACGTCATCATTTTGGAACAAAAAAGAACCTAGTAAAGTTCGCACTTGCGAAATGCTCCATCCAGGAGCAACTCCATCTAATTCTTCAAATACCGTATTGGCTGGATTAAGTTCTTCAAGCTGATGCTGAGCAAAATACGTTTTGCTCACATGAGTACCATAGCGAATGGATCCTGAATCAGGTTCTAACGCTCCTGCAATCATTTTCAACAACGTAGATTTACCAGCGCCATTAGGACCAACAAGGGCCACTTTATCGCCTCGATACAACGATAAATCTAGGCCGTCATAAATTACTTTTTCGCCAAACGCTTTATGAAGATCCTTTATTTCTACTACCAAATCACCCGTACGTGGAGGCTGCTGAAAATTAAAGTGAACACTTTTGCGCTCGGGTGGAACCTGGATGCGCTCCATTTTTTCTAACTTACGCACACGGTCTTGAACTTGCTTTGCTTTGGTAGCTTTATAACGAAACCGTTCGATGAAAGTTTCCATATGAGCAATCTCTTCAGCTTGCTTCGCTGCTTGTTCGCGTAGCTGTTCGATACGTTCTTCACGCTGTAGTAAATAAGCAGAATAATTGCCCTTATAAAGCTGTACATGACCAAGATCAATTTCCGCAACACGATCTACCATATTGTCAAGGAAATCACGATCGTGACTTACCACTATGACACTACCCGAATAGCTGCGTAAAAATCCTTCAAGCCAGCGAACGCTTTCCAGATCAAGATGGTTTGTTGGTTCGTCTAGCAATAAAACTTCAGGATTGCGAGTAAGTAGCTTGGCAAGTGCGATACGCATTTGCCATCCACCAGAAAAGTCCGTCGTCAAGCGTTCCATGTCGTCTTCACCAAATCCAAGGCCAAACAACACGGCGCGAACACGTGATTCAACTTCATATCCACCCATGGACTCATATATATCACGAGCTTTACCATAAGCCTGCAGTTGTTGTTCAGATGGATTATCCCCAAGTGAAATTTCCAACGAACGAAGCTTTTTTTCCTGGCGCATAATTTCATGCTGCGCTGAAAGAACTTCTTCAAAAATAGGGTGTTCTCCCATTTCGATAGCTTCTTGTTCTAAGTAGCCGACCTTTGCACCTTTAGCAAATAAAACACGACCACTATCCGCATCTTCATGACCAGTAATAATATTAAGCAAGGTTGTTTTGCCCGCTCCATTTGGTCCTACAAGAGCTAATCTGTCGTGTTCTTCTAACTTAAAGGTGACATCACTGAAGAGCATTCGGGAGCCGAACGATTTGGTTATATGTTCAAGTTGCAAAATCATAACGATTTATTATAGCAACGTTCTTAGAAAAGCCACCTTAATCAATGTAAATATGATTCGTTTGCGAAAGATCTAGCTTATTATCACGAACAAAACCAATGAAATGATCCACACAATACGGACGATAATTCTTTTCGCTATACACAAGATATACGGTATGAGAAAAGCGTCGCTGCTCTTCAATACTATTATAAAGAGGCTTAATAACAATATCGTTTACCGTATGTGGGAAAAACGTATCAAGCATTACCGCATAATCAGGACCATTTGCAGCAAGACCAGCCAAGATAGATTCATCTTCGTATGAATAGCGAACATTGTCTACGCCATATCCATCAAGTAAACGCTTTACCGACGCTCCTAAAGGAACTTCATCTCGATACGAAATGATAGGTTGACCAACTAAATCTTCAGGTGTTAGAAACGGCTTCGCCGCCAAAGGAGAATCAGGATTCATGGTTACAACAAGCAATTGTTCAGCTACTGGTATTTTCTCAATACCTGTTTCGCTACCATCACAAGCACAGAAGGCAACGTCATGCTTGCCTTCAAGAATACCTGCAATCAATTCCTGAGAAGGTTTTTGGTTGATATCAAACACGGTTTCATGATCATTGGTAGATGAATAATACTTCAACAACCGTGGTAAATAATCCGACTGAAGAGTAATAATGCAGCCGATATCAATAGTTCCACCATCACCTTCACCAGAATAGCCCTTCATGATGGCAATACCTTTATCAAGTTGCTCCAAAGAAGCGTTTACATATTTTAGAAACTCAGAGCCATACTTCGTAAGCTCAACGTTGCGCCCAGCCTTCTGGAACAAGGCCACACCTAACTCTTGCTCAAGCGATGAAATAGAGCCGGATAGCGTAGGTTGCGTAATAAATAATTCTTTTGCCGCGCGCGTATAATGCTGAAGTTCTGCTAACTTACGAAAATAGTACAGCTGAGATAGGTTCATACCTTACACACCTCTGATACGTATAACTACAAAAAAAATTATAACGTAATTCCGATAGGTTGTTGACAATTCATAAGGATCAATCAAAAAAGAACCCCGGTTGGAAACCGGGGTTCTTAATAAGGAACTTCGAAACTAAGTAGCTCGACTCAAGTATTTACATAAATACTTATACGTTCAACATTCTACTGCTATTGATCGTCACGAAGTTTTTCCATTGCGCTGTAGCCAAACTGACGTTTGAATGCTGCCATTGCAACAAGAGCCATCAGAATCTCAACACAACTTACAACAAGCAGGAGAATCATCATGATCCAAACAGCACTTGCCTCACCTACTGCTGTAGTCATGCTACCAACGATAAATGGCAGGAATACAGAAGCGAAGCCCATAAAGGTGTAATACATACCTACATTACGACCACGAGGACCTGGGCACATAAGCTGACGCAAAGAAACGCCCGTCTGGAGCATACCGCCTGCAGCAGAGAAGCCCAAGATTGCAATAGCAACATATACCACACCAGCACCAAGGTTCAAAGGTAAAGCAATAATTACTAAAGCTAAAGCAAATGCACCAAGAATTGAGTCAAACAAGATAACCTTCAAAGGAGACCAACGAAGCTTACCCATCATCCATGCCCAGAACAGAACAGCAATAATAGAACCTACCGTATAGATTGAAGTTAAGCCCGCAGCAGCTACCGGATCAAGACCAAGGTTAGTAATACCGAACTGCTTAGTGTACTGCTGAGCACCATACATTACGAACATGATAGTAAAACCAAAGAATAACGTAACGAATTGGATAAGAGCGTTCGGCTGCTGAAGCATGGCATCCTTTGCTGCTTGAATTTCCGCTTCCGCCTTGTTCTTAACAGCTGTGTCATCAGCAGTATCTGTAGCCATCTTACGCTCGTCATCGTAAATAAACGGAGTGAAAATAGCCATTACAGTTGCGATAACAGACATAACAATTGGAATCCAAATGTTGATATGCCAAGAATCGCCGCTATTCATAGCTGCCAAGAGAGGATAAACGATACCAGACAGAGAAATTACAGCCTTAATACCGATTGTGGTAGATGCTGAATACTTTGGATTAGCTTCAGCAACTGCTGGGTATAGCGAACCGTCCCAGAAACCAGAAGTAGCAACGCCAGAGAGGAAACCTGCAATACAGGCGATGGTTGCATCTGTCGTGGTTAACATAATAACGAAAGAAATGATATAAAGAATACCGCCGCCAACAGCCATTATTTTACGGCCAATGCGGTCTGAAATCTCGCCACCAATCCAAACACTTACAAATTTACCAACGCCGGTCCAGGTGATAGCCATAGAAACTGCTGCGGCACCTGCAGCTGCGTCAGTAAATCCCCATTGAGTATAAAAATTAACTTGATTTTGGCTGAAGATAATTGCCTGCACACCGTGCGTCAAATAGCACATGTACACGGTAGCAATTGCAAACAAATACTTCGTTACCTGCTTTGCTGCACTCACCATTTTCCCCTTTCTTCAAAATGAATAAGTACCACGAAGAATCTCATAACCCTCTCTCACCTATGAGATTCTTATTCCAAATGAACATGTTATAAATTTAAAAGTTATAATTCCAATAATAGCTCTGAATATATAGAAAGATTTTTTATAAATATTACAGATAGATATATATCGGCTATGGTATAAGTAACAGATATTGTTTGCTATTAGCCGTATTTTTCAATCGAAAATACATACGTATTTCGATAATTTCCAGCTCTAGTCAATTATTTGAAATTAGAGCTTTTTTGATTTGTTTCTTCGAACAAAATAATTAATTAAATAAAAAGCATTTACTGACATGAAATACACTATTTCGTCATCGAATTGATTTAATAAAAAAGCCTGCATCCACTTAAAAGATGCAGGCTTTTTAAACTTATTATCGAATAAACGACTTAGATCTTAGCCGAAACGATATTCGATACCCATAGTAGGCTGAGGATACTCCCATTTCTCAAGAATGGTTTCACCACAGATCATGCGACAGGTACCGCATTCAAGGCAACCAGCATAGTCAAAGATTGGCTCGTCGCCTTCTGCTGGCATCTTATACAATGCAGCAGGGCAGCACATAACAAGCTTCTGGAATTCAGGATCAGATGCCTTAACGCCTTCTTTAATTTTAATATGTGCATTTTCCTCATCAACATTGAACTTATTGAGAGAAAGTTTTTCGTCAACATTAACCGTGATATCGATCATAGAGACTTCACCGCCTTGAGAGCAAACTTAGCAAGTTTAACAAGACCCATCTTCTTAACAGGACCCATAGCAAGCTGCATTACATGCTTACGAGGTTCACCATCGGTCTTGAAAAGTGGAGTCATAATGTCGCGAATAAGCTCAGGAACGCCACGGAACATCATAGGAGAGGTTTCAAGGAACTCAGGAGCCTTTTCGTACATCTTCATATCACGCATGATGAAGGAGTTGTTAAGCATGGTCTTATAATCAGCCAAGCCAGCCTTGGAAGTATCACCTGCATCAAGCGCTTTAATGGCAGCCTTAGCAGCAATTTCACCAGATGCAACCGCCAGGTCCATACCGCGAACGGTATAACCCAAGTTCATGCATAACATTGCAGCATCGCCAGCAACCAAAACGCCGTCGCCAACGATTTCTGGCATCATCTTCAAGCCACCTTCAGGAACAACGTGACCAGAATATTCAACCGTCTTACCGCCAGCAATTAAAGGCTTAATCTCTGGACGATTCTTGAAGTTTTCAAGCATTTGATAAACAGGAATATCTTGTTTCAGAACTTCACTCATGGTAGCAACAATACCTACTGAAACAGAATCCTGGTTTGCATATACAAATGCACCACCAACAATACCATTAGAACAGTCACCAGCGAATAACCAAGAAGCACCTTCGCCAGGGTTGCACAGGAAACGGCTTTCAATTACGTCAGCAGGAAGCTCGATAGTTTCCTTAGCACCAACCGCTACTTCATTAATTGCAGGAGCCTTCTTAGAAAGACCAGCCTTTGAAGTAAGCAAAGAATTTACACCGTCGGCCAAGATAACAACATCGGAGGTAATTTCGTCACCAAAAGCGTTAATGCCTTTTACTTTACCATCCTCAATGATGAGATCTTCAACAGCAATGCCGTAAATGTATTCAGCACCAGCGTTTTCAGCCTGCTCAGCTAGCCACTGATCAAAAGGACCACGGAGAACCGTATAAGATTCTTTACCTGCTTCTTCCAATTCACGAGCAGAATAATCAATAGTGAAGTTAGAATCGGGGGACATAAGCGAAATACGCTCATGGGTGACCTTACGCTGCAAAGGAGCTTCCTGATAATTAGGGAAGACCTTGGCGAGCGAATGCGTATAAATACGACCGCCCGTCATGTTCTTAGCGCCAGCGTAGTTACCACGCTCGACAACAAGAACCGACTTACCGGCGGACGCGAGGGTATAAGCAGCTACGTTACCAGCGCAGCCAGCACCCACAACAATCGCGTCAAAATCGGACTCGGACATGCTTTTCCTTTCAGAGAGCGAACAAAAAAACAGGGCACAGAAATCTGTGCCCTGTTATATTAAGCTTTTTTTTACAGCTTTTCAATCAAAGCAGGGATTACCTTGTAAATGTCGCCTACCAGACCATAGTCGCACTGCTTAAAGATAGGTGCGTTCTGATCCTTGTTGATTGCGATGATGGTATCAGCGCCAGTTACACCTACCATGTGCTGCATCTGACCGGAAATGCCCAAAGCGATGTAAGCCTTAGGAGCAAGCTGGAGGCCGGAAACACCGATGTAGAGGTTACGAGGCATCCAGTCAACATTTTCGGCGAGAGGACGAGAGCAACCAAGTTCGCCGCCAACCTTAGCAGCCAAGTCGCGTGCCATCTGAAGATCTTCCTCAGCACCGAAACCACGACCAGCACCAACAACAACGTCACACTTGGTAAGGTCAGCACCCTCACGAGGTACTTCCTTGGTGCCACGAAGAACGAGTGGCTTAGCAGGAGCGGTGTAAGCGATGGTTTCAACTTCATCAGTACCAGTTGCTTCAGCTTCAGCAAAAGCAGTGCCAGCTACGGTGTAAACCTTAGCGCCAGTTGCCTTCTGCTTGTTAGCTGCAATACCACCAAAGTAGGTGTTGGTTACGGTATCACCATCAAAAGCAGTTACGTCAGAGATTACCGCAGTACCAAGCTGAGCTGCCAAGGTACCAGCAAGAATCTTATTACGAGGGGTTGGCTCAACAAGAACAACGTCTGGCTGAGCAGCATCATAAGCAGCCTTTACGCCAGCTACTGCGTTTTCAACAGGCTCGCCAGCAGGAAGCTCTACGTCGTATGCCTTGTCAGCAACGCCAGTAAGAGGAGCACCCTTTACGACTGCCAATACAACTTCATCGGCGATAGAACGTGCGCCAGCGCAAAGAGAGCGCTGAGCATCAGTGGTTTCTGCAAGAACAAATGCTTTCATATTTTAGTACCGCCTTCTCTTTATTTAAGTGCCTCAGCAACAGCGGCTGCAAATGCGTCGATGTCGCCTTCTTCGAAGATCTGCTGCTTACGTGGAGCAGGTTCAGGAGCCTTAATCTCCTCAATCTCTACCTTGGAATCAAGGCCGCCACCGAGTTCGTCAACGGTGGAAGGCTTCTTGCCAGCTGCAAGAATCTCACGCATGCCTGGGATGCGAGGCTCACCAATAGCAGGAGAAACAGCAACTACTGCAGGAAGAGGAACTTCAATCTCTTCTACTTCTTCTTCGAGGGTACGCTCAACAACAACCTTGTCGCCTTCAGCGGTGATAGAGGTTACTTCGTTGATAGCAGGTACACCAAGTGCAGCAGCGAGTTGTACGTTTACCTGGCCAGCATAGAAGTCTGCAGAACCGTCACCAGTGATGACCAGATCATAGTCAGAGCACTTGTCATCAATGATGCCCTTAAGAACCTGAGCGGTTGCATAAGAATCTGCAGTTTCAAGAGCGTCATCGGTAACCATGAAGAGCTCGTCAACACCACGAGACAGAATGTCCTTCTTAAGCTTAGCGTCGGTAGCCTTAGTGGTAGCCGCACTGATTACCGTTACGGTGCCGTCGTTAGCAGCAGCGAGCTGAGCTGCAGCTTCAATAGCATTCTTGTCGTAAAGGCTGATAATCTGGTGGGCTTTAGAGTAGTCAAGTGTACGATCTCCAGCAACAAAAATGTCCTGGTCGTCAGCAACTACCTTTACTGCGACAACAATTTTCATAACTTTCTTGCTCCTATTCTCCTTGTATTACCTACAAAAGGGAGTGTTTACGTTACGTGTAATGGTTATTACTTGTATGACTTAGGCACTGCACGACCAGCGATATAGTCCATAACCTCGCACGTACCGCCAGCAAGCATATTACCACGAAGGTCACGCCAAATGCGACCTACACGAACTTCGTCAGTATAACCAAGACCGCCATAAATCTCAATGCAGTTATCTGCTACTTGAAGATGAGCACGGGTGCCCCAAGACTTCAGCATTGCAATGTCAGCGTTAATGGATTCGCCCTGATCAAGCTTCCAGAGGCAGTAATAGAGCCACCAGCGGGATTGCTGAAGAATGGTTTCATTTTCAGTGATGAGGTCCTGAACACGAGGATTGGTAACGATTGGCTTGTTGAAAGCAATACGATCCTTAGCGTACTGGATAGCATCATTCTGAGCAGCCTGTGCAAGACCGAGGCCCTGAGCAACAACCAAGCAGCGTTCGAACTCGAAGTTCTTCATAAGAAGAAGCCAGCCTTCACCAGCACCACCAACACGCTGATCTTCAGTAACAACTACGTTGTCGAAGAATACATCTACGAAAGGTACGGTGTGCTGACCAAGCTTGGTCAAGTGAGCAGTGGAAACACCTGGGGTGTCGCGCTTTACCAACCACAAAGACATATTGCGGTTTTCACGAGCAGGATCTTCGTCCTTGCAGATTACCAACAGATAAGGTACGTCAGCACCGTTGGTAACCCAAGTCTTCTGGCCGTTAAGTACATAAGTACCATCGTCCTGCTTCTTGGAAGTCATGGTCATACCCTGGTTGTCAGAACCAGCAGCAGGCTCAGAGAGGCAAAGTGCTGCTACAGACTGACCAGACTTTTCATATTCTTCCATGATGACGGAGGACTGTTCAGGAGTACCGAACTCAGCAAGGTCAGCGCAAGCGAGCATACCAGTCATGAATGGAGTCATTGCACCAGTGAACTCATAAAGTTTTTCAGTCATAAGACCCAGGGTAACGTGATCCGTTGGAATGCCACCTACTTCCTCAGGAAGGCCCATAAATGGGAAGCCAGCGTCACGATAAGCATCCTGAGCTTCTGCGGAAACCTGATGGTTTTCGTACATCTGCCTTACAGACTCATCGTCGAAATAGCGATCAGCATATTCCTTGAGGGATTCAACAAGGAGCTGCTGCTCGTCAGTAAGACCAAAATCCATAATTTTCTCCTTCTCCCGTCTTCACTGGAAAGACGAACGTTAGCCCTGGCAGCACAAAATGCCAGAAAACGGACTTTCTGATTCCACAAGTTTAAGCGCAAACGGCAATCGTTCCAACCAAAAAAAGAAAACAAACAGCAAGAAATTACCAATTTAAAACTCTTGTTTTTATAGGTTTAGTCTATCAATGGAAGCAGCCGAAGCCCCAAAACAAGTAAATCTTATTGAGCTATATATTAG
>ENA-OZGV01000096-OZGV01000096.1-human-gut-metagenome-genome-assembly--contig:-NODE-96-length-54785-cov-6.911255_pt1 | contig 54785 bp, 50 predicted proteins | sample MGYA00245120_ERZ653665 | MGnify/ENA primary metagenome ERZ653665 (study PRJEB26926, sample SAMN06165250) | human gut metagenome | biome: ENVO:00009003; feature: ENVO:2100002; material: ENVO:00002003... | reverse complement strand
GAGATAGGAGTCCGTCTCGTGGGCTCGGAGATGTGTATAAGAGACAGTTTTCAACAAGAGCAACTAATGTCAACTTGTCGCAAGGAATGCCACCCACTTCTTCGGGAAGACCAAGATGCATGAAACCAAGCTCGCGAAATGCCATTGCTGCTTCAAGGCTAATGTGATGATCTACTTCGTAATACTGTTTAATTAGTTCAGGAGTAAAGTATTTTTCTGCATATTCTTTAGCACTTTCAAAGAATAATTCCTGATCAGAAGTGAAATCAAAATCCATATGGATCCCTTCCTTGTTAGTAGTTCCCCTTTACGGGTATTGTACTTTTAATCTAATACACTAGATAATTCCGACTTATACTAGTTTAAAAAGCATTCTATTAATTTGGGTTATAGAATGAAAAATTATACTTATAAGTTGTTAAACTATGAATTGCATGCATAAGTAGTATTACTTCAAAAAACTAAACTTTCTTGATTGTAAGAATGTCAAATATGCCGTCTACAGAATAACGGTATCCCTATGGCTGAAATGATCAATTTTGCTACTGAATTAGTCGTATATTTGAGAAAAGACTTGTTTGCTAGATTCTTAGCGGAGCGAGAAAAGAGGCGGCTCATATGGCTGAAACACTTAAATTAGCAGTTCCTACTATGGGTAAACCTGGTTTGCGAGCTCAGCGTAGTGCACATTTTGGTCACTGCGATTGCTTTACCCTGATTGATATTGTTGATGGAAAACTTGGTGCTGTTTCCAGTATTAATAATCCTCCTCATGAAGAGGGTGGCTGTATTGCAATTGTTGACTTATTAAAAAATGCTGGAGTTCAAGCTATTGCTGCAGGTGGTATGGGCATGCGCCCTTTGCAGGGCTTTGCTCAGGCTAACATTGCAGTGTATTTCGATGCTCAAACTCCCATGGTTGGGGATGTTGCTTCCTTGGTGGCGGCAGGTAAGCTTCCGAATATGACTGAAGATCAAGCTTGTCATCATTAGAAGTTCAAATCAAAGGCTAATCAACTTTGATTCATAAGTTTGTATCGATTGTTTAAGTGCACTCGTTTACTTTGTTTAAATAGTTCTGCCTGGAAAATCCTCGATGTGATTTCCAGGCAGTTTTTTAGGGAAAAGTCTGTTATTTGAGACAATTTAAAGGATAGGGCTTATCAAGTAATTAAATAATTCGATGAAACTTGCTATTCATTAATGCTTAGTCCGCAATCTCCAATATCTTTAGTTTCAGCATTTTTATCTTTATATAACGCCGCATAGAATGTATAGCCGCCAGCAATATTGGTGCAATTAAAACCGTTTTGCATCAAAATCCTACAGGCAATATAGCTTCGCACACCAGTAGCACAATGTACTAAAAGCTGTTTATCGGATGGGATTTCTGAGAGACGTGAACGAAGCTCATCTACGGGAATGTGCAATATGGGGTTGCAGGTTCCCTCTATATGACCACGGTTGAATTCCGCTTGGGTGCGCGTATCAAGAATTACTGCTTTCGTATTGGTGCTAGCAATTCCAAGTGCTTCATCCCAGTGGATTTGCTTCATAGTGCTCTCAAGAATATTTTCAATTACGTATCCCGCCATATTTACAGGATCTTTAGCTGATGCATAGGGTGGGGCATATGCTAAATCAATTTCGGTTAAATCTTCTGCCGTCATGTTTGCATTAATGGCTACCGCAAGTACGTCGATACGTTTATCTACTCCTTCATGTCCTATGATTTGCGCGCCAAGTATCTTTCCAGATGGTTTTTCGAAAAGCACTTTCATGGTCATGGTGTGAGCGCCTGGATAATAGGTTGCATGTGAAGCAGGAGTTAGAATAACTGAATCAAAGTCTAGTTCTGATGCAGAAGCTGTTTTTTTATTTAACCCTGTTGTCGCAACCGTAAGATCAAAGGCTTTCATAATTGAAGAACCTTGCGATCCTTTAAAGGTGCGCTGTATCCCACAAATATTGTCAGCAACTATTCTTCCTTGTTTATTGGCAGGTCCTGCTAGAGCAATATGAGCTGGTTGCTTACTTACATATTGGGTTGTTTGAACTGCATCTCCAATTGCATAAATATCAGGATCGGATGTACGTAAGTGGTCATCAACTTTTATTGCACCCTTGATCCCTAGTTCTAGGCCCGCTTGTTTAGCCAGGTTGCTTTCGGGAAGAACACCAATGGCGAAAACAACCATATCTGAGCTAATAGTTGTTTTGGTTTGTCCTGTTTCATCACCTTTGGCTTTGAAAGTAGTTTCAATATGAGCATCCTGATCAGAAAAGCCAATTACATCTGCGTTAAGGCGAATAGCTACCCCTGCATCGCGGAAACGATTATGAAGGATAGATGCCATATCCTCATCAAGGGTTGGCATCAGATGACTTGGACGTTGAAGAACGGTAACATTCATGCCTCGTTCAACTAAATTTTCTGCCATTTCAAGGCCAATGAATCCACCTCCAACAATGGTTGCACTTTGTGGATTTTCTTGATCAATAAAATTTGTGATAGCAAAGGTGTCTTCAACGGTTCTTAACGTGAAAAGACGTTTTGAATCTATGCCAGGTAGGTTGGGATGAACGGGATGTGCTCCAGGAGAAAGCACCAAGGTATCATATGATTCGATATAAGTACTATTATCAAGCATATTCCGAACCGTAACTTGTTTGGCTTCGCGATCAATAGCGGTTACTTCTTGGTCTACTCGTACTTCAATATTGAATCTTGCTTTAAAACTTTCAGGTGTTTGAAGCGTCAATTTGTTTCGATCAGTTATTACGCCGCCTACATAATAGGGAAGACCGCAATTTGCGTAAGACACATAATGACTGCGCTCAATAATGATTATTTCAGCGTTTTCGTTTAGTCTGCGCAGTCGTGCAGCTGTTGTTGCACCACCAGCTACACCACCAACAATGAGTACTTTCATAATTTATCTTCCTTTTATAACGGGGCCACGCCAAGAGGCAATTCCGCCCATATTGGTAACTTGTTCAAATCCCTGTGATTCTAAGAAACGACATGCGTTTGAGCTTCGAGCTCCACTTGCACAATATAGATACAGCGGTGTAGTGCGATCCGAGATTTTGTTGGCAATTTCCTGAATGCTATCTAGGGGAATATTGATTGCATTTTCTATATGACCTTGCGAGAATTCTGTAGGGGTTCTTACGTCAATAATTAATGCTTCTCGTGTAGTACGAGCCTGTTCGACTAGTTCATTAATATTGTTGCCTGATGAACCAAATAGATTAAAGAAACCCATAGTAGCCTCGTTTCAATAGGTGATAGATACATTTACATTACGAGATATGAGCATAATAGTAAGTAATAATATGCTATTTAGTTAGAACCATTTTAGTTTTTTTAATACCAGAAGTAGTACAGCAAGTATAACGGCGGCTAATCCTGTTACGATAGCGAACCCATATGGCGAATCCGATAGTGGAATACCTTCTAAATTCATGCCAAACAAACCGCCGATTATAGTGGGAATACAAAGCACCAAAGTTAGAGTAGCTACTAATTGCATAGTATGGTTCAAGTCATAATCCATGATTAAGCCGAAGTGATCGATTGCAGAATCGAGAATACCAGAATAAATCTTGGTAGTTTCGAGTGCTTGTTGATGTTCAACTATGACATCGTCAAACAGTTCAATTAAGTCCAAATCACCTGATGCAGCAACATAGCGACGATAGCGTTCAAAAACCGTATTGTTGGTGGCAAGTGAAGTTTGGATATATACGTATGAATCATTGAGTGCGTAAAGCTCTTCTAATTCTTTTCGGGTAGGTCGTTCAATTGACCTGGTTAAGGATCGACGGCGTCTGTCAAGTGCTTGCAAAGAATTGAAATATGCTTTTGACGATGCAATCAATATATCGCTTACAAATTGTTGAGTTTCAGAGGTGCTGTGCAAATCATCAAAGTGAGATTTTAAAATACGTACCAAAGGCACGCGATACACCGAGGAAACCGAAATTACGTGATCACGCGTTTGAAAAATGCCAATAGGAATAGTTTTGTAACGTTTTTCTCCTGTTGATTTATCATGGAGCGGTGTGTCAACAATGAACATTACGTAATCTTCGTTACGTTCAATACGAGAAATTTCTTCCAAGTCTAAAGGGGCAGCAATATCATCTTCGTCAATATGGAACCGTTGAGCAGTTTCGTCTAATTCTTCTTGTGTGGGTTCAAATAAAGCTATCCAGCAACCAGGTTGTTCGTTGGGGACACGGATGAGTGAATTGCTCTTTTCCTCCAAGACGAAGTATTCAATCATGTTGCCTCCTTTCTTAGATACGTCACTACAAAGCATAAATTGCTGATGATGAATTATAAAGTACAGAGCGCCCATAATGTGGACGCTCTATGTTACGTTACCTTATTTCCGCAGATTTATCTTAAATCCATGTTAACTAGAATTCGCGAATCTCGTAGAGCTTTATAGCTAACAGCATGCTGGCCACATAAAGAACTAATGATCCAAGGCCAAGACCAGTAATAAGATATGTAACAGCATTGGCGCTTGTAAAAAGCCATTGGAAAAAATCGGGTACATAGGGTGCCAGCGGTCCTCCTTCTCCAAAAGAAGCAAAAGCAACAAGAAACAGTACTACGACCACAATGGGTACAAATCGCACGCTTTTAGTAAGACCCATTTTTGCTATTAAAGGTAAGGTAATAGCGCATATGAATAATGCCATGGTTGCTCCCGCTATTGAGCTTCCTATTAATATTTCAGGTGGATTTGTTGCAAGGGTCATAGTGGATAAGAAAGCGCCTTCGGGACTTGAGTAATTCCATGAATTTCCGAATTCAGCACTATTTTGACTTCCAATTACGCTTGCAATTCCTCCTACAACGTAAGAAACTGCTATCCCGATAAGAATCGATGCAAGGGCAACTACAAATAAACTGGCATAACGACCGATTATTATGTCTTTGCGTGATGCTGGAAGGGTGAGTTTAAAGCCTTGCCATTCGTTCATTTCGTCATATCCGGCAATGGTGAACAAATACAAGAGGGGAATCATCGCTCCAAAACATCCGCCTATAGGTGCCAAGGTGCTATTCATAGCAAGTGATATAACCAAGACTACTATGAGACAAGTCATAAGCATCTGTAACAAATTTCGACGCATAATTATAAGGTCAGATATAAGCATTGCTTTCATCGGATTTCTCCTTTCAGCATAAAGCGCATGTATTCTTCTAAGTTGGCTCTATCGCAAACAATAGTGGGCATGTGTTGTGAAAGAATAGAGCGATCGGGAACTAGAACGTCAGTGCCATAGGCGCTACGGATGATTCGTAGGGACTGAGGCTCGAAAAGCTCTCGTTGTAATAGCTCTTCTAGCTCTGCGCTTCGGCAATGGGCGATGCCTGCCATGTCGCAAATTTCGTCAATTGACTTAGTAAAAACTTGCTTTCCTTTATCAATGCACACAACATAATCTGCAATTTTTTCCAGGTCTGAGGTGATATGACTTGAAATTAAAATGCCGTGATGTTCTTCGTTCATAAAGGTTCTGAGCATTTCAAGAACTTCATCACGTGCCAAAGGATCAAGACCTGCGGTGGCTTCATCTAAAATGAGCAAGTCTGGATGGTGAGCAAGAGCGAATGCTAACTGCAATTTCATACCCATGCCTCGAGAAAGCGATTTAACTTGCTTTACTTTTTCAATTTCGAAAGTATGAGTTAGCTGCTTGAAATAAGTGGAATCCCAACTGGAATAAGCACATTTCCCAATTAATGCAATATCGCTTATTTGGCAATCCGTTGGAAAGGGAAGGGTGTCAAATACAACACCAATGCGATCTTTGTCGTGTGGCTGTAGGCTTTTGCTGTTTGATCCAAATATCTCGATAGTCCCACCATCATATGTTATAAGTCCTAAAATTGCTTTTATAGTAGTTGTTTTGCCCGCGCCGTTACTTCCAATAAATCCTGTGATTTCACCTTCAGGAACGGCCAGAGAGATGTTGTCTAAAGTAAATGAGTCATAGTATTTTGCCAGATTCGATATGTTTAAAATGTCAGACATTGGAACAATCCTTTCAAAATGAAAAGGTGTAGCAATAGCGTGTTTTGTTAACGGACGAACGATTAAGATTCGGCCAACGTGTTTAGGATATCGTGCAATTCATCAAGCGATACGCCAGCGCTTTCAGCATTGTTTAATGCTCCCTGCAAGAGCGATTCAATTTGGCGTAGTTGTTCTTCTCGAAGAAGCTCTATATTTCCGCCTGCCACAAAACTGCCTTTTCCTTGGCGTGTTTCAATAAATCCAAGTGCCTCTAAATCGGAATAGGCTCGTTTGGTAGTAATGACACTTACATGAAGGTCGTTAGCGAGTGAACGAATTGAGGGAAGAGCTTGTCCTGTCGTAAGTTCACCAGATAATATTGCACTCTTAATTTGCGAAGAAATTTGTTCATAAATGGGCTTATCGCTTGAATTTGAAATAATAATTTCCACGTTAGATGAGCCCTCCTTGTCATTAGATACAATTTCTTACGAAAAGATGGTTCGGATTCCGGCTATCAAAACCATCACGAAAAAGAATCCGGCTTCTTTTTCAGATGTTAGATAAACAACTGCGCATGTTATTTATCTAACTGTGTATATCATGATAGATACAGTATATATACACTATACACAGTTGGCAAGAGAATAGAGCAGGTATTTTTTGATTAAATTGGTAAAGTGAATCTTGCTTTCTTGCAGCATAAGGACTGGTTGAGCCTCCCTTTTGTTCTTATGGGATATTTGCCGCTCTATTCCTTATGCACTTTAGCGAAAAAGGGCGCTATTCAAATATGAACGTGTTCATAAAGTGCTACAATTTTTGTTATATAGAAACTGATTTAGGAGGGGTTTGTATGACGAAAAAAGTACTTTTACTTTGCGGCGATTTCACTGAGGACTACGAGACCATGGTTCCTTTCCAGGCTCTTTCTGTTCTCGGTTATCAGGTAGATGCCGTATGCCCTGATAAGAAAGCAGGTGAAACCGTCGCAACCGCAGTTCATGACTTCTTAGGTGAGCAAACTTATACGGAACTTCGTGGTCATAATTTTGCTTTAACGGCAGACTTCGATGCTGTTAAGACAGAAGATTATGAAGGCTTGTTTATTACCGGTGGTCGTGCTCCTGAATACATTCGTTTGAATGCTCGAGTAATCGAAATTGTTCAGGAATTCTTTGCAGCTAATAAGCCTGTAGCAGCTATTTGCCATGGTCCTCAGGTTTTGGCAGCAGCTGGTGTATTGAAGGGCTATAAAGCCACTGCCTATCCTGCAGTTGGTCCTGATGTAACGTTGGCTGGCGGAGAATATGTTGAAGCTGAAATGGATGAGGCAGTAGTTGATCGTAATTTAGTAACAGCTCCTGCTTGGCCAGGTGATACCGCTATTGTTTGCGAATTTGCTAAATTGATGGGTGCAAAGATTGAAATCTAAGTAGTTGATTTAGTTTGATTGTTTAAATGAAGAGAAGCCGCTTGGCGGCTTCTCTTTTTTGCTATTGAGATACTTTGCTTGAAGTGTAGTAATGGAGTAAATCTTCAAGATCAGCCAAGTATGCTTTAATTTCTTTTCCTTTATCGGTTTCAGCTACTTGGATAAGATGATCGGCTTTTACCAAAATACGTTCAGTTGAAGAGACTGATTTATCAAGCTGGACTGCAGAAGTTGTACCAACAAATGGTTTGTGTGAAGCTAAGCGCAAACCTTTGGCATCAGATACCAAGGTGAAACCTGCGATACCCGTAGTTGATTGATATGCACTTGACATGCCACCATCAATAATAATTACTTTGCCACCGCACTTAACGGGGTCTTCGCCATCCTTTACTTTGACAGGAGTATGCCCGCATACAATGCGTGCATTTGATGGGTCCATTCCGAAGTCTTCGAAGATACCATTAAGGACATTTTTATTTTCTAAAAGTGAATAGAACGAGTTTTTAACTTCTTTGCGCGCTGCTTTTTCAGCAATTAGATAAATTTCAAAGGTTGCCATCTTGCTTTTTGCGAAAAGTGGCGATCCTTCTCCTAGCCATAGGTACCAAAGCAAATCACAACCTTTTTTACGTGCCTCTGGATCTTTGGCAGTAAACGCATCACGAACATATTTATCTACTGCGTCAAAGAGTGCTTTGCCTTTGTAGGTGTTTCCGTAGATGTTTACTTCTTTTAAAGATCCGTCTTCATTAAGAGGTACGCAGGCATGGAACATTAACGTGTTGTTCTCTATTTTGTACAGACTTCCTTTTTCTAGAAGTAATTGCATATGACGTTGAAGCTTTTCGCAGTGAGTGAATGCTTGCTCAAGCGACGTCATAACAGCTTCTTCTTCATCGGTTAGTTTGTAGGGGTCAGTCCAATCTACTGTTGGGAAAATAGGATCAACAACGTCATAGTTAATACCATCAATGCATACTGTATTGGTTTCAAGGCTTATGGTGTGCAGAAGCTTTCTGCTTTCAAGGTTAAAAGAGGGATTATCGTCTATGTGACGGGCTTCAACTTTGAATTGCAGAATAGCCATTGCTTTCTGAATTTTGATGTTTAAGTCTAATTCTTCTGGGCTTAGATTGGGGTTTCCCTTCAAGCCATATCCAACGCAAGGATCGTCTTTATAGGCGCTTAATGCGAAATTCGCTAGAGGCAAAATATTTATGCCATATGCATCTGTCAAAATTGACAAATTTCCATAACGTGCACAATTGCGAACAACGTGTGCGATACAACCTCGTTGTCCAAGTGCAGCACCCATCCAAACTATATCGTGATTTCCCCATTGAATGTCAATGTTTGGACATGAGGCTAGCTCATCCATAATTAAATCTGGATAGGGGCCTCTGTCATACACGTCGCCAACCATATGAAGCTTGCCAACCAACAAGGTTCTTAGCGATATACATAAAGCTTCAATAAAGTTTGGGGCTATGTTGTGATTAATAAGAGATCCTACGAGTTCAGTTGGATAATCTTGTAAGAGCATGTCTTCAAGTAGAACTTTAAATTTACTGTCAAGTGAGTTGGCAATATCTTCATCAAGGTGAGTTAAAGATACGTAATCGAATAATACTAATAACTGAGAGATAGTATTTTCGCACCATGCATCGCAAGAAACTTCATCGTTTAATATGCATTCCATTTTTTCCTGCGGGTAGCAAATCAAACAGGTAAGCGCAGCTTTTTCTTGAACGGTTAGTGAATCACCAAAGGCTTCGTCAATTATTTTTTGTAAGCTTCCGCATCCAGTTCTTAAAATATTGGCAAATGCTTCGTATTCTCCATGAATATCTGAAATGTAGAGCTCGCTTGGTTTTGGGAGTGCTAATTTTCCTGTGTTGTGAACAATTTCAATGGCTACGTCTTGTGCGCTTGGAAAACGTCGTGAAAGGTACGATAAGTAACGAGTATTTTTAGAACTCATAATCAATCTCCTCTATGGGATGGGTCTGAGTAAATTTTTTTTTAATTCTATATGAAATAGTACTTCTTACACTTTGAGGTCTTGGAAATACTGCTTTTCTTCTTTTGTGATCCTTCTACTTTCGCGTGCTTTTTGAAGTGATTTGTTGTGAGTCCAGGGGTCAAGCAAACAAGGGCGTTTTTCGAAGAGGGGGAGAGTTGCTTCTTTTCGTTTTATAAGGGCAAATGAAAAATACCAAGCACGTGCCATATTTATATAGTACTCGTCGCGCTGTATTTGAAGGATTAGCTGTAATTGCTCGGGTTTGAAAGCATCATCTAAATATAAGGTCATCAATTGAACAATACCGAACCTAACCATGTATTCTGGCTCAGAACTTATCCATTCTTTTATTTTTTCTAAGGTGGCAGGCAAATCTTTTTTAAAGCAAGGAACACGAATCAAATCGCACGTTGCCCAGTTGTCTACATAGGGAAGAAACGCATCAAGGTATCTGAAAGCTTCTTCTGGCGATTTTGATAACAATCCAATGAGCTCGCCATGTAAATTGTTTTCTTCGTAGTAGGTGTGAGGCAGCTGTTTTATAAAAGCTTGAGCTTCTGTAGTCTGCGTTTTAGCAAGCTTTTTTGCGTAGTTTCGTAAAGCGGGTGTTCTTACGCCAAGTATGGTGTTGGGATCTACGGTAGGTACAAGTTTTCCCTGAAATGTTTTATATGCAGGATCAGCAAGAGTTGTTAATTCGGAAACGATGCTACTCATGAAAGACCTCTTTCTATCCAGCTAAACAGTTCAGGTGGTTACATGGAGCTATGATTATTTAATAGTTAAAAGTTTACCTTTGTTTCTTTTCTTTAAGGGAACTATTATTTCGTCGCTATGCTTATTGGATCCTGTATCTTTATGATGTTGTCAACAGCGGTAGAGTAGTAGTTATCAGAGTAATTACTGAGGAATAATCCCATATTGATATAGTGATTAATCTGATCGAAGCTGAAATAGGAGTCGTTAATATCTATTCTCCAAGGAATAATACTTGTGCTAGGGAAAACTTTTGTTGTTCTTATGGCAAGAAAGTATTTTAAACAGGGTTAAACGTAACAGTCGTAACGAATAGATTTTCCTTTTAGGGAATAACTAGGTTTTTTCTGTGCTAGGTAAGGTCCTTTAAGCATTCTTTTTACAACTATCTTTCGTGGATGAAGTGCTTCTGCTGCTTGCAGGAGTACTTCTTCGTTTTCACAAGGTTGTTCTAGTTCATGCAATAATTGAAATTTCTTTTTTACTGCAGCGCTTTTGGTGCGCGCAGGAAACATGGGATCTAAATAAATTACATCGGGGGTTTCAGTGATAGTTTGAAGTGCTAGAATGCTATTTTTCTCATACAAATGCATTCTTTGCGTAATGGGAAATAGGTTAGGGTTATGGTTTGCTTGCTGTAGGGCATCTCTTAACAATGCAGCGATTATTGGGTCTTGTTCATACATGTGAACCGAAAAGCCAGCTGCCGCTAATAAAAATGAATCTTGGCCTAAGCCCGCAGTTGCATCTATTGCTGTTAATGATGTGCTTACGGAAGAATTTGATGATTTAATTTTGGCTGCTTTTACTAAGAGTTCTGATTGCAGTTTTCCTGGTTTTATTCTTGACAACATATCTTGAAAGTCACAATGCAAACTCATATTGCCTTTTTGCAAGGATAAACCAGAAGAACTTAGGCAAAGCATGATCATATCTTCGTTTTTATTCGTTTTTAAAGTGTTTATTTCCTTGGAACTTTGAGTATTTCTACTGGTTTTTGTCGAAAATTCGCTTAAATGGTTTGCGATACTGGAACAGGTCACCATTGGTAATTTTAGATGATTGGCAATTTTTTCTGCTTCAGCAGTATTTGCGGAACTCTCTACTAAAAAAACTATTTTTTTACTGTCAATCATACTAGGTGTGTTTGGTTGAATTAGTCCCAAAAAAACTCCTTAAATGATATTTGCACATACTATTGTATCTAATCATTAAGGCATAGATACTTTCTTTTTAAGCTTTGATAAGCGGTTACAGCATTTCGGGAATTATCCAAGGAGACTTAAAGAGTTTTGTTCTTTGGAATATTGGAATATGCAAGAACTATTCATATTAAGAAAAGTCTCAATATTTAATTATGGCGATTTTTTTGTGTAATTGAACGTGTAGAGTTCTCTTTATTTTCCTTTAGAAATATTGACGGGTGGCTTTCGGGGTATTAGAGTTACCCAAGTTGGACGATATCTTCGCAAAGGCGAAGAACCGTACCGCAGGGCATGTATTTTTATGGGCGTTAGCTTTTATGGATGCGCTTGAGAATATGTGTCCGCAGAAAGGAACATAGCTCATCATGAACATTGGGTTCATTGGGGCTGGCAAGGCGGGAACCGCACTGGGGCGATATCTCGTAGACAACAATGCAAACGTTGTTGGGTTTGCTAGCAAAACATATTCATCAGCATGTCAGGCTGCATCATTTTCGCGTTCAAGCGCATTTTCGAGCACTTTAGATTTAGTGCGTCGTTGTGATTTCGTTTTTATTACTACTCCAGATTCTGTTATTTCGATAGTTTGGCGTGAGCTTTTAGATGCTCATAAACAACACGAAATTGATCTATCTTTTAAATCGTTTGCTCATTGTAGCGGTTGCTGTTCTTCAGAACTTTTTGCAGAATCTCATGAGTTCGGCGTTTCGGTGTGCTCAATTCATCCTTTGTTAGCATTTGGTGATAGCTCTTTAGCGGTTAAACAATTAAATACAGCTCATATTTGCGTGGAAGGAGACGATATGGCACTCAATTGTATCCTTCCATTTTTTGAAACTGCAGGAAATCAAATACATCGTATATCTTCCGCTGATAAGGTTCGCTATCACGCTGCTGCGGTATTTGCGAGCAATTTAGTACTTGCGCCTCTTGATTGTGCTGTTCAGTTATTGAAAGACTGTGGATTTGATTCTCATGATGCAACTGTTGCATTGGCTCCTCTCATAAAAAACAATATTGATAACTTTTTTCGTTTCGGTTCAGTTGGTGCATTAACGGGTCCTGTTGAAAGAGCGGATAAAACTATTGTTAGTCAGCATCTTTCAGCTTTATCTGAAAAGGATGCTGAGCTTTATTGTGCGCTTAGCCAGAAATTGATTGATATAGCAAAACGTAAACACCCTGATAGAGATTATGAAGGGTGGGATGCGATATTACTTCAAGCCAACAACTATTAAAACTGTTTCATGAGGAATTAGGACAATTTGTTTGCTAATAACTAAAACAATTATTCCTCTGAAGAATCCCGAAATTACTCACTACGTACTGATCAACTATTCAGAAGGAGAAAAAGTTATGCCAGTTACTGTTTCTACGTTTCAAAAATATCGTGATGAACAAAAGCCTATTGCAATGTTGACAGCTTACGACTATTCAACAGCAAAATTAATGGACGAAGCAGGGATCGATGGCATTTTAGTAGGCGATTCTTTAGGCATGACGATGCTTGGCTACGAAAATACTTTATCCGTAACTATGGAAGATATGTTGCATCATACCAAGCCTGTCGTTCGCGGAGCGAAGAATGCATTAGTTGTAGCAGATATGCCTTATATGTCGTATCAAGTATCTGTTCAGCAGGCAGTAGAAAATGCTGGACGACTTATTGCAGAAGGCGGAGCGCAGGCAGTTAAGCTTGAAGGTGGAGCGAAGTTTTGTCCTGAGGTTGAAGCTATGACTCGTGCCTCTATTCCTGTTATGGGACACATCGGATTAACTCCGCAGTCGATCAATGCATTTGGTGGTTTTAAAGTCCAGGGGAAGAGCGAAGATGCTGCTCGACAGATTATTGAAGACGCTAAGGCGTTAGAAGCAGCTGGTGCTTTTTCACTTGTTCTGGAATGTATTCCGGCAAAGCTTGCAGCGTTAGTTACCAAGGCAGTTAGCATTCCTACTATTGGAATTGGCTCAGGTGCCGAATGTTCTGGTCAGATTTTGGTGTATCAAGACATGCTTGGAATGTATAGCGATTTGGTTCCAAAGTTCGCTAAGAAATTCGCTGATGTTGGAACAGCTATGACCGATGGTTTTAAATCTTATTCGGAGGCAGTAAAAGATGGTGTATTTCCCGCACCTGAACATGCCTTCAAGATCGATGACGAAATAATTGAAAAGCTTTCTTAGATTTATTTATTCAAATTGTTTGCTACTTGAGTTAGTCGATCATTGGATTGAAGTGGACACAATTCAAGAAGTGAGCAGTATTCGATTTAAATTTGGGTTTACGGCAGAGTTTAGAGAAAGAGTTTTTGTGGTTGAGATCGTAGAAACAATCAATGAAGTACGAGATGCGGTTGCTGCATGGCGAAAAGCAGGGTTAAGTGTAGGCCTTGTTCCTACAATGGGGTATCTACACGAAGGGCATCAGAGTTTAATACGCCAAGCTGCTCAAGATAACGATAGGGTAGTAGTGAGTGTTTTTGTAAATCCCACTCAATTTGGTGAAGGGGAAGATTTGGAAAGCTATCCCCGTGATATTAACCGTGATAAAGCGGCTTGTGAGGAAGCGGGCGCCACACTTATTTTTCATCCGAGCGTTGACGAAATGTATTATCCCGATCGTAGTACCACTATTCATATGGCCGATATCTCAGAGGAGTTGTGTGGTAAAAGTCGTCCTATCCATTTTGACGGGGTATGTTTGGTAGTTAACAAACTGTTCAATATTGTTCAGCCCGATCGCGCTTATTTTGGACAAAAGGATGCACAGCAATTGCTGGTTGTTCGCCGTATGGTACGTGACTTAAATATTAATGTCGAAGTAATTGGTTGTCCTATTATTCGTGAAGAAGATGGACTTGCTAAAAGTTCTCGCAACACATACTTAAGCTCACAGGAGCGCAAAGCTGCTCCTGTGCTTCATCGTGCTCTGGTTGCAGGAAAAAAATTATGTGAAGCTGGCGAGCGAAATACAAGCGTGATTAAACAGGCTATCCTAGAAGAGCTTGATCAGGAACCACTTGCAAATCCTGAATATATTGAAATCGTGAGCACTGATACAGTCAAGCCGATTGATCATATTTCAGGAGAGGTGCTTTGTGCGCTCGCAGTACGTATAGGTAAAACACGTTTAATAGATAATTTCTTCTTTACGGCGTAACTGACCAAAAGCTTTAAGTATCAACTAAAAAATTGTGGAGCTACTTAAGATAAATTTGAAAGGATATAACATTCGATGATGCTCAATATGTTAAAAGGTAAAATTCACCGAGCAACTATTCGCCAGGCGGAGCTCGACTATGTAGGTAGTATTACGGTTGATCAGGACTTGCTTGATGCGGCAAACATTTTGGAATATGAGACCGTCCAAGTGGTTGATATTAATAATGGCGCCCGTCTTGAAACTTACACCATTGCTGGAGAGCGTGGAAGTGGGATGATTTGCTTAAATGGTGCAGCGGCTCGTTTGGTTCAGCCCGGTGATAAATGCATTATCATGTGCTATTGCCAAATGGATCCTGAAGAAGCTCAAGCTCATCAACCTTATGTGGTCTTCGTAAATGATGACAATGAAATAAACGAAGTCATGCGTTATGAACGCCATGGAGAAATTCGTAAATAAGTGATATTTACAATTAATGTTTTAAAAAAGAGCTACTCAGCTGAGTAGCTCTTTTAAGTGGTTTTTTCATAGGGACATTCGTGTTTTATTTATTATTTTCTAAGCGCTGTGACTCTTCGAACGTTGCGCGACCCATTTTGATACCGCCCATTACGTGAATGTGTAAATGGCCTACAGTAGCCGCGGAATCAGGACCAGTGTTAATAACGCAACGAAAACCCGATTCGTTGACACCTTTAATTTCTGCAATTTTTGGAACTACGGAAAGAAGATGTCCTAAAACATCTGCAGGAACATTGTCTTGCAAGTTATCAAAGTGTTTTTTAGGAACAATGAGAGTGTGGACTGGCGCTTCAGGTTCGATATCGTCAAATGCATAACAAATATCATCTTCGTAAACTTTTGCTGAAGGAATTTCGCCATCAACAATTTTGCAAAACAAGCAATCACTCATAACAATTTCCTTTCGTAGGCTGGACTTGATGCGTAGTGGGTGCCTTACAGGCATGCATATGAATATAAACGCATTTATCAAGCCGTAAGATACGTTGTATATTCTAGCGGTTTGCAGGTTAATTAGCTTATTAAGCTTGAGATTGTGTTGAAGTTTTTGATGGCGCATAGAGACGTTTAGATTTCGCATAGGCACGCTTGCGTGCTATTACGTAGAGAATCAGCATAGAGGTTCCTGTTACCACCCAAGATATTGGATAGATAAGCAACAAATTGTCGTAGCTGTAAACCAAAGGGAATACCGTAAAGACATAGACAATACGAAGCAGGCAGGACCCAACAACGGTGATTACTGTTGGAAGAATTGACCAGTTCATCCCACGCATTGCTGCAGCACTGACTTCGTAGGATGATGTCATGCATTCAAGTAAGCAGACGTGCCATAAACGAGAAATAGCGAATCCTAATGTTGCAACTTCGGTGGTGAAGAAACTTAAGAACAGGTCTTGGAAACCAACGAATATCAAACTTAAGCACAAAGCAAAGCCAATCGATGATGTCATGCAGAAACGAAATATCTTGTCGCATCTATCAAGTTTTCCTGCTGCATAATTCTGACCCGTAAAGGTTACTGCTGCTTGCGAAAAAGCATTTACAATGAAGTACGCATAACATTCGTAATTAAGCGCTGCTGATGATCCTGCGGTAGCATCGGTCCCGAAGCCATTAATTGCTGCCTGTACAATTACGTTAGAAATTGCAAAAACAGCTCCTTGCAAACCTGACGGAATACCAATGTAGAGCAGTGACGAAAGGTCAGGTTTTGAAATATGGAGACCCTTGAAATTAAGGCGATACGTTTCTTCTTCAGTAAGCAAAAACCAAACAATTAAGCCAGCAGAAACAGCGTTTGCAATAACCGTTGCAAGGGCAATGCCGGCTACACCTCCGTTAAGGAAAATGGTGAAACTAAAATCAAGAACGATGTTTAGTAGAGCACCTGCGATTAGTGCTAGAAGCGGTCTTTGTGTATCACCCTTTGCGCGCAGTATTGCGGATCCGAAATTGTAGATAAGCAGAAATACAATACCGCCAAAATATATGTGCAAATATATCCGCGCTAAATCCCATGCTTCTCCGGGCATGTTCACTGCGGCAAGAATAGAATCGGTTACCAAAATGCCGGCAAGAGTTAAGAATATTGAACTTGCTATAGTAACGATAGCGGTAGTTTGGATGGCTCCTTTAATTTTGTCGTATTCTTGATGACCTATATGCACTGCGATAGCAACGTTTGCACCAATTGAAAGACCAACGAATAAGGAAACAAATAAATTAATAATAGGCGCAACGCCACCTACTGCAGCAAGAGCAGCATTGTCAATGAAGCGTCCTGCAACGATTGAATCAGCAGTGTTAAAGAGCTGTTGGAAAATACTAGTTAAAGCTAGCGGTATAGCGAATAAGATAATACGTGACGCAAGAGGACCGTTGAGCATATCAATGCTATTTTTCTTACGTTGTTTCGTTTCTGCTGTGCTCATAGTAAGGAAATATGCTTTCTGTTTTGTAAAATATAGAATTTCTGTTTAAAACAGACAAGGCACACCATATGTGCATTGGGCATTTTGCTCTCATGTGTTTAGTTTTGCAAGTCCTATCTTTTAAATACATCATTTGTAGCGCTGTTTTGACTGGGAGAAGCTTTATCTAAATACCGTTGGATCGAAATGAATTTTACGCACCGCCATAGCGAATGGCCTTACAAGGACATAAACGCATGCAGCCAAAGCACATAAAGCATTCGTGTTTTATCCAGGTAGGAATGCCTTCTTCGTTTAGTTTAATAGCGTAAGCGGGACATATGTCTTCGCAATGGCCGCATGATATGCAGGCATCGGTTACTTCAAAATTATCAGTGTAGAGGCACTCTTCAATATTTACGCGATGATATAGTTCTGCGGCAGATTGAGTGCTTCCTTTTGCGGGTTTAGGGATATGGGGATTAGCGCTGCTTGCAGCGTTGTTAGTTGTTGCCGCTTTTTCATTGTCTATAGATGTATGAGGTTCAGATTCTGTAGTACTCATTAATTTCCCCATTTTATTGTCAAGTTCTCTTAGGTTTATTCTACTTACTCAAGTTAGGTAATTAGCTATTTTTATTGCTTGACTGATGAAATCTTGTCATTGATTCAAATAATTTAATGCGTAGTTTTGATAAATGAATGTTTCCACTGACCATCTTGTGGTCTTTCTTTATTCACTTACCGGCAAGTTTGAGTATAATTTTTGAGTTACACAGTTATTCATGAATGAACAAAGAAAGGTCGTACCGTGGCCAATAGCTACAAGCAAACAATGAATCTGCCGCGCACCGACTTCGCAATGCGCGCGAATTTGCCCGAAAATGAACCAAAGCGCCTAAAATTCTGGAATGATATTGATATTTATCACAAGGTGCTCGAAAAGAATAAGGATAATTCTCCTTTTGTTTTGCATGATGGACCTCCTTATGCAAATGGTCCTATTCATGTTGGTCATGCGTTTAACAAGATCCTTAAAGACTTTGTTAATAAAAGCCATGCACAGCGTGGTTATTTCACTCCTTATATTCCTGGTTGGGACTGTCACGGTCAGCCAATTGAACACATGGTAGAAAAGACCCTTGGTCCTAAGAAGATGGCTGAGACTAGTCAGCCTGAACTTCGTAAACTTTGCCGTGAATGGGCTGAAGAACACATTGATATTCAACGTGAAGGTTTTAAGCGCTTAGGTGTAAATGCAGATTGGGAACATCCTTATCTAACTTTTATTCCTGACTATGAAGCAGGCAATGTTGAGATTTTCAAAACCATGTATTTGAATGGCTCGATTTATCGTGGTCGCAAGCCAATTCATTGGTGTAAACGTTGCCATACTGCATTAGCTGAAGCAGAAATTGAATATGGAGATGAAGTATCACCTTCAATTTTTGTTAATTTCAAGCTTGATGCTGTTCCTCCGATTTTTGAAGCTGCTGGTGTTGAAGATCCTGCATATGTTCTTATTTGGACTACAACGCCTTGGACGCTTCCAGCAAATACAGCAGTTTGCTTGGCTCCGAATGCTGACTACATTATGGTTAATGCTGATGATACCTATACCATCATGGCATATGATTTACTCGAAGATGTAGCTCAGACTGCAGGCTGGCAATCATATGAGCCCGTTAAAGATGATCAGGGCAATGTAATTACGGTAAAAGGCAAGGAATTAGCTGGTACTTCGTATACCTGCCCAATTCGTCAGGATTTGAAGGGCATGATTATCTATGGTGATCATGTAACACTTGATTCTGGTACTGGTTGCGTACATACCGCACCTGGACATGGTCAAGAAGACTACGCTGTAGGTTTAGAGTTTGATTTACCTATCTTAATGCCTGTTGATGACAATGGTGTTTTAACTGATGAAGCAGGCCGTTTTGCTGGGTTGGATGTTGACGATGCTAATCCAGAAATTATCAAATGGCTTGATGAACAGGGTGTTTTGGTAGCTCATGTTGATATTACTCACAGCTATCCTCATTGTTGGCGTTGTCATCAGCCGGTTATTTTCCGTGCTACGGACCAGTGGTTCGTTTCAATGGAAAAGAATGATCTGCGTAAAAACGCTCTCGACGCAATCGAAAATAAGGTTAAGTGGGTACCTGCTTGGTCTTCACGTCGTATTGGCTCTATGGTTGAAGATCGTCCTGACTGGTGTATTTCTCGTCAACGTTCTTGGGGCGTTCCTATTCCAGTGTTTAAGTGTGCTAAGTGCGGTTCAACAGTTGCTACCGAAGAAACCTTTGATGCGGTAATCGATCTTTTCCGTAATGAGGGTGCTGATGCTTGGTTTACGAAAGAACCTAAAGAATATTTGCCTCATGGGGTAGCCTGCGAAAAGTGCGGTTGTACTGAGCTTTTGCCTGAAAAAGATATTCTTGATGTTTGGTGGGAATCTGGCGTATCCCATACCAGCGTTTGCAAGCATCGTAGCGACGAAGGACTTCGTTTCCCTGCAGATTTGTACCTGGAGGGTTCTGACCAGCATCGTGGTTGGTTCCAGTCTTCATTGCTAACCAGTATTGGAGCTTATGGCGTCCCACCTTATAAGTCAGTAATGCATTGCGGCTTTACGGTTGATGAGCAAGGCCGTAAGATGGCTAAGTCTTTAGGCAATGGTATTGATCCTGCTGATGTATGCAATAAATACGGTGCTGATGTTTTACGTCTGTGGACTGCGAGCGTTGACTTCTCTCAGGATGTAAGTATTTCCGAAAACATCTTGAAACAGGTTTCTGATGCCTATCGTCGTTTCCGTAATACGTTCCGCTTCTTGCTTGGCAATTTGGATGACTTTAATCCAGCTACCGATGCGGTTTCTTGGGATGAGCTTGAGCCAATTGATGCCTATATGATGGCTAAAACCGCCTCTTTATTGAAAGATATTGAAGCAGCCTATATTGATTACCGTTTTAATGCGGTATATCGCAGCGCGTATGATTTTGTAAATGATCTTTCTGCGGTATATATGGACGTTACAAAAGACCGCTTGTATTCTGAGGCACCAACCTCATTGCGTCGTCGTGCAGTTCAAACTGTTTTAATGAACATCTTGGAAGTTTTGGTTCGTGTTCTTTCGCCAATTCTTTCCTTCACGTGCGAAGAGGTATGGGAACATTATCCAAGCACTGTTCGCAATGATGAAAATCGCGAGATTAGTGTTCAGCTTGCAGGATGGCCAAAGGCAAGTGATTTCGTGCCAGCTCTTCCTTCTGAAGAAGATCAAGCTAAGATCTTAGAAGACTTTGGTGAAGTTATTACCGTGCGTGACGTGGTAACTAAGGCGCTCGAAGATGCTCGTGGTGAAAAAACAATCAATAAGAGTCAAGAAGCTAGTGTTGTAGTAACGGCTCCTAAAGCTCTTCTTGATCATCTGGCACGCTATGATTCTGAAGTATTTGAGGAACTGTTCATTGTTGCAAGCGTTGCCTTTACTGAAGGTGCTGAACTGAGCGCTTCTGTTAAGCCTGCGTCAGGAGAGAAGTGTCCTCGTTGTTGGAACTTCCGTGAATTGGGTGGAAACGAGCATCATCCGCATGTTTGTAAACGTTGTGGCGATGCGCTTGATGCTATTGATTTTGCCGAAGAAGATTAATTAGTAGTCGAAGCGGAGTGAATTTGACACAGAAGTTGATTGATACAGACAAAGCTGGCAATCGTAGTGTAAATACGCATACTACCAATTCGAATCAAGGATCCCTCCTTTCTGACTCTTCCAAAGGAGTCAGAAAGGATGGGGTCTTTTCTCGTGTTTCTTGGGGAAAATTTAGTCTGTTTTTTATCGTTGCTCTTGCATGGTTTGCTCTTGATGTAGTTTCTAAAACCTATGCAAATTCCTATGATAGAGGCGATGTTTTTGCAGGACCTTTTGGTGGGCTATTTCAGTTTAAGCTTACCTACAATACTGGTGCAGCTTGGAGTATGTTTAGTGGTTCAACCCTTCTTCTTGGCCTTATTGCTGTTGTAGTGTTGATTGTTCTGCTTTTTTTAATGGCAATATTTTCTCGTCATGTAACTTGGATTGAGGCCTTTTCTCTTGGGTTGGTTTTTGCTGGGGGAATAGGCAATGCGCTTGATCGTTTTACTCTGGGCTATGTTGTAGATTTTATCCAAACGCTCTTTATTTCATTTCCAACGTTTAATGTGGCAGATATTGGAATTACGTGTGGTGTGGTGTTGTTCCTTATTTCATTTTTGTATCGTACTTTTAAACAGGATTCAGAAGAAAAGGAAGGAAACTAGCAGTTATGGCTCGTAGTCTTTCAACAACGGTTACGCAAGCATATGACAATATGAGGCTTGATTCCTTTTTGTATGAATCAGGTTTGTATGAATCACGCAGTAAGGCAGTTAAGCAAATTGAAGCTGGCAAAGTATTTGTAGGAGGAGAAGCCCCTACAAAAAAGACTATAGTTCATGCAGGGGATTTCATAGTCTATGAAGAATACGAAAAGAATGATCGTATTTTCTTAGAGCCGCAAAATATTCCCCTTGATGTCTACTATGACGATGGTGATTTGGCCGTTATTAATAAACAAGCTGGTTTAATTTGTCATCCTTCTCCTGGTCATCCAGATGGAACGTTATCCAATGCTCTTATTGCTCGCTATGGACGTGATAATTTAGCGCATATTCAAGGTGATGATCGTCCTGGTATTGTCCATCGTTTAGATGGCGACACAAGTGGCTTGATGCTTGTTGCTAAAAATGATGAAGTTGGTTACGAACTGCAAGATGAAATTCGTTCTCGTAACGTTAATAGGCGTTATTTATGCTTAGTTCATGGCAACATTGCAAGCGATACGGGTTTGATTGATGCCCCAATTTTTAGAAGTGATAAGAATCGCCTTCGTATGCAGGTATCTGACAAGCCTCAGGCTCGTTCTTCGGTAACAACTTTTAAAGTACTTGAACGCTTTGAGTCCGGGAATAAAGACAATGGTTTTTCTTTAATTGAATGTAAGCTGTATTCTGGTCGTACCCATCAGATTCGTGTTCATATGGAATATATAAAGCACTGGTGCGTAGGGGATCCAATGTATGGAACGCCAGGTAAAGCTGACAATTTAGGACTTTATAGGCAGTTTTTGCATTCGTATTTTATTGAGTTTACTCATCCTAAAACTAAAGAAGTATTAAGTTTTTTGGCTCCTTTACCGCAAGATTTGCGTGATGTTATGCACAAGCTTGAAAGTCGTCGAATTGGATTGACGGACGCTGGTAGGGAAGTGCTTGAGCGATACTGCACTCAAGGTCGTGGAGTAGCGGATCAGGTCGATATTTCCCAAGTGGACTCATTTAGCCATATTTAGCTTATGAACTAAGTATGGTACAGGGCATATTCAGTTTTTCTTCAGTTGCGCGTATACTTTAAGCATGATAGGTGCTTAGCGAACTATGCTCTGCATAGGGGGAAGGTATGTCTGCCAATAACAAAGCCAAACTTAAACTTCTTTATATTCGCCGTATGTTAGAAGAAGAAACCGATGCTGAACATGGCTTGTCTATGACTCAGATTATTCAGCGTCTATCTAATGAAGGCATTACGGCGGAACGAAAAAGCATCTATCGCGATTTAGAAATATTGCGTGAATTCGGGTTAGATATTAAGACGTATCAACGTAATCCTGTTGAATATGCCCTTGAGCACAGGGACTTCACCCTTTCAGAATTAATGCTTATGGTTGATGCTGTTGCATCTTGTAAATTTCTTACGGTTCGTCAGGCCAATGTTTTGATGGCAAATATTGAATCTCTTGCTAGCGTCAGCCAGCAAGAAAAGTTGAAACGTCGTATTCATGTGGAAGGAAGAATACGCTCTAAAACGGATTGTGTTTTTGATGCGGTTGATGATATCCATAAGGCCATTCGCAAAAAGAAGAAAATTGAATTTTTGTATATGCGATACGGTATAGATGGGAAACGTCATCCTGCCCATAATGGGGATGTGTACGTAGTTTCGCCAGTGGGAATATCATACGACGGTGGCTTCTATTACGTTACTTGCTGGAGTGACAAGCACGAAACGTTTAGTGAATATCGTATAGACCGTATGGCAAAACTCAAGGTAAGCGAAGAAAACGCAACGCGTAATGAAGAAATCGCTCGTTATTCTTTTGATAAAAATGAGCATGAGTATTTTGGACGCTTTGATGGACCTCAAGTAACCGCTATTCTTTCGGTTAAGGGAGATAAAGTAGAAATAATCACTGACCGATTTGGTTCTAGTGCAGAAATAATTCCTCATGGTGATGATGCTTATGCAAAAGTGAATATACGGGTAAGTCCTCAATTCTATGGATGGATTGCTGGTTTGGGCGGTGCAGTTACTATAGATGGCCCTAAAAGTTTAGTATCCGACTACAAGGCATATCTACAAAAGCTAATTGAGTCATGTTAAGCATTTCGTTGCTTTTGAGTTATTAGGGCTAATAAAACACCTTAAAGTTGTGGTAAGGGCGATGCGTGTATGGCGTCGCCCTCACTTTTGTTTACGATAGTGTGTTCATCCAAATAAACGTAATCTTTGGGTAAATCGGTAAAGATAGGTAGAGCTTTTAAGCACAAGAATTAAGAGCACATATATAAGTTTCCACTTTTGTTTACAAAGGTATATGTTTTGTTGTTTTCTAATGTAAGTATGAATAGTGTTCTTGGTTCAGAGCAGCTATCTTCTTCAAAAGATTTATCTAGGTCCACAGAACTTTCTTGTGCTGCGTCAATGGGTGTATTAAGGCAGCTAACTAAAGAAAACATCTGAGCGTTTACTACTTTTTTTCCAATGCTATGGGTGTTTCGTCTATAGGTAAGCCAATTAAGGCAACTGTACTTGTTGGCTTCTATTGCCTCGGGGCTATTGTTTCTCTGAACATAAACTGGAGCATTGGTATCTAAGTAGCCAGTCCAAACGCTAATACTTTTACCATCTGCAGAGGGGGTCAAAACAATATCAATAGTCTCAAAACGTAGCAGTAAAGGGGTGTTTTGAACCCAACGACCATCGTAACCCTCCCAAATGCGCTGAATATCTACTAAATAAGTTCCAGGCAAACGTTTAAGGACTCTGCTATTCCATGCATGAGTAGCGTTATCTGCTTTTTCATTGAACGAATTGGCAAGAATAAGATGATTGTCTTCGTAAAAAGGACCAGCATTGATCGCTGCAGCGAACGATTCCTTTTTGCTTTGAGTAGTAGTGGTATTCGATAATGCCTCAAATGCGGTATCTAAACGTTTTGGAAGAATAACGTTTTTGTTATTTGGAAAAGGTGTGTCAAATATTAAAGAAGGAATTGGTTTTGCATCTGGAACAGTAGATGATTCATTTGTGTTGCCGTATAGCATTTTTAAGGGCGATTCTTTTAAAGCAAACATTCCAGCTCCTTCCTTTCGTTCTTACGGGAATTACCTTATCGTAAAAAAAATAGTATGGGTGTCCATATTAGTGGACACCTAAAAGAATATTAATTGACATACTTATCTTAACGAAAGACCTGCTTAGTAAGGAGCGACAATGGTTCGCAGTAGATTGTTCAATTATTTTTATATTGCCGGTTTTCAGCGGTATGAGGGAGCGGCTGTTTTTGATCAATTGAAAGTGGGAACAGCTCTTTCTTTGGTACCTGAATTTGATAATCCGTATGATCCTGATGCTCTTGCTTTGTACTTAGGACAAACGATGATTGGGTATGTTCCAAAGGATCTTAATGAAACAATTGCTCAATTGTTGTATTTTGGTCATTCTGAGATATTTGAATGTCGAATTCTACAAGTAAATCCTGAAAATGATCCATGGAAACAAGTAAGAGTTGGCATTTATGTGACAGGTAGTGCTGTTGTGTAGTGTTTACGGCAAAAGCTCAATCTCTTTTTGGTCTTTCCGGTGTTCGAAAGCGTTTCCTTTCATTCGGTTAATCAGTTTTTTTTCTTTTCTTTTGTCTTTCGAACAGGAGGGGTGAAGCATTCGCTTCGCCCCTTATTCTTTTGCCTACTGTCAAGCAACGTTTAAAAAGAGCTTTCCTTCTGAACGTGTTAGCTGTGGTTCTGTTAGCTACAATGGAATAAGGACAAAAGGAGGCTTTACGTGCAGAGCGGTGTTTTTGCATGGTAGAGCAACAGTTAGCAACACTTGATACTTTAGAGCCCGGAAAAGATGCTGTTATTGCAGCAGTCAAGTGTTCCGATGTTGCTCTGCGTAAACATATTCTTGATATGGGTTTAACCCCTGGAACAGAAGTCATGCTTGTTAAGCGTGCTCCTATGGGTGATCCTATTGAGCTTCGACTTCGTGGGTATGAACTTACCTTACGTAATGATGATGCGTCTCATATAGAACTCAAAGATATTCATGAAGCCCACAATATTCCCAGACCGAATCCTGAGCTTTCACTAACTCCTCATCCTGGAACAGGTGAAGCGGGTATATTTCATCCGCGGGGTACGGGTCATCCTCTTCCTGCAAACAAAACATTGACGTTTGCGTTGGCGGGTAATCAAAATTGTGGCAAAACAACGTTATTCAACCAGCTTACTGGTTCAAACCAGCACGTTGGCAATTTTCCTGGTGTTACCGTTGGCAGGAAAGATGGTGTAATTCGGGGTCATAACAATACCACCATTACTGATTTGCCTGGTATTTATTCGCTTTCTCCTTATACCGGTGAAGAAGTGGTGACTCGAGAATTCATCTTGAATGAAAAGCCAAATGCCATCATCAATATTGTGGATGCAACTAATATCGAACGCAATTTATATTTAACACTTCAACTTATGGAATTAGATATTCCTATGGTTTTGGCTCTTAATATGATGGATGAAGTTGCTGCAAATGGTGGTTCAATTGACATTAATGGGATGGAGCGTCAGCTTGGCATTCCTGTTGTTCCTATCTCTGCTGCTAAAAACGAGGGTATTGATGAATTAGTTGAACATGCTCTGCATATTGCTCGATATCAAGAGCGTCCTGGCAGAATGGATTTTTGTCTTGCCAATGGTCCAGATAACGGAGCGCTTCATCGTTGTATTCATGGTATTTCTCGTTTAATCGAAGATCATGCTCAGCGTTCCGAAATCCCGCTACGTTTTGCTGCTACAAAGCTTGTTGAAGATGATGAATTAATTCGGGAAGCTCTTAATTTAGAAGATAACGAAAAAGATGCTATTGAGCATGTGGTCACGCAAATGGAAGAAGAATCCGGAACGGATCGTATGGCAGCATTGGCTGATATGCGTTTTGCTTTCATCGAATCAGTCTGTGAATCTACTGTGGTAAAGCCGCATGAAAGTAAGGAACATAAACGTAGCCAAGCTGCCGATAGAATTCTGACAGGTAAGTATACGGCTCTTCCCGTGTTCATTGGCATTATGGCTATAGTATTTTGGCTTACTTTTGGTGTGCTTGGACAAGGCTTGTCTGATTTGCTCGAAGAAGGTATTGGTATTCTTACCAATGTTGTGGATCAAGGTCTTGATATATGGGATGTTAATCCTGTTGTTCATTCTCTTATTATTGATGGCGTTTTTGCGGGTGTAGGAAGTGTTTTAAGCTTTCTTCCAATTATTGTTGTTCTTTTCTTCTTCCTGTCATTGTTGGAAGATTCAGGATATATGGCTCGTGTTGCTTTTGTGATGGATAAGCTTCTTCGTAAGTTGGGGCTTTCGGGCAGAAGTTTTGTTCCGATGCTCATTGGTTTCGGCTGTTCTGTGCCAGCCATTATGGCAACGCGCACTCTACCTTCAGAGCGAGATCGTACTATGACGGTTATGTTGACACCTTTCATGAGCTGTTCAGCTAAGTTGCCAATTTACGCACTCTTTACTGCTGCATTCTTTCCTGAATACGGTGCGCTTGTAATGATTTCTCTGTATTTGCTTGGAATGGTTGTTGGCGTTTTGGTCGCGCTTATCCTAAAGCACACAATGTTTAAGGGTGAGCCAGTTCCTTTTGTTATGGAACTTCCTAATTATCGTCTACCTTCATTAGGAAATATGCTTCGTTTGGTATGGGAAAAGGCAAAAGACTTTTTGACACGTGCCTTTACGATTATCTTTCTAGCTTCAGTTGTCATTTGGTTCTTGCAGACCTTTGATGTTCGTTTAAATGTAGTAGCTGATTCAGCTGATAGTCTACTGGCTTTAGTAGGTGGATTGCTTGCTCCATTGTTTGGCCCATTGGGCTTCGGGGATTGGCAGGCTTCTACAGCTTTGGTAACGGGCTTTGTTGCAAAAGAAAGTGTAGTAAGTACCCTTACAGTTTTGCTCGGCGGTTCTGCTGAAGCTCTTGCTTCAATGTTTACACCGCTTACGGCTTTTACCTTTTTAGTGTTTGCTTTACTTTATACGCCCTGTGTTGCCGCTGTTGCTGCCGTTCGTAATGAGCTGGGTGGTAAGCGTGCAGTTGGTGTTGTTGTCATGCAGTGTGTTGTTGCCTGGATTGTTGCATTTATCGTTCATAGTATTGGTTTGATGGTGGGCTTTGTTTAATAGGGCAATTCATAATAAGCCAAGTTCCGTTTACTAATGAAAGTAAACCATATCTATCGATGTTTCATTTGCCTAACTTTTGCACTATGGTATTGCTTCATGTTGGGGAAGCACTTGAAGATTATACTCAGCGTCGTGCTGAAAGCGGGCTTATCAGTTCTCTTTTAACATTACATGAAACGGTTCGTGTAGTTCGGGAAGACTTGGCTTCGCTGGTTGCTCTCAGAAAACTAAGCATAGGTTTGGAAAAGCGAATGCAACATAGGTATTTCTGCGGTAAATGCTCGGCATTATTTGCCTAAAAAATCGTAGAACTAATTGTTGGGTTATAGCCTAAATACAAATAAAAGTGCTGATCTTGTAAGGCCGACACCTTTTTATTATTGGTCGTAGTTTTGTATTTACAGGTATAGGTATACCTCGTTCAGGGGGCTTTATTTATGTTGGCGCAAAAACAAGGTACAATTATGAAAATGTAATTCTAGTTGAGTGCGCTGATTATTTATAATGCTTGCTTATTTTTTGTTTTACTAAAACAGTCCTAGGTATGTGGGGATGGAGTTAAAAGATGGCCGATTCTTCGAATGCTAAAGAATCATCACTACATTTTTGTACTGAGTGTGGTGCAGAATTACAAAAGGGTGCTAAATTTTGTACAAGCTGCGGTCATCCTGTTGAGCAGGATGATAGCAGTGAGTCTATTGCTGATTCTCCGACAGGGGTAATTTCTGATACTGCTTTTGCTTCTCAACCTACTGTTGCGGATTCTCCTACTATTCCTAATCAAGCAATTTCTGATTCAAGCGCTCCGACTGCGCAATTCAACAATCAAGAAAATACAAATCCAATACCTCCAGTTTCTTCTTTTGTAGCAGGCAATACTGCAAAGCTTCCTGTTGAAGAAACCTTGAAGCAAACACACAATCAGCCCGTTACGTATTCTGCTCAATCTTCTGCTCAAAAGACGGGTAATGGTAAAAAAATTGCTCTGATTGTCGGGGTTGCTGTTGCAGTCATTATCGTAGTTGTATTAGTTGCTGTTTTTGTGTTTGGTGTTGGTTCTCAGCAGTCTAATGGTAGTAGCGCTACTCAAACTACCACGGAATCAAATCAACAAATAGTTGTTGAATTAACTCAATCTTATTCGACACAATATGGTTCGCAAAATTCAGTTACGTATCCTACGTTTACTTTTAAATATCCTAGCTCATGGTCTGTTTCTAATGAGTTGGTGACATCGCGTGGTGAAACAGTTGAGCTTACAAGCTCTGATGGTGTCACGGTGAAATATGAGCAGCGAGCTCAAAGCACAAGTTCTTCCGATTCGGTTTCATTAGAAAATATGACTAAAGTTGCAGACGCAGACTTTGTTCCTCATCAAGTTCAAGGTAGTGATTATTCAGATTTAGGTACATTTATAGTTGTAAGTGGTAATTTGGATATTAATGGTAGCGATAAAGGAACATGCTATGCTTTGGTTCCAGCATCTGCTATGCATAGCACCATGGATCTTGACCTTCGTTGTGGCGTCCCTGGTTTTTGGTATGCATCTACTATCACTTTTACTTGCCAGCCAACAGGCGATCTAAGCGCTCAAACCGAACAAGAGTTAATTGCAATTTTAGCAAGCTTTAGTGAAACTCAATCAGTTAGCTCATCTAATGATTCAGATGAAGATGAAGCTACTTCAATTACTTCCGATTATGTTCTTCCTGATAGTAGTACGAAGATATATTCCGAAAGTGAGCTTTCCGAATTGTCTAACTATGAACTTTATATAGCTCGAAATGAGATATTTGCTCGTCATGGACGAATGTTTAATAACGGGGATCTCCAAACATACTTCGGTTCTAAGTCATGGTATCACCCATCTATAGCACCTGAAGATTTTAGTGATTCTTTATTGAATTCAACCGAGAAAGCTAATGTTGAAACAATGTCGAAAATAGAAAATGCTCGGGGATCTTCGTACGTAAGTTAAGAGGGGACTTAGATTTTTTAACTTTTTAATTTTGGCAGGTGACAGTAAGGTTGGTGTGTGTAACTTCTTACGATTCGCCATTAGGGAATATATTTTTAGCAGCAGATGATGTAGGACTTATTGGTTTATGGTTTGAAAATCAAACTCATTTTATGGTGGATTCGTTTGGTTCTATATTGTCTGCTTTTCTAAACAAGGACAATGCTCAAGGTGATGTTGCTGATGCCCAATCTTCAAATTTAATCTTAAATGAGGCTGTTCACTGGCTTGATCAGTATTTTTCCGGTATGGTTCTTGACAATGATGTGTCTTTGCATTTAATTGGAACAGGTTTTCAAAAAGATGTTTGGGAGCTATTACGTACAATTCCTTACGGTTCTACAACTACCTATGGCCAGATAGCTAAGCAGCTTTCTGCTATGCGGGATAACAAACGTGTTTCGGCTCAAGCGGTTGGAGGAGCAGTGAAGCGTAACCCTGTTTCTATAATTGTGCCTTGTCATAGAGTGATTGGTGCCAATGGTAAATTGACAGGCTATGCTGGTGGACTCGATAAGAAAGCACTTCTTCTAAATATCGAGGGTAATGATTTTTAGATTTTGTAGTGTATTTTAGTTTACTTGAAGGACAAGAACTTGTCCTGTTGGTTCTTGTCCTTCAACTTGTATAAGATGAACAATTATTTTCTCGTGCAACGTTATTTAGATGGTGCTATTTTTCGTCCAAGTTCTACGCAGGCATCAGCTTCTTCATCAAGAGGGTAGTCTTTAGCAATCGTTGTAGCAATTACATTTAGTCCTGCGCCTTCTGCGCGCTCTTTCCAATAGTCCATCCATTCACCGTTATTCCAGTCATATGATCCAAATAGTGCAATAGGCTTATCGCCTAAAACGGGTTCCACTTCATCATACATGGGTAAAAATTCCATGTCTTCCAGTTCTTCGTCGCCCATTGCAGGGCAACCAAACGCAATAACATCGTATGAATCAATTTGATTAGAAGAGAAAGAAGAGCACTGGATTACTTCAGCATTTCCCCCAGCTTGTTCAACGCCTTCTGCTACAAGATCAGCCATTGCTTCGGTATTACCAGTTCCACTCCAATATACGATTGCTACTGAATTCATTAGTGACTCCTAACTATTATATTTACCAAGGCTAACATATAATGAATGTATTCTAAGGAGTCAAGGGGAATATTGGTAAAAGGTATCGTTTGTTATTTGTAAGTTTGCTAAAGGTAACTTTATGGTAGGATTGTAAACAAGAGATAATCAACTCACAGCTAACTCTAGTTTAAAATAGGATGAATTTAAAGCTGCTGGTTGCGAAATCTATTCTGTTTCAACTGACACCCATTTCACTCATAAGGCTTAGCATGAAGAATCTGAGCGCATTGGGAAGGTAAAGTATCCCATGCTTGGTGATCCTACTCATGCGCTTTCTAAAGATTTTGAAGTTTTAATTGAGTCCGATGGGTTAGTAGAGCGCGGCGCCTTCATTGTTGATCCAGAAGGGAAAATCCAGGTTTATCAAGTAAATGCTAGCGGTATCGGCAGAAATGCTGATGAATTATTGCACTTGTTTCTTTTAATCTAATTACCTGTGGGGAGTTTAAGAAAGGGGATACGATGAATGACTTTACGTTTTATTCGCCAACAGAATTTGTTTTTGGCCGTTCTATGACTGATCGTGTTGGTGAAAAATTACATGCAAAAGGCTATAAGAAAGTGCTTTTAGTCTATGGCCAAGGGTCAGTAGTAAGATCTGGGACTTTGGATCGGGTTAAGAAATCACTCGATGCATGTTCCATAACATACGCAGATTTGCCAGGCGTTCGTCCTAATCCTGAAGTTCATAAGGTTCGTGAGGGTATTGAAATTGCTCGATCATGTAATGCTGAGTGTGTATTGGCTATTGGTGGTGGCAGTACTATCGACTGTGCGAAAGCTATTTCCATTGGCGTTTTTTATGATGGGGACGTTTGGGATTTCTTTTCTGGTAAAGCCGTTGCCGCAAAATGCTTGCCCGTATGCTGTGTTTTAACCATACCTGCCGCTGGATCGGAAGGCTCAAATTCTTGTGTAATTAGCAATGATGAATTGAACGAGAAAAATGGTTTGGGATCTGAGTTGTTCCGTCCCGTTGTTTCTATCATGGATCCTGAACTAACATTTAGTTTGCCTCAGTATCAAACAGGAGCAGGTATTACCGATATGATTGCTCATATTTGTGAACGTTATTTTAGTGGCGCGCTCGCTGTTCCTGTTACCGATAATATTGCGTGTGGTTTGATTCGTGCGATTATTGATTCGGCAGAAATCTTAGTTACTGATCCTTGTAATTACGATGCAAGGGCAAATATTATGTGGGCAGGCACTCTTGCGCATAATGATTTAGCAGGATGCGGCCGTGCAAAAGGTGGTCGAGCCGGTGGCTGGGAAAGTCATGCCATGGAGCATGCTCTATCTGCTGTAAATCCTAAGGTTGCGCATGGTGCAGGTTTGGCGGTAATCATGCCTGCATGGATGCGTTATGTTTGGAGGGAAGATTCAAGCCGTTTTGTGTCTTTTGCTCATGATGTGTTTGGGATTGAACTGAAAAATAATAAAGAATCTTCTATAGCCGAAACCGTACTTGCCGCTATTGATGAATTGCAAGATTTCTTTGCTCGTCAAACTATGCCTACAACTCTCGGCGAACTTGGCTTTTCAGTATCGGACGTTGATAAGCTTGTTAATATTGTTGTAGCAGCGAAAGGGAATCCTTTTGGTGTGTTTAAACCGCTAACAGATAGTGATGTTAAAGCAATATATCTTTCTGCTTTCTGATCTTTTTTCTTAGTCTGTTTGCTTTTTTGCCATGTGGCATAATTGATTTTGAGGTTATGGAGGTCAGAAATGTCACATGGCGCTATTGAACCTGCTTGTATTGAAATTCATGGAGCGTGTAGTCACAACCTTAAAAACGTTTCAGTAAATATTCCTTTACATAAGCTTGTTGGTATTGCTGGTTTATCGGGATCAGGGAAAAGCTCATTAGCTCTTGGAACCCTGTATGCTGAAGGTTCACGGCGCTATCTTGACGCTTTATCCACCTATACTAGGCGCCGCATTTCGCAGAGTGGTCGCTCTCAGGTAGATGAAGTCTTGCATGTTCCCGCAGCGCTTGCCCTAAGACAGCGCCCAGGAGTTCCGGGGGTCCATTCTACGTTTGGTACTTCAACTGAGCTGCTCAACATGTTGCGTCTTTTGTTTTCTCGTGTTGGAAGTCATTGCTGTCCCAATGGGCATCATGTTCCGCCAAGTATGAATGTGGCACTGGAAAAGCCACTTACGTGTCCTGTTTGTGATGTCGAATTCTATGGAAAAGGTGCCGAAGATATGGCATTTAACAGCGCGGGAGCGTGTGAGACCTGCGGTGGAACAGGCATTGTCCGCACGGTAAACGAAGCAGCTCTTGTCCCTGACGAGTCATTGTCAATCGACGAAGGTGCTGTTCTTCCGTGGGGCAACTTGATGTGGGATCTCATGAAGCAAGTTTGCGGTGCGATGGGTGTTCGCACGAATGTTCCGTTTTGCGAATTAACTCCCAAAGAACGCGATATCGTGTTTCATGGTCCTGCTGAAAAGAAGCACATTTTGTATAAGGCCAAAAAAGGCGATAACTTTGCAGAGTTGGATTTTACCTACTACAATGCAATTTACACGGTAGAAAACGCCCTCTCAAAAGTACACGATGAAAAAGGGCTCGCCCGTGTTTCCAAATATCTTACTGAAAGTTCTTGCCCCGATTGTGACGGAACACGTTTTTCTCGAAGCGTTCGTTCGGTTTTGATAGGGTACAAGTCCATTGCAGATGTTTGCAAATTATCCCTTGATGAACTATCCGAATGGATTCGCTCAGTTCCAGAAGCATCTCCTTCGGAAGTACGTTCGATGGCACAAACGGTTGTAGACGAAATGAAAGAACCAATTGAGCGTTTACAGCAGCTTGGCTTGGGGTATCTGACACTTGATAGAGCTAGCTCGACGCTTTCGACAGGAGAACGTCAGCGTGTTCAGTTGGCGCGTGCGGTGCGCAATCGAACAACGGGAGTACTTTATGTTCTTGATGAGCCTTCCATCGGGCTACATCCTTCAAATGTGGTTGGGTTGTTGGGCGTTATGGATGATTTGCTAGCTGATGGCAACTCGGTTGTAGTTGTTGACCATGATGTGCAGGTGCTTCGTCATGTGGATCATCTGATAGAAATGGGACCAGGTTCGGGGTCTCACGGTGGAGAGGTTGTTGTTGAAGGATCTCTTAATAAGGTTCTTGCTGATAAGAATTCTTATACGGCTCCTTTCATTAAAGGGGATGCTTCTATCCGCGTGCGGAAGCGTGCAAGTGAAGACCACGTATTTGATGAAGGGGAAATCTATCTCAAAACAAAGCACATTCATACGGTAAAGCCACTAGAAGTCCACATTCCTAAAGGTAGACTTACCGTAGTAACAGGTGTTTCAGGATCAGGTAAAACTACGCTTGTGTTGGAGAGTTTATTGCCTGCGCTTGCTTCGCTGAATGATTTAAAACCGCAAGAAAAGGCAAAGGGTGCCACTAAGAAGGCGAAGGCTTCGCAAAACGAAGGAGCTGTAACTTATACAGGAACCTTGCCAGACCATGTTGTTTCAATTGAGGCTGAAGGGTTTGATCGCGCTAACCTGATTGATGCTAATCCCATTGGAACCAATGTGCGCTCCACGGTTGCAACCTATTCGGGAGTTTTGGATGATTTGCGCAAATCGTTTGCTGTGCTGCCTGAATCCAAAGAAAAAGGTTTGAAAGCAGGTGCTTTTTCGTACAATACGGGATCGCTGCGCTGTTCAACCTGTGACGGAACAGGACAAATATCGCTAGATGTTCAGTTCTTACCTGATGTTGATATTCCGTGTCCTGATTGCCACGGTTCGCGTTATGGATCGGAAGCTTATACAATCAAGCGACTTGAAGACGGCAAAGCTTATTCTCTGCCAGAGCTCTTATCGCTCACTATTGATGAAGCGCTTGAAGCAACCAAGGGGCTCAAGCGTGTCCAAAACAAACTTCAGGTTTTACATGATTTAGGATTGGGATACTTGACGCTTGGGGAAGCGACACCTGCTCTTTCAGGCGGCGAAGCTCAACGTTTGAAGTTGGCTAGTGAGCTTAACAAGTCCCAAAACACCTCACTTTTTGTATTTGATGAACCAACTATAGGCTTGCATCCTCTGGATGTTGAAGTGCTATTAAAGGTTTTACAGCGTCTTATTGACAATGGAGCTACGGTAGTTGTGATTGAGCATGATTTAGATGTTATTGCAAATGCGGACTACATCATTGACATGGGTCCTGGTGGTGGCGAATCAGGCGGAACTGTGGTTTGTTCGGGAATGCCAGAGCAGGTGTGTGCGTGCAAGGAAAGTATTACGGGTAAATATTTATCTAGTGCTTTGACAGTTCATGTCTAGTAGTGTTTACTACGAAATTCTTTCTAATAGATATAAGTCATAAAAAGTAGGTATGTTAAGGAGAAATTTTCATCTCTGACGCTATCTTTACATGTTTTTTACAGCTGATAAACGTCAAAAGAATATGGTATGAGAGTATGTAATTAACAGCTAGGCTTTAGCTATACCAAGTTATTACATGTATTAATTTGTATTCCGTTCTGCCTTTTTTGAGAGGGCATATATAAGCGCAAGGTAGCTCAGATAACGACTGGTAAAGGAGCAGCAATGAATACACAATCATCTTTTCATGGAGCGGCTGTTTTGCCAGAAAAGGAGTTAATAGGTAGCCATAGATTCCCATCCCGTAAGCAAGAAAATCCAAAGGGTTATTTTATTCGCGAAGCGACCAGTGCAGATTGTCAGGTGGTTTACGATTTAATTTGCGAAATGGAGGAAACGGAATTACCTTTTAAGGCATTTCGTTGCATATATTTTAAGCAGGTAACTAACCCTCGTTATGAGTGCTTGGTTTATGAAGAACAGGGTAGAGTACTTGGCGTTATAAATATACGCTATGAACATCAGCTCCATCATGCGGCTAGCATTGCTGAAATTATGGAATTTAGCGTTGATTCTTCCGTGAGAAGTAAAGGTATAGGCAAGCTTTTATTTGATGCAGCGTGCGATCATGCACGTAACTCGGGCTGTATTCAAATAGAGGTTGCCTGTAATCAGCTTCGAACTAAAACTCATCGTTTTTATGAACGAGAGGGAATGAATAACTATCACTTTAAGTTTTCGAAATTACTTACAGGAAAAGTTGCTATGCAAAACGCCATAGGACTCTAAGTTATGATGGTAAGAGGCATAGCATGAAAAAGTTTTTATGAAAAAAGTGTTGAATGGTAGGACTTTAATAAGGCGAAAAAAGCATAAATTTGTGAGTTTTCGCAGGATAATCCCCAAAAAATGTTAACTATTTAGATAAAGCTTTCCTTGCTTTTATACTTCAATTGGGAAGTAAGTTTTGGGAAAGGGGTTTACGATGCCTTTGCAAGATTTATTTGGTTCATTAGACAATTTAACGGGCGGATCTCTTTCTGATGCGCTGTCGAATGCTACTGATGTTGCTTCAAATGCAGGTGATGTCTTCTCTAATTTAGGCAGTAATCCTGCTGATATTGCTCAAAATGTAGGGGATTTTATTTCTGGTCTTGGAGTTAATCCTGAAGATATTGGAACTACTATTGGAGATGCTACTGCGGGCGTTGAAGAGCTAGCTACTAATGTGGGTGACGTTGCGGGAAGTGCTGAAGAGGTAACTGCTGGTCTTGAAGATGCGGCTGCTGGCGCAAGCGATGCTGTAGCAGGTATTGAAGATGCTGCCCAGGGAGGCTTTGATCAGGCTCAGGAAGGTCTCAATGGAATACTCGATGGTCTCCAGGAAAATGTTGGTAATATTACTGATGCAATTCCTGGTGGAGTAAGTGATTTCTTGGGCGGCTTATTCAATCGCTAAAAATTTCGTTCGTGCCACGTTCCTTTCTACTTAAACGAGTACAATAATTTCAATTACTTATTAGTACTTCGATCAGAAAGGGCGTCGCATGAGTAAGCGAACCGACGTTCATAAAATTCTTATTATTGGTTCTGGTCCCATTATTATTGGTCAAGCTTGTGAATTTGATTATTCAGGCACACAAGCCTGTAAAGCGCTGCGCCAATTAGGCTATGAAATAGTTTTGGTAAATTCAAATCCTGCAACTATTATGACCGACCCTGGCACGGCTGATGTTACGTATATTGAGCCGTTGAACGCTACTCGTATTGAAGCAATTATTGCGAAGGAACGTCCCGATGCATTGCTTCCTAATTTGGGTGGCCAGTCTGCGCTGAACCTATGTGCTGAATTATCTAAGCTTGGTGTGCTTGATAAATATGGTGTAAAGGTTATTGGTGTTCAAGTAGATGCTATTGAGCGCGGTGAAGACCGTCAGGCATTTAAAGATACCATGGAAGAACTGGGCATAGAAATGGCTCGTTCTGAGGTTTCCCATACCGTAGATGAAGCGGTTGAAATCGCATCTCGTTTAGGTTATCCGTGCGTACTGCGTCCGGCTTACACTATGGGCGGTACTGGTGGCGGTTTAGTCTACAACGTTGACGAATTGCGTACGGTTGTTGCCCGTGGTCTTGCTGCTTCTCCTGTAACTGAGGTTTTGGTTGAGGAAAGCGTTCTTGGTTGGGAAGAACTTGAATTCGAAGTTGTTCGCGACTCTAAAGGTCAGATGATAACTGTTTGTACCATTGAAAATATTGATCCGATGGGTGTTCATACCGGAGATTCATTCTGCGCTGCCCCTATGCAAACTATTGCTCAGTCAACTATTGATCGTTTACAAGAAAAAAGCTATCGCATCGTGGATAAGGTTGAGGTTATTGGCGGTTGCAATGTACAGTGGGCGCATGATCCAAAAACTGACCGCGATATTATTATCGAAATTAATCCTCGTACCAGCCGTTCTTCAGCATTGGCTTCTAAAGCAACTGGTTTTCCAATTGCATTTGTTTCAGCAATGTTGGCAACGGGTATTACCTTAGATGAAATTCCTTGCGGTAAGCATGGCACTTTAGATAGGTATGTTCCTGGTGGGGATTATGTAGTGTTAAAGTTTGCTCGTTGGGCATTTGAAAAATTCAAGGGTGTCGAAGATAAGCTAGGAACACAAATGCGTGCAGTAGGCGAAGTCATGTCTATTGGTAAAACGTATAAAGAAGCATTCCAAAAAGCAATTCGCTCTCTTGAAAAAGATCGCTACGGTTTAGGATTCGTTAAAGACTTTCATGATATATCTTTGGATGACCTTTTATCTCTTCTTAATACACCTACTTCAGAGCGACAGTTCATTATGTACGAAGCACTTCGTAAAGGTGCTTCGGTAGAGCAGCTTCATGAGCTGACCAACATTAAAATTCATTTTATTCAGGAAATGAAAGAGCTAGTGGAAGAAGAGCAACAAATTCTTGTATATGCTTCTGAACATCCTGGCGAGCAACTTCCTGTGGATCAATTTAAGACTGCTAAAAAAGATGGTTTTTCTGATCGCTATTTAGGTCAGTTGCTCAACATTCCCGAAGATGATATTCGCGAATATCGCTTAAGCTTTGGCATTACGGAAGCTTGGGAGGGCGTTCATGTAAGCGGCACTCAGGATAGCGCATACTACTATTCAACCTACAATGCACCTGATCATTCCGTCGCATCTAATAATCGTAAGATCATGATTTTGGGTGGAGGTCCAAATCGTATTGGTCAAGGTATTGAATTTGACTACTGCTGTGTTCATGCGGCGCTGGCGTTGAAGAAGCTGGGCTTTGAAACTATTATCGTTAACTGCAACCCTGAAACGGTTTCTACCGACTACGACACGTCTGACAAGCTCTATTTTGAGCCACTGACTGCTGAAGATGTGTTGAGCATCTATGAAAAAGAAAAGCCTTTGGGCGTTATTGCGCAGTTTGGCGGTCAAACGCCTCTTAATCTGGCAAGTCAGCTTGAACGTGCAGGTGTTAAGATTCTTGGCACTAGCCCTGAGATTATCGATCTGGCAGAAGATCGTGATCGCTTCCGTGCGGTAATGGATGAACTTGGTATTCCTATGCCTGAAGCGGGTATGGCAGTTACGGTAGAAGAAGCGCTAGAAACCGCTCATACAATTGGCTATCCCGTCATGGTGCGTCCATCATACGTTTTAGGCGGTCGCGGTATGGAAGTGGTGTATGATGACGATGCACTGCGCAGCTATATGGCAGCGGCAATTGGTGTAACGCCAGATCGTCCTATTTTGATCGACCGTTTTTTGCAGCATGCGCTCGAGTGTGAGGCTGATGCTATTTGTGATGGTGCTCATGCTTTTGTTCCTGCTGTTATGGAGCATATTGAGCTTGCAGGTATTCATTCAGGCGATTCCGCTTGTATTTTGCCTTCAGTTAATATCGATGACAAACATCTTGAAACCATCAAAGATTACACACGCAAGATCGCAGAAGCTATGCATGTGTGCGGATTGATGAATATCCAGTACGCTATCGAAAACGGTACTGTATACGTTCTGGAGGCAAATCCTCGTGCTTCGCGTACTGTTCCGCTTGTGTCTAAGGTATGTAACATTCAGATGGTTCAGGTTGCCACCGATGTTATTACCCGTGAATTTACGGGTAGACCTTCTCCTGTGCCTAATCTGCATGAGAGCGTCTTCTCTCATTTTGGTGTTAAAGAAGCGGTATTTCCTTTCAACATGTTCCCTGAAGTTGATCCTGTGCTTGGTCCGGAAATGCGCTCAACAGGTGAGGTTCTTGGATTAGCGAGCACGGTGGGTGAAGCGTTTCTGAAAGCTCAAGAAGCAACCCAAACCGTTATTCCTTCTCGCGGAACCGTTTTGATGAGTATCAGCAATCGTGACAAGGCAGAAGTTGGTAAGGTTGCGCAAGAATTTATTGATGCTGGATTTACCATTGTTGCAACTAAAGGTACTGCTAAGCTTCTTAATGATCTTGGTATTTCAGCTACACCTATCAATAAACTAGGTGAGGGTCGTCCGAATATCTTAGATGCTTTAGCTAATGGTGAAATAGATATTGTGGTAAATACTCCTGCTTCCAGTGCAGAAAGTCATGATGACGATAGTTACATTAGAAAATCTGCAATTAAGAATCATATTCCTTATATAACAACTATGGCTGCAGCATTTGTAACGGCGATGGGTGTTAAGGAATCAAAAGAAAAGCAAGGATCAGGTGTCCGTTCACTGCAAGAGATCCATGCAACTATTAAATAACGTTTTGATATAAAAATAGCTTCTGTCTGTCCGACAGAAGCTATTTAAGATTATGAGCCTATATATTTATGCTTAAGCTGCTCTTCGAATGAAGCTTATTCTGCTTCAAAAGGAACTACATCTGCAACTGCTTGTTTAGCTGAGATGATGGTGTCACCATTATCAATGTCAATTAATTTGTAACGAGTATTGCCCATACCAAGTTCGTGCATGTAGCTTAACTGGCGAAGGCCATGGCGGCTTTCCATACGTTCTACTAAAACTTTATGGTCTTCTTCGTTCATTGCATACACTAAGTCTACGCAAGCAGTATCTATTGCGCATATATCAGTTGATGCGAGAATACCTACATTTGGAGTTACAACAGGCATTGCGGCAGTTCCTTCACAATCGCAAGAAACTGACATATTTCGCATAACGTTTATAAACGTTATATTGCTGCCAAAGTAATCTACTACCGCCTTAGCTGATTCCATCATTCGTTCCATGAACTCTTCTTCGGAAATGTCCCACATATCATCAGAGCTAGGCGTGGTGTGGATCATTGCTTTACCAATACGGCCATCAGCGCATCCAATGCCAATGTTTTTTGCAGAACCACCAAAGCCACCTTTAGTGTGACCCTTAAAGTGAGTAAGTACAAATAAGGAATCGTAATTCATTATGTTTTTACCCATTGCCATATAGGTAAACCATTTGCCGTTTTTAACGGGTAGATTAACTGTTCCTTCTTCGTCCATGATGTCAACAGGGCAGAAGGTCCAGCCGTTTACCTGCAGCGTTTCGCGGTGTTGTTCGGTGGTGTAACGGTCGCCTTCGTAGTAGGTATTGGTTTCAACGATGGTTGCATTAGGTAGGTCTGTCTTAATAAGGTTTTCTACCCAAGGGCGGGGGATAATATTAGGGCCATGTTGCTCGCCTGTATGCAGTTTAATTGCAACCTTGCCAGTCATATTGTCGTTTACGCGCTCATAGATTTTCTTTAATCCCTCAGCGGAAAGATCGCGTGTGAAATAAACAACAGATTCATTTCCCGTGCGTTCGTTGTAAGGAATATGGCGATTGCCACCAGTGCCAGGAGTAATAATCTCAGACATAATGAACCTCCTAAGATATGAAAAGCCTGTATCAGCAAATTGTATAGATAGTGTAAGTACGTTTAAAAATACAGTGTTAATCTGCACTTTCTTAAAAAGTACGTTTCATTACATAACAAATTGTAACTTAATTATATCTTTGGTGTCTCAGAGTTATTATGCAATTCTTGCATGGTTGAGTATGCGTTTTGTTTAAGGGTTACAGGCACCGCAATGTTTAAGGGTTGCAGGCGCCGCAGGGTTCGTATCCCTCAGAAATTAGCTCGTCTCGAGTTCCGTAATAATCCTCTTTGTTTCGAGCGCTGGTGTCCTCAACGGAATCACACCATGAGTAGTGGAATTTCTTAGAGTTCGTGTTTAAAACGTAGTCTTGCTCTGAATTGTCATGGGTTCCATTTTGATAAGAACTGTTATTTTCAGCATTGTAGTTCTGAGAATGGTGATTGTAGTAGGAATTGTCATTGCCCTGAGAATGGTATTGAGAATTTTGGCTATCCCAATAGCTTGATGAATTGTATTGAATGGTCGAGGGATCTTCCCAGTTATCGCCTGTTTCGTAATCGATGCCAACTCCGGGTTGGACGTTGTAGCAATACACATTAAAGCTTACGTCTTCACCGTTATCCTCGACAGAGTAGCCTTCCATGTGAACGCCTCGAGCTACGAGTTCGTCTTCATAGAACAAAGGGGTTACACGATACAGTACGTGATTGTCGGTTTCGTCAACGTAGGCATCTATCTCATCTTCAAAAGGTAGCATGCCTTCGGTATTCATATAACGTGTGCCCGTAATAAGGTTTTTCTCGTTGGTGTTTTCACCCGTCAACTTATAACCGAGCAAATGGCAACGATTGTAGAGGCTCTCTCCGTCAACGAAATCGTAGCGAACACTGTGCCAGCCAGTAGGTTTTACGTCGCTAATATTGCCACGTTTTTCAGTTGGCATGGTTTCTTCTCCGACCAGCGCAAATGCCGTTCCACAGCGGCCTTCATAGTCAAGATCGGAATAGTTTTCAAAAGATTCAGCATTTTTTTCAGCTTCAGTAAAAGAGGGCTCATTATTGTTTACTTCTATATAAGGAATGCCTTCATATTCTGGGATGTCTGCAAGTGAAGGCTGACCACCTTCAGGGGCCGATACCGAAATGATTTCGCCCGTCGAAGAATCAACGGTGTTTTTGGTGTTTTGGTATTCACTTGATGGCTCAGCAGTGTATTGCCCGTAGTCAACCTTTTCTGAGCATCCACATAAGGGAACTAGACATAGCACGCCGACTAATAAAACGGTTAAAGCAAGGAGTGCTTTCGAATGCGTGGCGGACTTTATATTTACGTTTTGATAATCCATATTTCAATATCTTTCAGTATCAGGTACGTCTTTTGCGAGCATCATTTAACGTTTGATGTATCTTTCGATGTTGTCGTGTCTTTCACAAGCATTTTTCAGTCATCCGCCTAGTATACGTGCATTACTGTCATGCTCAGTGAATAAAAGTTCTACACTCAATAAAAGTTCAACACACTGTTGAAATACCCAAGTGGAAAGGGGTTGCTATGAACTTGAACTTGCTCGAAGGTAAAACCGCTATTATCACCGGCGGCACACGCGGTATTGGCTTTGCTATCGTAAAGAAGTACCTGGAGAATGGCGCGAACGTTGCGCTTTGTGGTTCTCGTCAGGAAACGGTCGATAAGGCATTGGCTAAGCTTCGCGAAATCAACCCTGATTATCCTGTAATGGGTATTACTCCTGACCTTGCTGATCCAGAGTCTATTGCATCAGAATTTGCAAAGGTGAAGGAAGCATTTGGTCGCATTGATATTCTTGGCAACAATGCTGGTGTTTCTGCGCGTGAATCAATTTACGAATATGATCCCGAGGCGTTCAAGAAGACCATGGAGCTCAATGTTAATGCTGCCTTCTATTGTTGCCACGCAGTTGCTCCTATCATGAAGGAACAGGGTGGTGGTGTAATTATTAACACCTCTTCTATGGTTAGCATTTATGGTCAGCCTTCTGGTTGCGCATATCCTACGTCAAAGTTTGCTGTTAATGGCTTAACGAAGTCGCTTGGTCGTGAATTGGCGCCTGATAACATTCGTGTAAATGCGGTAGCACCTGGTATTACTCATACCGATATGGTTGATGTTTTGCCAGAGGAAATGATCAAGCCATTGATCGCTTCTATTCCTTTGGGTCGAATGGGTGAACCTGAAGATATCGCTAACGCTTATTTGTTCTTGGCATCTGACTTGGCTAGCTATGTAACTGGCGTTGTATTGTCTGTTGATGGTTTGGCCCGCGCATAACTGCTAAAGCTTTTTTGCGCATGCAAGTTGTCGGCTTGTCTCACATTTAAAAGTTGATAAGTCCCTTGCGCAAAAAAGTAGCCGAATTTGTTTTTCTAAAACTTGTAGCCGTCCTTCATGTATGAAGGGAGGCTACTTTGTCGCAGGGGTGGTTTACAAGAGTGCGAATACTTTGTGTTGGGGTTGCTTACTAGAGCGCGAACGCTTTGTCTTAGGGGGCGGTTTGATAGCGAGCATCTAATATGTTGCGTGCGGTAGTTTGATGGAGAGCGGCCAGTGCATTGACGGCGGCTTAATATTTGTAGAATCCTTCACCCGCGTTAACGCCAAGTTTGCCTTCGTCAATGTAGCTCTTTAACATTGCCTGAATTTTTCCTGCGACAGTGTCGGGATTTTTCGAATCAGGGTTGAGCGCATTGACATTGTATGCCGTCGTAAGCCCTACAATATCCAAGATCTGAAACGGCCCAACAGGAGCGCCCGTGCCTAGACGCCAGGTTTTGTCGATAGTTTCGATATCAGCAACGCCTGTTGCCGCAAGCATTTCTGCTGAATTGAGCAAAGGCACCAACATACTGTTCAAGATGTATCCAGGTTGTTCCTTCTTTAGGCAGAGTGGAACCATACCGATTGCTTTTGCGAATTCAACGACCTGGTCATAGTAGCGCTGTTCAGTGCGTGCATGTCCCATTATTTCAGCAGTGTTATTGCGCCAAATTTCATTGGCAAAGTGAAGAGCAAGATATTTTTCGGGGCGACCAGTGTAATCAGCAAATGCACTTGGCAGCATCGTAGAAGAATTTGTGCACACTACGGTGTGTTCTGGTAGGTGCTTTGCGGCTTCTGTGTAAAATGCAATCTTTTGTTCAGGATCTTCCGCGATTGCCTCAATTACTAAATCAGCATCTTTAAACGCTTCTTCGTAGCTCGTGGTAAGGGTGAGGCTTTCATAAGCTTGAATCGCTTGCTGTTTAAGGGTATCTATTTCTTCAGCAGAAATATCAGGCGAATCTGCTAAGCCACGCGCATAGGCGGCAGAGTTTGTTTTCATTGCTTTGAGGGTAGATACATATATATCGCGAAAACGTTCAAGCTTTGGACGAGCGCGATCGATAGAGGCATCGGTTCTGAGCCAGATGGTTACGTCGAATCCTTTGTAGGCGCTTTGCAAGGCAATTTGACTTCCGAGAACTCCGCCTCCAGCTACAACAACTTTTTTGAAGTTCATAATGACCTCCTTGATAGGGAGTTTCTGTATGTTCTATCTATACTCGAAGAAAATGTTTCTAAATTAGAAACATTTATATTGATAGTGAACTGTTAGCTAAAGGGCTTGTTTTAAGAAGAAAAGCAACAGAAACAAACAGATGGGGAATAACGAAGTATTGCGTTTAAGATCGCGCCTAGTTTAATAGCGCATAGTACTTCTCAAGAATGAACTTGTTTCTAAAAGTGTGAGAAGATGGGTGCGTCAAGTGCATCAAGTGCGTCAAGTGTGTTGTTCGCGCCAAGGTAATTCAAAAGTAATTCAAAAGGATTGATACTTATGGAACTTCCAGAGCTAATTAGGATTCAGCCAAACCAGACCGACCTTTTGCGTAAAGCTGCCAAAATGATGGGCACAAGCTTCATGGAAGAGATGTGGTTTATTACCTGGCTTAGTGCCCTTGATGAAATCGGTACGTCTGAGTCTCGTAAAGAAGAGCTTATGCATGCTGTGTTCATGGATGATCTGACTAGCCATGCGCCTTATCAAGGCGTATATGCGCTACCTGATTTAAGTGCGGTTACGGGAGGTTATCTGTATAGCGATCTGGACGGTATGACTCATAGTGCTATAGAAGAACAAACAGGTAAGTACTTCTTGGAAACTGCAACCAAGCAAGAGCTAGAACTTCTTGATGCGCAGGCGCAAAAGATGGAAGCCATTTCAGAATTTGATTGGGCGCGTGTTTTAGAACAAGACAATGACCATATATATTTCTATGCATGGGCCGTGGATCCGCAAGCTCGAGGTACAGGAGCTCCTCGTAAATTACTTACGCCAATATTTAAGTATGCTGATGAACATAACCTTAATTGCTATTTAGATTGCTACGCTGACAGACTCCAGCACATGTATGAGCATTTAGGTTTTGAATTAATCGATGAATTGCATTCTCCTGATTTCGAGGTTTATGAGCGAAGGATGATTCGTAGACCGCGCTAAGTTATGCATTTTAGGCATAGACCTCTATTGAAACTAGGCATTTGCTAAAGCAGCCTCATTTGACTACTGTATAAGAAACACTATGTCACCAAAGAATCATTTTGGTGGCGAGAATTTAGTGTTGTGCATAGTAAGCTGTTTTATAGGGAGTGCCTTGTGAATATCGTAATCAATAAAACTGATATGCAGGTTATTGAAAATCAAACATTTGATGAAGAACGTGCTTTGTACGGTCTTCTCAATACAGTTGTTTCTTCCTGTGTATTTGATGGTCCAGCGGATGGCGAGTCTGCATTAAAGGAATCACGTAATATTGAGTTAAATCAATGTGACTTGCGCTTGCGTTATCCTCTTTGGCATGTTGTTAATGGCGCTATGAAGCACTGTTCAATGCCTGAAACATGTCGTGCGGCATTATGGTATGACAAGAATCTGAATATCGAAGCGTGTACCCTGCATGGAATTAAAGCTCTTCGTGAATGCCAGGATGTGCGACTTAATTCTTGCGAAATTGAATCTTCGGAATTCGCATGGCGTTGCCACGATATAGAAATCCGTAATAGTTCTCTTGTTTCTGAGTATCCGTTCTTTGAATGTAAAAACGTCAAGGTAGATAACCTTACTATGAATGCAAAATATTCTTTCCAATACGTTGAGAATATGGAAGTAAGGGATTCTCGCTTCAAGACCAAAGATGCATTTTGGCATGCTAAAGATGTCACCGTCTATGACAGTGTTCTTGAAGGTGAATATCTTGCTTGGTATTCAGAGAATCTTCGGTTGGTACGATGCCACATAAAGGGAACTCAGCCATTTTGCTATTGCAAGGGTCTGATACTTGAAGACTGCACTATGGAAGATTGCGATCTTTCGTTTGAGCGTAGTGAAGTTCAGGCGAAAGTTTGTAGCCATATTGATAGTGTTAAGAATCCTTTGTCAGGCAGAATTGAAGCGAATTCAATTAGCCAGATTATTTTCGAAGACAACGTGGCGGATCCTTCTAAATCAGAAATCATAGTGTCCAAGGATATAGCTTCATGTTGTGATTTGAATACCTGTTCTTCTCCAGCTGCTTAAAGGAGATAGTTCGGCATTGCAATCAGGAGCTTATTGCCACTGATCAAGTACTTGTTTGCACAACTCTGGGTTTAAATCTTGAGCTGCGGGAAGTCCGCAGGCAGAATGTGCCAATGCCGCTGCGCGAAGAATTGCTCCTTGCATTGCTTCAGTTGCCATGATGGCAACAAGATCAAAAGCGGCTTCTTGTTTGCCTGAAGCCATAGTAAAGATAGTGTCACCATCGGCAGAAGTATGAACAGGCTTAATGGTACGTGCGTAGGCATCGTGCGTGATAGAAGAAACTTTTTGACATTGAGCTTTGGTGAGTTTTGCGTTGGTCAGGACAACACCAATAGTGGTGTTAGTGCAAGGAGTCGTGCAGCCTTCCTGTTGCGATGTGGAAGCTGCATCAGTTGAAACGGTAGTTGACTCGCTCGATGCTGAACCCGAATTGTCTGGTGACATTGAAAGCAGCACAGGATCAAGTGGATTCATAAGCGTTCCATTTACGCTATCTTTGATGCTGCGATGACCAGCAAGGGGAGTACCATCAGGTAAGCAAACAGTACCTAACGCATTAACCGCAACAATTGCAACGGTAACAACATCACCGCACCGAACGCCATATATGCCAAGTCCCGATTTTGTTGCTTGTGCAGGATCAAGCATTTTACCAACAGTAGCACCGCAGCCAGCACCAACGTTTCCTTCGGCAATTGCTGCATCATCTAGTGCACTACGAGTAGCTTGCGCACCCATTTTTGCAGTTGGGTGTTCTGGTTTACCGTAAGGCAAATCAAACAAGCACGCACCCACAACGATAGGAACATGCAATCCGCATAGTTCAAAACCAATATTGCGTTTTGCTAATTCTTGCATAACGCCCGTAGAAGCCTCTAAGCCAAAAGCGCTGCCGCCAGATAGCACGACCGCATGTACTGCTTCTACCATGTTTTCTGGTTTTAACAGGTCGGTTTCGCGCGTTGCGGGACCGCCACCGCGAACGTCTACACTACAAGCAGCCCCTTCAAGCGATACAACAACGGTGCAACCCGTTGCGGCTTCTTCGTTGTTTGCATGGCCGACGTGGAATTCTGGTAAGTCGGAAAGCGTTGCTTTAGTGAACTGCATAAAGGTGCTCCTATCAATGTCTTTAGAGTGAGTATAGCAAGCGTACGCACAATGCGGCATTATGTCTCCGTAAGGAACAAAGTTCTAAGTGAAATCGGTATTACATTGCATTAGCTAGGCGTCGAATTGCTGCAGGTGATGCCGTATCGTCGCTGAGTTGACACTGAATTGCTGCCGAGTTGGCTTCGAATTCCCGTTGTTTACTTGAGCTCAATAGCTTCTGTGGTAGTCGCTTTCATGAATGCTTCGTCGTGACTTACCAGCACTAAAGCGCCTGGGAAGTTAGCGAGAGCCTGTTCGAGCGCTTCGATGGAGTGTAGATCCAGGTGATTAGTAGGTTCGTCCATAATAATCAGTTCAGGAGCATTCATAATTCCATAGGCTAAGAAAAGCTTTCGCGCTTCACCTGGGCTGGTTGATGCACCTGATAGGATTCGTTTTGGATCAGAATTTAGCTGCGCCACTATAGAGAGCAATTTCCCCTTTTCTTCTTTTGGTAGAGCGGTAATTCTTGCAAGTAAGGTTTCACGATCTGACTTGGTAAGCTCTTGTGGCAGATACAGTATTCGCAGAGGCGCTTGTTCTGCTTGATTATGAAGTACCTGTAATAGTTCATTGATAAGCGTTGTTTTTCCTATGCCGTTAGGTCCATGTATTCCAAGATGGGTCGTATTTTCCAAGGTGATTGTTGGGATCGATCGGGTTTCACCTTGTAGGGTGGTCATGGTATGGGCAGGAAGATATAAGAGCGTTTTGCGCGGTGACGGTGAAGCTTCAAGCCAAAGCGTGCTGTTGTATTCCTTAGCGATAAACATGCCAGCAAGTTTGTCCTGTTCTTTGGCAAGTCGGGCATCCATATTTTCCGCCAAAGATCCTGCTTTACCGTCTTGTCCTGTATAGATGGCAAGCTTTATTTTTGCTCTACCATCGCGATCGTGCTTATCTAAGTTTCGTGCGCTTCTGCGCGACGCTGTTTGACTTGCCTTATTTGCTCGCTGTGCATATTCGGCTTGTAGTTTTTGCACTTTGGCTTTCTGGGCTTCTTTGGCACGGGTCGCTGCAAGCGTATCTTGCTGTGCTTGTGCTTTTGCTTGAGAATATCCTCCAGGTCTCATAACAGCCTGACTGCCTTCAAAACACAGGCAGTCAGAGGCAAGCGCATCAAGCAGTGTTCGATCATGAGAAATCAACAGGCCAATACCTTTATAGGTAGCAAGTGCTTCTTGAATTTCAGCCCGACAGACAGCATCAACGTGATTGGTTGGTTCGTCGAGCACTAAGAGTTCTGGTTCCATCCAAAGAGCGGTAGCAACTTGAATTTTCTTTTGTTCGCCACTACTTAATTCAGTAAAACGCCAAAGCATGTCATCTTCAATGTTGAGGATACTGCGCAAATGCTGAGCTGTTGGACTGTAATCGCAGGCGAAATCGAAAAGCATAGAGGGCTCATTGCCTGCATCTTGTTCACAGTAAGCATAGGTTAATAAAGGTGTTACCGAACCAAGTTCGGGTGCGATAAGGCCACATGCAATGCGTGCAAGGGTGCTTTTGCCACAGCCATTGTTGCCGATAATGCCAGTCCAACCACGTGAGAACGTTGCAGATATATTAGTGAGGGCAGGATTAGAGGCACCTGGATAGGTATAGGTAATATGAGATAAGGTAACTACAGAATTCGATTGAGTCATGATGAAGTTCTTTCTATTAGCGTACCGTGTATCTTTAGCTACTAGTAGCTTTGTAAGTGCACTATTGGCAATCAAGCCAACATGCCACCAGAGCAGCGGTACATAAGAGGTACAAACAGGGATGTCTGTTTAGAACTTCACTAATCAATCTCCTAACACGAACAAAGGCTTGGCATATGGGCCTTTGCGGGGTGAATAAGTGTGGTAGCCTAAATACGTTTTGACTTACCAAGGGGGATTCTATCACGCATGAACACTAAATTAAATACACTAAAGAAAGCTTGCGCCCAGGGCTGGAATACCCAGATGAGCAAAGCGGGATTGAATTCACGTGCTCAGAAGGGAATGGGTCCCAATAAAGCTTCTGGTCATAAAGGCGGTATTTCTCGCCAGGGATCAAAACGTGGTTAAAAGTTTTTGCAAAACACTACGTTAATTTCCGATATCGGAAATTAACCGACTTCGTCAAACTTCCTCTTATTCTATTCAAATTCCCGTAAAATGAGGGGGTATACACAACGAACGCTTTTGAATAACTCTAATGGTTCTACTGGTCGTTTAGTAATATTTTGCAGGCAGAAAGGCACCTTATGAAACGCTTCGCTTGTAACTTCTTTTCGGTCTTTTTTGCATTACTTCTTTGTGTTGGTTTAATTCCTGTGGTTGCTTTTGCACAGTCCGATGAAGGGGCCGAATTCGCAAGCTGCGCCTCACGAAGCATTTAGCCTCGAAGAAGGAACTTACGTTGAAGGCGAAGTGCTGGTACTGGTTGACGGTCAGTTGCCACAAAGTAATTCGCGATCTGTTCAATACGAAACGCAGGATTTATTTTCCTTTAGCGAAACAGTTGCCTCTACCACCGATGGAGAATTGCTTGTAGGCGCAGACGCTGACGAAGCGGTTGCTCAATCAAGTAACGAAAACATTGTTACGATGTCTGAAGCGGGTAATGGCGCTTCATCTGATAGTTCTTCTAGCAATTCCGCTGCGGCTGATACTTCCGCTACATCCGACGCAATGGATACTCCTCAAATTGAACAAGCATCAAGCAATGCTCGTATTGTATTAGTGAAAGATGAAAACAAATCTACCGCGCAATTACTAGATGAATACGCCGCTATGCCTGGAGTGCTTTATGTGCAACCCAATTACCTCTATGAGCTTGCTTCGTTAAACGGTAGCTATAACGATCCCTATATAGACAAGCAGTGGTTCTTAGAGGATTCAAACATTGAAGGCAATCCTGCAGGTGTTGGTGTTGAAAATGCATGGAGCGATGGTAATTATGGCGGCGATGGCTATCAAGCCAGCACTACTTCGCAATCGGGCGCTCCTAATACCGCCACTGAAGAAGCAGTTGTGGCGGTCATAGATACTGGTGTTCGATACGATCATCCAGATCTGGAAGATTCAATGTGGACTGGCGGCGAAAGCGTAGCACAAAAACTTGGCTGGTCTACCGATATTAATGGCGACGGCGTTGTTGATGATGGTGTTGCCTATGGCTTTGATACGTACGCTTTAACCACTGACGACCAAACAACAGCTGGGGATGTTGACGGCTTTGGCCCCATGGATAAAAACGGTCACGGTACCCACGTTGCTGGTATTGTTGGTGCTCAACTCAACAACAATGAAGGCGGTTCTGGCGTAGCGCCTGGTGTCAAGATTATGGCGCTTCGAGCCGCTGGTGATTTCTTCCCTCTTCTGGAGTCTTCAAGGCATTCCAGTATGTGCAAACAGCAAAAGAAATGGGTGTTAATGTGGTGGCAGCTAACAATTCGTGGGGCGGCTATTCCGTTGATACCTTGTATACGCTTATTGCAGATGATCTGTATGAAAACGGTATTGTTGTTCTGAAAGCTTCAGCAAACAGCGCCAAAGATCACGATGTTCTTCCTAGTGATGATGTTCTTTCCGATCATATGGTTCTTGTTAACGCTATAGACAGCGAAGGGCAACTCGCAAATTTCTCTGACTATGGTGCGTCTTCAACTGACGTGGCAGCACCAGGTGTTTCTATTTTTTCAACCGTTATGGACCGCGATGGTGCTCCTGACTTGGATGACGAAAGTGTTGTAGTTAAAGACGGTGAAACTCCACTGAAGGGCACCTTTATAGATATGTTTGGCAGTTCGGAATCGATTGCTTTCGAAGTAAAGCTTCAAGATGTTGGACCAACAGTAGATGCTTCAGCCGAAGTTTCTGTTGATAGTTACGGTAACTTTGCTTGGGATATGACGTTGTATCCAGACGATTCTAGTGTAATTTCTCTTACGGCTAATAAGCCAATTAGTGCTGAAGCCGTCTAGCAAATTAACTACCTTGCGTTTAGCTCTTATGCTCAATCAGATATGGGTGGAGGCTTCTATGTATCTCTGTCGGCTAAAGGCAAAGAAAAAGATGCTGCAGGAAACTATGAAAGAGTTGAACTAGATTCTGTTGGCATTAATCAAGGATCAGATGGTGCCTATCTAACCGCATTAACTTCGCTGACGGACGAGCAAAAAGATGCAATTGACTGGGAAAACTTTACGTTATATATGTCTCGTACGAATACTTCATCAAGTGATACCTGGGATTTAACGTTCAATTTCAATGCGTGCGCCTTCGTGAGCCACACAACTCCCTATACCTATTGGGATGGAGCTTCTATGGCAACACCTGTGGCTAGTGGCGTTGCGGCCATAATTGCGCAAGACCTTTCCGATAAAGGTTTGTCAGCAGAACAGCAGGCAGCGGAAGTGCGCGCTAGGCTGATTGGCGGAGCTATTCGCGATAACGATTCACTTATGGGCACTAGCCAGTCAGACGGTCGTTTGGATGTGAAAAAAGCTCTGGAAAATCCGAATCCTGTTATTACAGAAGTCAATCAATCAAAAGAAAACCCTGCCAGTGCGACTATTTCTGGGTTCTTCTTTGGCAGTAGTCCTTCAATAGAAATTGTTAATGCAGATGCGCCCGATGCTAAAGCAGTGCAGCTTAGTGTGGGCGAATCCTCTTCTAATGAGGATGGCTCTACGACCTATAACGTTACGCTGCCAGAAGGCATGAAAGAAGGGTCCTACTACGTTAAGGCAACAAATACCGACAATTCCAACTGGGGTCGCATGAAGCTTTCGCTGAAAGCGGTTCCTGAGTCAAGTGAATCTGGTGAAGAAGACCCTGATAATCCCTCCGTTACATCGGATTATTTTGAAGCGGTTTCGTCTCTTTCTAATGACATGACCAATCTTGAAGGTGTTCCCAATGGCAAAAAAGTTGGTAGAACGGGGTATTTAACAACGCCGATAAATGTGCAGTCAATTGGGTCGAAGATGTATGTTATGACGTGCGATTTTTACTTAGTTGATTCTGAAGCACCCGAATATGAAGATGAAGAGGCTACCTATCTGTTGTTTGTATACGACACAGAAACCTAAGCGTGGTCGGTAGATCAGAATTTAGCGAGCAAAAGATTACGTGCCGTGCGTTTCGATGGCTGCAAGTGGCGAACATCTTTACTTAATATCTTCTGATGGTGTTCAGGATTACAACACAAAGGATGGCTCGCTGGACTGGATTATTGGAGATAAGGGAACCAACACCATTGCTTTGAAATATGGCTTTAATTCTGGGCAGAATGAATTCCTGTATTCGGCCACTTCCTATGTGGATGGAAATGAGCTTTGGATAACCTGCGTTAATAAGGAAACATTGGACGGCGATGTGGGAAGCTACGAATTCTTAAACTCTGTTTTAGTATTCGATCTGAGCAATCCTTCAGCTGACGCTAAGGTTATGAGTTCTGTTAAAGCAGGTCGTGCGGGATCATCGCTACTTAACGTTGATGGTTCCACGTATTTAACACCTGGTGGTGCCCTCGATAGCGATTTTGCATTTCAAGAATATGCTGCCATGGAGGCGTTAGGGAAGGGTGCTACCGAATGGACTTCGGTGGCAGAATTGCCTGTTGTGCTTAATGAAAATCAAGAATATATTGCAGCCAGTGTTGCTTCGGATGGCAAGATTATTGTTTCTGGCTTACGGGCTAACGACGCTCAAGATAATGGAGTAGTACCTGATACGTATATCTATGACACGGCAAATAACACGTGGTCTATTGCGGAAAAACAGCTTGCTTCTCATAAAATTACGGGAGCTCAAGGTTTGATTGCTAATGATGGCTATTCCTACGTGTTGGGCGCAGATGTTCAGGATACTGGTTCGCTGTTGACTGTAAAGCGTTGCAAAGTAAGCGATTTACTTGAATTATCCGAAGATCCTGACAACCCGAAGGACCCTGAAGAATCTGATGAACCTGATGATTCAAAGGGCCCTGAAGAATCCTAAGATCAAAATGACCCAGATACAGGCGAGGGAATAACACCTGATGGAAATCCATCTTCCGATACTGGTGAAAAAGACGCACTGCCACAAACATCGGATCCGCTGCGTGACTACACCAAAGCACTGGCTGCTTTGGTGGTTGTAGGCGCCATAGGTACAATTGTTGCTGCTGTGCAGAGCCGCCGTATGCGGGTAAGTAAGCACTACTGATTAATTTTTTTTAGATTCCTTTATCACGAAATCTCTTAAGTCCTCGTAGTCCTTGTTCCCTGCAGCAACGTCAATAATAATTTTGTAATAATCTTTGTTTGCTGGTTTAAAGCGAATTTTGTTGATTCTTAGAAGCACACCCATTAGCAGTGCTCCCGTTCGTTTATTTCCATCAACAAAAGGATGTTGTGTCACAATCTCAAAACAAAGACGTGCGGCTTTCTCTTCAATGGTTGGGTAGAAATCTATCCTATCGAATGTTTGCCATGGTTGGGCTATGGCTGCTTCAAGAAGCCCTTCGTCTCTAACCCCGGAAGCGCCGCCAAATCTTTCAATTACGTGTTCGTGTAAAGCAAGAACTATTTCTTTAGTTACTCGGCTGCTCATTTTGCTAACGCCTCAAAAACATCAACGTATTCATTCATGAGATCATCAGCAACTGAAAGATAGTCCGCTATCTCTTTTGGTGCTTCATTTTCTAAGGGAACAATCTTGAATGCGGGCTTGTTATGTTTAAACACAGTAACGGAAACCCGTTCGTTCATGACGAGGTCGGTGAGTTGGGTAAAGTTTGTTCGTGCATCTGTGAAGCTTGCTGTATAACCCATAAGGAACTCCTGTTAAACATGAATAACTACATTTTAATAGTATCGTAAACTGTACAAAAAACATATATGTATATTGTAATGTTTAGGTACTGAATTACTGAATTCAAGAACTTGGGGTTTAGAAAATTAGCGCTCAGCTAAGGGAATCTTATTTACTGAGATGGTAATATTTATAAAGTTGGCTTATTAATATTTACGCAGATAAATCTAATTCTAAGTACTTGCACTGTCTCTTATACACATCTC